>Ga0114968_10000860_pt1 | contig 23163 bp, 24 predicted proteins | sample M_130807_EF_Meta_FD_87020 | JGI IMG/M metagenome (GOLD analysis project Ga0114968, IMG submission 87020) | Freshwater microbial communities from Lake Montjoie, Canada to study carbon cycling - M_130807_EF_MetaG | ecosystem: Environmental > Aquatic > Freshwater > Lake | place: Lake Montjoie... | reverse complement strand
CGATATATTTCAAGTGAATAATTTTTTATTATTCTTTTCACAGATATTTACAACAACGTTTTCTTGGCGGAATTGGTAGACGCGACAGACTTAAAATTTGTTCTTCATTGAAGGTGTTGGTTCAAATCCAATAGAAAACAAAATGAATCATAGCCAAATGGCAAGGCATTCGTTTTTGATACGAACATTTGGAGGTTCGAGTCCCCCTGATTCAAAATACAATACATTTAAGCACATTGCAGTTTTTTAAACGTGTTTTATATTTAGTTTTAAAATTTAAAATTAATTTTCTCTTCGTACTTATTTTTATTATTTTTTAAAAATTATCATTTAAACCACGCAATTCTTGTGAACATTTATTCATAATTATTGAGTTTTTTGTAAAACTACTAGAGCGATAAAAATCTTCATTTGATGTCTTTGTTGGATATACAGAAAAATCATAAGTTGATGCTTTAAAATGTGAATTATTAATCAGTTTTAAAGATAACTTTTTATTAGTATTGTTGAACAAAGAAGAATTTTCTATAGTTTCATAAACACAATTTAAAAAATTTGAAATTCGTATTTCTTGTTTAAACACTTTAATTAAAGTTGAAAAAATATTTTTAATTGAACGTGAATCATTAACTTTTGAAAATACCTTTAAAGCTTTTTGAGCTCGGTTCTCTAAATTTAAATAAATTCCTTCTTCTTCAAATGCAGTCAAACATGGAACAGCTATATTTGCCTTATTAGTTAAACTGGATCCGTGTGAGTTTATTAAAATTAGTTTTTTATTTAAACTTGAAATTTTTTTTCGGAAATTTATTACATCATCTAACTGGATTCCAATTAATGTTGTAGTTGAATTAAGGTCATTTTTACTTAGCGATTTAATTCCTAATAAATTGTTACCCTCTAAATTAGAATATTTGTTTATGTTGTAAACAATTGAAGTTGGAGCTATTTTTCTAATCATTCTAGTTAATTCATTTGTTCCACTAAATCGTTTAGATAAATTTTCGCTTACAACGAAAAGTGGACATGCGGCTTTCACCAACAATCTAGATAGATAAAGATCTTTTCCTTCAAAAAGTTTTACAATTGCTTCAATATTTAAATTTACAAATTCTAGTGGGAAAGTTGATTTAAAATTTTGACCAAAACAATAAAAAAAAGATGGTTGATCTAGATATTTTTTTCTCAATTTCGCGTTTATTATAGAATTTTCAATTTTTATATTAGAAGATATAATAAAACAAGCTTTGGATTCTTTTTTATTGATGTCTACTAATTTGTTGTTTAACCCTATAACATTAAAATTCTCGTTTATTTGTCCTGAATTTAGATTTCTAATTTTTACTTTTTCTGAAAAAGTATTTTCAAGTTTCTTTAATAGAATTAAAGATTCTAAATCTAAGTTTTCATCAACTACCAAAGTTATTTTTTCTGATGAATTTTTTATAATTAATTCAAAAAAGTCTAAAAGACTTGACCAGTTTTTTTGTTGTACTTTAATATCTTTATCTGACGAAAATTCAAATATACGTTGTAATCTTTGATTATTTAGAGCGTCATAAGAAAAACGTGCTTTGTCGGAAATAATAGAATCATTAATGTTTGAATTTACTTTCGGGATAACTCTTACAATTTCAGTTTCTTTGTAATTTACGTAAATATTGCTTCCACAATTATCAGTTAAATCTATACTTTCATTTGATCTTAGTTCCCAAGGTCTTGCTTTAAATGAATAATGTTTTGATGTTAATGCACCAACAGGACACAAATCAATTACATTTCCTGAAATTTCTGAATTAAAGATGTGTGACGCATAATTTCCAATTTCTGTACCAGTTCCACGGTTAAAGGTTCCTAATGTTTCAACACCCGCAACTTCAGCAGCATAACGTACGCAACGGGTACAATGAATACAACGTGTCATTATTGTTTTTATCAAAGGACCAAAATATTTATCTTCAACTCCTCTTTTGTTCCACCAAAATCTGCTTCGATCTCCTCCTAATTGTTTAGTTTGATCTTGAAGATCACATTCTCCCCCTTGATCACAAATTGGGCAGTCTAAGGGATGATTTAATAATAAAGTTTCTAAAATACCTTCTCTTGCTCTTCTTACATAAGGAGTTTCTGTAAAAATTTCAAAATCTTCCAACTCTTCATCTACAGGCAAAGCACAAGCTGTTGTTGGTTTTGGAGGAAGATCATTTTCAGTAAGTTTTAAAGGTTCTGGTCGTTCAGCAATAACTAAACACATTCTACAATTACCTGCTATTGATAAACTTTCGTGATAACAGAATCTTGGCAATGTTATTCCAACATGTTTACAAGCATCTAAAATTGAAGTATCTTCTTTTATTGCGTAATTAAAACCATTAATTCGAATGTTCCAAGTGACTTCCATAAAATAATAAAAATAAGACAATTTCGTTTTTTAAAAAAGATTTTAAATTAACATTTTTTCGTTATCGTGCAAAAACGAATTTATTTCGAAAATTCTTAAGTCAATTCAATTTTTTTGAAATATTAAATCTAATTGTGTTAAAGTTTAATTTCGTATTTAGTTTTTTCAGTTGACAAACTCAAATCTTCCTCAGTTTCTGATGATTGTTTTAATAAAAACTCTTCAATTAATCCAACAACAGGAATAATGATTAACAAAAATACAAAATAAAAAATTGTTGCACAAACACCAACTTCAACATAAGGACTTTCTACTGGTTTTTGACCAATCCATCCTAAAATAAGAAAATCAGCAACCCAGAACCAGTATAAAAAACGAAAAATTGGTCTAAATTTACTGCTTCTAATTTTTGAAGTGTTGATTATAGGTAAAGCCAATAAAATTACAATAGCTCCTCCCATAGCAGCAACTCCTCCTAATTTATCTGGAATAGATCTTAAAATTGCATAAAAAGGCAAAAAGTACCATTCTGGAACAATATGAGGGGGTGTTACTAATGGATTTGCAGGAATGTAATTGTCTGGGTGACCCAATGTATTAGGATAAAAAAACAAAAAAAATGAAAAAACAGCTAGAAAAATAAAAAAAAACAAAAGATCTTTTACGTAAAAATAAGGATAAAAAGGAATAGTTTCTAAATTAGTATTGATTCCTAATGGATTATTTGATCCTTCTTTATGCAATAAACTTAAATGAACTAAAGTAACACCTGCTATTAAAAACGGCATTAAATAGTGTAAACTAAAGAATCTATTTAAAGTTGCATTGTCCACTGAAAAACCTCCCCAAAGCCATTCTACGATAGATGGACCTACTACAGGTATTGCTGAAAATAAATTAGTAATTACAGTTGCACCCCAAAAGCTCATTTGACCCCATGGAAGTACATAACCCATAAAAGCCGTAGCCATCATTAATAAAAAGATTACGACTCCACTTGCCCAAAGAGTTCCTCTTGGATACATATAAGAACCATAGTATAATCCTCTAAAAATATGAGAGTAGACCACAATAAAAAACATTGAAGCACCATTTGCATGTAAATATCGGATTAACCAACCATTGTTTACATCACGCATAATATGTTCAACACTGTTAAATGCGTAATCTACATGAGGAGTGTAATGCATAGCTAAAAAAATCCCTGTTACAATTTGAATAACTAAACAAATTCCTGCTGCAGATCCAAAACTCCACATATAATTCAAATTAATTGGAGTTGGATAATTAATAATATGAGAGTCTATAAATGAAAGAGTAGCATCTTTATTCCAACGATGTAATGACATAATAAAATAATTGATTTATAAAGCGTTTAAATACTTTTGAAAGTATATGAATGAAAAACTTGAAATGTGTTTTTATGTTTTATGCTAATTCAGGAACATCAAAAAGAGTATCTAATGATCCTTCAGCAGCAACAGTAACCCAGCCAATAAATGAATTAACTGAAACTGCATTTACAACAATAGGCATAAATCCATGATTTACACCACAAATCTCACTACACTGACCATAATAAACACCAGGTCTTTTAATAAACAAAGAACCTTGGCTTAAACGTCCAGGACAAGCATCAATTTTAATTCCAAAAGATGGCATAGCCCAACTGTGAAGAACGTCTGCCGCAGTTACAAGCAATCTAATATGAGTGTTTGTTGGTAAAACAACTCTATTATCAACTTCTAGTAAACGAAATGCTCCATACTCTAGATCATCAGTAGCAATCATATAAGAATCAAAATTAATTCCTTTTTTTTCGTCTTCTGCGTTTGTTCCTAAATAGTCAGAATATTCATAACTCCAGTACCATTGATGACCAACCACTTTTAAAGTAAGAGCTGGATCAATCAATTCGTCAAGAGAATATAATAAAGCAAAAGATGGAACTGCAATTAATAAAAGAACTACTGCTGGGAAAATAGTCCAAACAATTTCTAATAAACTTGAATGAGTAAATTTCTGCGAAACAGGGTGAATTTCAGTTCCAAATTCTTTTATTACTACGTATAACAACCACATAACAAATAAACCAATAAAAATTAAAAAAAACATCAAATAGTTGTGAAAAAAAATTATTCCTTCAGCACTTGGTGAAGCTGGATCTTGCATTCCAAGTTGCCAACTTTCTGCAGCATCACAAAAAGTAATAAAATTGTTTTTTAAAAAAAATCCGCAAGCTTTCATAAAATAGTTAGTTATTTTTTAATAAAAATGTATTATAGGGTGAACAATGGGATTTGAACCCATAACCATCAAAGCCACAATTTGATACTCTACCAATTAAGCTATGTTCACCTGATGTTAAAAAGATTATTCAATGATTAAAACAATTATTAAAAGAAAAAAGATAAAATTTAATGAAATCAAAAAATTTGGTAAAAAAATAGAAACAAAAACAATCAAAACAGTTGAAACAAAAAACAAGAATAGATAATGATATATATATCCTGTTTGTAAGTCTTTAATCGTATTGAAAGTAGAACGAATACTATTAATCACACCAGATGGTCCAAAAATTTCAATAATTCCTCTATCAATATCTTTGTATGTAAAATGATATCCTAAGTTTAAAGAATTTTGTCCGATTATTTGATTATATGCTCTGTCAAAATACCATTTTTTGTTTAAAAAGTTATAAAAAAGCTTAAAATTTCTTGATTTTTTTACATTATAGAATCCATTTAATCCAAAACTGTACAAAAAATAGGCAAAACTTGCTCCAGAAATACTAATGATTAATGGTAATAGTTTATTAAATAAGCTAATAAACTCAATATCTGACAGTGCATAATTTTCTGGTAAAACAAAAATAGCTGAATTCCAAAAGTTTGTTCCAAAACCTATAAATAAGTCGCGAGTTAAAAATCCTATTGAAATACTTAACAAAGACAAGATAAATAAAGGAAATCCCATACGCCATGATCCTTCATGAGCATTTAGAATTACATTTCTACTTCCATTAGGTTCAGCTAAAAAAACTAAAAACAACAATCTAACGGAGTAAAATGCAGTAAAAAATGCCGCAAAAGTACCTAAATAGTATGAAAAATGTCCCCAAGTAGTGTATTTTGCATATGCAACTTCCAGTATGGTGTCTTTTGAATAAAATCCAGTTAAAAATGGAAATCCCATTAACGCTAAAGATCCAATTAGCATGATACTGTATGAAAATGGCAATAATTTTTGCAATCCACCCATTTTTCGCATATCTTGTTCATCAGCTACGGCATGAATAACTGAACCAGCACCTAAAAACAGTAATGCTTTAAAAAAAGCATGATTTGACAAATGAAATACTCCAACTTCATAACTTGAAAGCCCACAAGCAAACATCATGTATCCTAACTGACTACAAGTTGAGTACGCAATAACTTTTTTCATATCATTTTGAAATAAACCTGTTGTAGATGCAAAAAATGCTGTTGCAGAACCAATGAAAACAATTAAATTTAATGCTATTGGTGAAAACTCAAATAAAAAAGAACATCTTGCTAATAAAAAAACTCCAGCAGTAACCATGGTAGCCGCGTGGATTAAAGCTGACACTGGTGTGGGTCCTTCCATAGCATCTGGTAACCAAGTATGTAATCCAAGTTGAGCTGATTTACCCATAGCACCTACAAATAATAGAATACAAATAATATCTACTACAGGCAAAACTATTCCTCCAATCAAAATTTTATGGTCTAAAACTAAAGGCACTAATGCAAAAACGGCATCATAATCTAAAGTATTAAACACAAAATATAAACTAAAAATTGCTAACAGAAGAGCAAAATCACCAACTCTATTCACCAGCATAGCTTTTATAGCTGCTTTATTTGCTTGAATACGAGTAAACCAAAAATTAATAAGTAAATATGAAGATAATCCAACTCCTTCCCATCCAACAAACATTTGAAGAAAATTGTTTGCGGTAACAAGAATTAACATAAAAAAAGTAAACAACGATAAATAAGACATGAATCTTGGTAAATGTGGATCATGCTCCATGTACTCAGTAGAGTATAAATGAACTAAAGTTGAAATAAAAGTAACAACTATTAACATGATGGATGTTAAACTATCAAAACAAAAAGACCAATCTACTTGCAAATTGTCACTGATAATCCAAGAACCCAATGTTACTTTGTAAACAACGCCGTTAGAAACAACGTCATATAATAAAACTAGCGACAATAATAAAGATGAAAAAACGCTTGTTGTAGTGATATAACAAGTTCCCCATCCAAGAAAACGCCCAAACATGCTTCCACTAAAAAATCCTAGTAAAGGTAGTAATACAATTAGAATTAACATTTAATTTTTATCAAGAAATTTATTTTAAAAAATAAGGATAAAGTGGGATTCGAACCCACGGTATAGTATTTATACATCAGTTTTCAAGACTAACGCTTTAAACCACTCAGCCATTTATCCAAAAAAATGGAATATTTTTAATGCAATTTTTAGAATGTTGCGAATTTATATTTGAAAAAAAAAAATTAATGTCAAACAGAATTTCTTTAGTATTAACTCGATTGAATACTTTTTTTAAAAGTTGATCTATCTCAAACAATGAATACGAACTTAGAACTGCTTTTTTAGAAAAATTTTGAGTTTCAATTGAATTGGGGATTTTTGACGGAAATTCCTTAGAAGTAAACAAATTAAAATTATCTTCCAAAACACGTTCCCAATTTTCAATAAATAAAGTACGTAAAAAAAAATTTATTTCTTCTTTATCTGAAAGTGTAATCATTAATTCAATTTTTTCATTAATTGTTTCAATTTTTACTCTTTTATTTTCAAGCACACTATAATTACAATAAGGTTTAAAAAAAAATAAGATATAAAGAATTAAAAACGATTTTAAAGAAATAGTTCTATCGTTTTCAATCATTCCAGTTTTTTTTAACTGATTTATTGAAAAACTAATGGATATTTTTTGAAGTTTTGGTTTTTGATAAATAGTTTTTATTGCATATTTATTTACAAAGTCACAATTGTATAAGTAGTCATTATGTTTGAAATTTGTTTTAAAAATATTAGAGTTAGCTTCCATGTAAATTTGTATAAATCTTTAAAAAAGAGTAACAAATGATAAATTTGAGACCGAAAGATGAATGTAATTTGAAAAAAATGTTGGATATACTCCCATAAAAATAACCCAAATTACTAATGCAAATAAAATAGAAAATTCTCTAAAATTCAAATCTTTAAATTTTAAAGTATACGTTATTTTAATATTTCCAAAAATAACTCTATTGTACAACCATAAAGAATAAGCTCCACACAATATAACACCTGTAGCAGCAATAATACAACAAACAATATTTGCTTTGTAAATTCCACATAGCAATAAAAACTCTCCAACAAAGCTACTAGTTCCGGGTAATGCAATATTAGCCATAGTAAAAATTAAAAAAAATACGGAATATAATGGCATCAAATGAACTAATCCTCCATAATAATATAACAAACGAGAATGGTAACGGCTGTAAAGAATTCCAATTAAAAAGAACATAGCTCCAGCTACAAACCCATGACTTATACTTTGAAGAATGGAACCTTCTAATCCAATCGAATTAAAACTAAAAATACCCAAAGTAACTAAATTCATATGGGCAACAGAAGAGTAAGCTACTATTCTTTTTAAATCAGTTTGACGAATTGCTGTTAATGAAGCGTATATAATTCCTAAAACGGATAGCAAATAAACAAACGGTGAAAAAAAAAGAGATGCATCTGGAAAAAAGGTAAGACTAAAACGTAAAAACCCGTATACTCCTAATTTTAATAAGATACCTGCTAGTAATACAGAACCTACAGTCGGAGCTTCTACATGAGCTTCTGGAAGCCAAACGTGTAATGGGAACATAGGTATTTTTGAAGCAAATGATAAAAAGAAAGCCAACCACAACCAATATTGCTCTTCAAAAGTAAAATTCCAACTTAATACATATTCTAAATTCAAAGTTCCAGTAATTGAATAAATATACATAAGACCTACAAGCATAAGTAGTGAACCAAATAATGTATAGAAAAAAAATAAATATACTGCACGAATTTTTCGCTCTCTGGAACCCCAAATACCAATCATAAGATACATAGGAATTAAAATCGCTTCAAAAAAAATATAAAAAAGTAAAACATCTAAAACTGAAAAAACAAGTAATAAAAGCAAATCAATTAAAATCAACGAAATTAAATATTCTTTTAATAAAGTTTCTTCCCAAACAAATAATACACAAAGAAAAATTAAGAAATTACTTAAAATAAAAAAAAATAATGAAATCCCATCCAATCCAACAGAAAACGATAAATTCATTAATTCAGAACCAATTTTATAGTTTTGTACGTATTGAAAATAATAGCTGTTTGGATCAAATTGATCTAACAATAAACATGATAAAACTAATACACTTCCTGAAGCAAATAGACTAATATGTCTAAGTAAATACCGATTTGACGATGGAACAAAAAACAGTACGATTAGACTAACAAGTAAAATAGAAAAAATTAAATTTAATAACATAAAAACACAATAAATATTATTTCATATAGATTATACGATTTTTTAAAAACAAATTAACGGTCTACTTCGCCAAAAACAATATCTTGAGTTCCTATAATTGTTACAACATCTGCAATCATATGCCCTTTAGACATTTCGTTTAAAGCTTGTAAATGACCAAATCCTGGAGCTTTAATTTTGCAACGATATGGTTTTTCTGAATTGTTTGAGATTAAATAAACTCCAAATTCTCCTTTTGGTGCTTCAGTTGCACTATAAGTTTCCCCATAATTCAAAGTAATACCTTCAGTGTACATTTTAAAATGATGAATAACTGCTTCCATAGAAGTTTTCATTTCAGAACGAGATGGTGGAGTTATCTTATAATTTGTACTTTTAATAGGACCTGTTTCAAGTTTATCCATTGTTTGTTGAATAATATTTAGAGATTGACGCATTTCTTCAACACGAATCAAATAACGATCATAACAATCCCCAATACTTCCAACTGGAACAGAAAAATTTAATTCAGAATAAATTTCATATGGTTGTGCTTTTCTAAGATCCCACGGAATACCAGAACCTCGCAACATTACCCCACTAAATCCCCAATCTACCGCCTTTTTTGCAGATACAATTCCGATATCTACCAAACGCTCTTTCCAAATACGATTGCCTGTTAACATTTCTTCAATTTCATCTAATCGAATATTAAATTGCTCTATAAAAAGATACAAATCATCTAAAAACCCTAAAGGAAGATCTAAACTAACACCTCCTGGTCGTATATACGCAGCATGCATACGTGCTCCTGAAACTCTTTCATAAAACTCCATAAGTTTTTCACGTTCTTCAAAAGCCCATAAAAACGGAGTCATTGCACCAACGTCCATAGAATGACATCCAACAGCTAATAAGTGATTTAAAATACGTGTAATTTCAGCAAACAAAACACGAATAACCTGCGCTCTGCGTGGAATTTTAACACCAGCAATTTTTTCTACCGCTAATGAGTAAGTATGCTCTTGAGCCATCATTGAAACGTAATCTAGACGATCAAAATAAGGTAAAGCTTGAATATAGGTTTTGTGCTCAATTAACTTCTCAGTTGCACGATGCAACAATCCTATATGCGGATCTGCTCTTTTTACAATTTCTCCTTCTAATTCTAAAATTAATCTTAAAACTCCATGCGCTGCAGGATGTTGAGGACCAAAGTTAATAGTAAAACTTTTTAGTTCTCTATTTAATTCTTTTTTTTTTAACATAAATGTATAAAAGTTTGTTTTATAAGTTGTTTTTAAAAATCAATTAAAAATGTTTAAAATTTATTAAACAATACAAATCAATTTTAACGCTAAATAAACCTAAATTAAAATAAATTAATTTGGAAAAATATTATGTTCTTCCCAAGGTGTTTGAAAAGAAAACGATCGAAAATCTTGAGCAAGTTCTACAGGCACAGTCACAATTCGTTTTTTGCCTTCATCATATCTCAATTCAATATAACCATACAAAGGGAAATCCTTTCGCATAGGATGCCCTTCAAAACCATAATCGGTTAAAATTCGGCGTAAATCAGGATGATTTTCAAAATAGATACCATACAAGTCCCAAACTTCTCTTTCCCACCAATTAGCATTAATATACGTGTCGGTACACGACGGTAGTGATGTTACCTCATTAGTAAATACTTTTACTCGCAAACGCGAATTAAATTCTAAACTTAATAAATCATAGACAACACTAAATCGATAATCTTTACCTAAAAAGTCAACACCAGAAATGCAAGTTAATAGTTTAAATTGAAAACCAACGTGTTTTTTTAAACAATTCAATGCCAGTAAAAGATTATTGTGTTGAACTACAACACTATTTTCATCTTTAAATCGTTGGTACACAACAACAGGAATTATGTTTAATAAATCTTTAAATATTTTAAATTGCATAAAATGTTTTATGATTAATTTAATAATCTTATTAATTAGAAACTAAACAAATTTAAAGCTATATGTTGACAACATAGAATTAAATTTGTTGGATAGAAAAAAAAGAAAACAAGCAAAAACAAACAAAGAGCAATAATAAAACAAATTAAATCAAAGTTGACAATTTGAAAAACAGTTTGAAATTGATTGTTTTGCGATCGCACATCTTTAGATTCAAAATAAATAATTTTTACAACTCTTAAGTAGTAATAAACCGAAATTGCACTAATAAGGATTAAAAACAACGAACCAATTAGCTCTTGGGATTGAATTAAACCAAAAAGAATAAAAATTTTTGATAAAAACCCACTTAAAGGAGGTACTCCTGCGATCGAAAAAAAGATAATCACAAAAGAAAAAGCCCATAATTTATTTGTTTTAAATAAATTGGATAATCCTGAAAGAAATAAAGGTGATGGTGTTTTATTGTAAAAAATATTGAATAAATTTTGACTGTCATAAAACAATGTAATATTAGACCAGATCAAAATAGATGAAATCATGTAAATAATCAAAAAGAAATATAACGAAGTATAAGCATCTATTGTTTGAACTCCTAAAATGGCAACAAGAAACCCAACTTGCGCAATAGAACTATAAATAATTAAACGTTTTAATCTTTTTTGTCGTATTGCAAAAAAGGTTCCCATAAAAACTGAACATACTCCAATAGCAATCAAAACAAATTTTATATCTAAAAAAAGAATTGAAATAGAAGACAACCATTTGACCAAAAAAGTAAATAGGGACAATTTTGGTACAATTGAAAAAATAATTGTTGTGCTTAAAGGGGATCCTTCATAAACATCTGGTGACCAAAAATGAAATGGTGCTGCAGAAACTTTAAACAAAAATGTGATTGTTACAAATAGAATTCCAATTAATACAAAAGAATGAATAAATGAAAATTCTTCTTTTAGATCAAAAGATAACAATAATTCAATATTATTTAAATTTAAAGTTCCCAACCCCCCGTAAATCAAAGAACAACCAAAAAGAAAAAATCCTGAAATAAAAGAACCAGAAACAAAGTATTTTAGTCCAGCCTCTGTAGAAAATGAAGAGTTTCTTCGAAAACTAGCCAATATATAAAAGCATAATGCCTGCATTTCAATGATTAAATAAGTAGATATTAAATCATAAGAATTCACCAACAACAATAAAGATAAAATAGACAGTAAAAAAACATTAAAAAATTCAAAAAAATTTAGTTTTTGTAAAACAAATCCATTTAATATAATTACAGATGAAAGTAAAGAGAATGATAGCAAAAAAAGTTTTACAACTCGTCCACCTTCGTCATTTAAAAATAAAAAATTTGGGAAAAAACCTTGAATTTTTAAATTTAACAATAAAACCAATAAACAAAATAAAATAAAAAAAAATTGTCCTAAAATTTCTTTATTAATTAAAGGAAAATTAAAATTAACATTATTTATTAGCCTTGCATTAAAAACAAGTTGCAAAAGTATAGATATAGAAAGGAAAATTTCAGGAATAAACGACTTAAAAACGATACCATCCATATATTTTTAATAATAAATACAAATATTAATTTGCTATGTTTAAACTTTTAGAAAATAAATTCACTCTCTGTGGGATTTGAACCCACTTTTTCACCGTGAAAGGGCAATGTCCTAACCATTAGACGAAGAGAGTTGAAAGATAGTGATAAATATAGATCTATAATAAAATATTATTAAACATTGAGTCATGACTAACAACAAAAATTACTTTGACGAACTTTTACAAATTGCTGGTTTAGGGGAGAAGCACGTAATTAAACTGTACGAAAAATATGGTTTAAACGCTAAATTTATAGAAAAAAAATATAAGAAAAAGCATTTAGGATTAATTAAACAAAACGTAAAAAAAGGGGGGTTTGATAAAAAACTAGCTGATAATGTAAAAAAAAATATAAAATTCTTAATCAAAATAAAAACCTACAAAGGGAATCGACACAAATTGAAATATCCTGTTAGAGGACAGCGAACACACACAAATGGTAAAACAACAAAAAAAATCAAATATTAAAAAATCGTTAAAAAATCAATATATTGTAAAAAAAAGAAAAATTAAAAAACTTGCAAGAAAAAAAATTAAAGTTCTTTTAAAAATTAAAAAACTCTCTAAAAAGACACGTTGCGTTTTTAATAAAAAATTTCAATTTTTAACAAATATTAATTTATTAGAAAAATCTTTTTATCAGTTAACTGTGAAAATAACATCAAACAACGTTTTTTGTAACTTTTATGATTTAAAAAAAAAAACTACAATTGCCGTAGGATCTGCAGGTAAGTATAACATAAAAACATCTAAAAAAAAATTACGTTATAGCACTAAAAGCGTTTTGCAATCTTTTTTAAAAAGTATCAAAAAGAAAATAAAAATAAAACAACTGCTTTTAAAAATTACAGGTCCTATTCGAATTCGAAAAAGATTGTTGAAAGATTTAGGTGTTCATTTAAAAAACGTAAATTTAATTGTAGAAACCACTAATTTAAAATGTTTTAATGGTTGTCGTGAAGCAAAAAAAAAAAGAAAAAAAGGATCGAAAAAATGGCGAATTTTAAAGTAAAATAAGTCAAGGGAAAGATGGCTGAGTGGCTTAAAGCATTGGTTTGCTAAATCAACATATAGTCAAATCTATATCATGGGTTCGAATCCCATTCTATCCGAAGAAATTGTATAAAAAATATTTGAAGTTTTTATGTTTGTTATTATTGCACTAGTTAAAATATTAATAGTAGTTGTTCCATTACTAATTTCCGTAGCTTATTTTACACTTGCCGAAAGAAAAATTTTGGGAGCAATTCAAAGACGTCGAGGACCCAATGTGGTTGGAGTTTACGGTTTAACTCAACCGTTGTCTGATGGATTTAAATTGTTAGTAAAAGAGACAGTTTTGCCAAGTAGTTCAAATAAGTTTATTTTTATTATATCTCCAATTATTACATTTGTAATAAGTTTAATGGGATGGGCTGTAATTCCATTTGATCAGTATGCAACTCTTGCAGAAGTTAATATAGGAGTTCTTTATTTGTTTGCAATATCGTCTTTAGGAGTTTATGGAATTATAATGTCTGGATGGTCTAGTAACTCTAAATATGCTTTTTTAGGAGCGTTAAGATCTGCGGCACAAATGGTTTCATATGAAGTATCAATTGGCTTTATTATTGTAACTATAGTTCTTTGTTCAGGCTCTTTTGGATTACAAACAATTATTGAATCTCAAAAAAATGTGTGGTTTGTTATTCCATTTTTTCCTTTATTTTTAATGTTTTTTGTTTCTGCTTTAGCAGAAACAAACAGACATCCTTTTGATTTACCAGAAGCTGAAGCTGAACTAGTTTCAGGATATAATGTTGAATATTCTGCAATGGGATTTGCATTATTTTCGTTAGGCGAATATTCAAACATGCTTTTAATGAGTGCATTAAATACTATTCTTTTTTTTGGAGGATGGTTGCCGCCGTTAAACATTTTAGCTTTTATTCCCGGAGCTTTTTGGTTTGGAATTAAAATTTGTTTTTTTGTAGTTCTTTATGTTTGGATGAGAGCAGCATTGCCAAGATACAGATATGATCAGTTAATGGGATTAGGATGGAAAGTGTTTTTACCATTATCACTTACATATTTAATGCTAACTTTTTCTATTTTGGTATCTTTCAATATGCTTCCGTATTAATCATCAATTAAATTTCTTTATCTAATTTTAGCTTTATTATAGAAAAAAGAGTAACAAATTCAAATAAGAAAACAAAAACGAATAAAAAAATCAATTGTGAAAAAACATCGGGAGGACTTAATAGTGTTGCAAACACAACATTGAAAAATGTAAAAAGTTTCTTCCAATATAATTTTTGCTGTAAATCTAAAAAAGACAAAATCAATAAAAATGCTAAAACTACAAAAGATGCTAAATTAATCAAATACAAAAATGTAAAAAAGAAATTGAAATACTCTTGAACTCTTAATTCTAACGAGAACGACAATAAACAATTCAGTTCATTTTGATGATTAAAAGCATTGAAAAAAGACCAAATATATGGAAAACAAATCAAAACACCTAAAAGATTTGCTAAAAATAGAAATAGAAATATTTTTATTACAATACTTTTTATGTTAAAATATTCTCCATTATAAAAACTTGATCGTAAAAAGTCTAAAAAATGCCAAATGCAATATGGAAATGTTAAAAGTAAAGAAAAATACAAAACTAAAGATAAATAAATTGAAAAAATTTCTGCAGGATTTGTATATATCAAATGCTCAAAAACGTTTTTCCCCCCATCTGCAACCAAGTTATTTAGCAAAGAAAATGTTAAAAGTGTCAATAAATTTTTTTTGTAAATCCAAAATACCACTAAAACTGTAAAAAAAGAAAATATTAAAAAATAAAAACGAAGATATAACTCTTTAAGATAAAGCATAATATGTTATTAAAAAATAAATCAACAACAAAGTTTGAAATTCAATTAAAGTCTATAGACAAAAAGTCATTGTCTTTTTACAAACTTTTTTTAAAAAAAGTGTTTTACAAAGTCAATGCAATTTACTCACATACAAATTTACCAATAAAAAAAAAAAGAATAACACTTTTAAAATCACCCCACGTAAATAAATCTGCGAGGGAACAATTTGAATTAAGATGTTATAAATCTATTTGGAAAATCAAATCAAAATTAACTTACGAATTTGCAAAAGTATTGTTTAAAAACAAACCTCAAACTGTTAGCGTAGTTATAAAACAAATAGGAGGATAGTTTAATTGGTAAATCGTTGGTCTCCAAAACCAAATTTGTGGGTTCAAGTCCCACTCTTCCTGTCAAATTTATTCTTTGTCTGACTTATTATTTTTGAATTTAGTAAAATAATTTTGAAGCGCTTTAAAATTAACACGTAATTTTTGAAAATCACCAAACAAAAAAAAAATCAAAACAATACAAATAATTACTTGTAAAAAACTTGTATTATACATAAATAAAATATAAAATTTTAAAGGCTTATAGTTTAAGAGGTAGAACGTACTGCTCATAACGGTTAAAACGTAGGTTCAAATCCTACTAAGCCTAAGTTCTAGAATAAAAGAAATATAAAAAAGCTCTATTTTTTGTTACGCTATGTTATTATTAGAAGCATCTCAAAAAATTGGAGCAGGACTTTCGACTTTTGGACTAGCTGGAGCTGGAGTAGGAATTGGATTAATTTTTGCATCATTATTATTAGGAATTGCAAGAAACCCTAACTTAAAAAATGAATTGTTTAGATTTGCTATTTTAGGATTTGCTTTAACTGAAGCTATTGCTTTATTCGCTTTAATGATTGCATTCTTAATTCTATTTGTTTAAAACTAAAACAAACAAATTAAAATGTTTATAAAAAATAAGTTAATTCAGCGCTAAAAGACTGTTTATACCCTGTGAAGTACTTTGCAAACAAAAAGCAAGTTTATTTATACAGTGTTTTTCACTTTTTAAATTAAATAATCCAATGTTTTTATCAATTAGAACAAAATGTTTCATTTTTAAAAGAATTATGCTTGAAGAATCTAAGTTTTTTATATCAAACGCTGCTTTATCTGAAAAAACAGTTAACTGAAGCGGGAATTTAAATTGTAGTGTTTTAAAATTATTAAAACAAGCTGAGTTTTTAAATGCGTATTGACTCAAACTAAAAGAATTTGCGTTTTTTTGACCTTTTTTCTTCAATTTAGTTTCAAGAATAAAAAACGAAGACGAATTTATTTGAGTAACAAGAACACTTGTGTTTAAGATTTTTTTGATGTTTTTCATTTTTTTAAATAAATTTTTTTAAGTGAATTTATTGCAGTTTTTTTTGTTAAACTGTTCGAGGATTTTTCTAACAAAGGTAATGTTTGAACAAAATTTTTAGAACTAGAATCTCCTGATTTAAATTTGGCTTTTTTTAAATAAGTTAAAAAAACAAAATTCAAAAAATTCATAGGCTTGCTTTTAGCAACTCCCAAACGTTTTTTATGGAAAACGTAAGAAAAATTTTTATACTTTGCTCGGGTTGCTAAATTAGTTTTGCCCAATAAAATAGGTAATTTCGAGGCACCATTTGCATAAAAAGAATGTTTTTTGTTTGTTAAAAAATTTAAGTTTGACAATTTTTTTTTGTCATTGTGCTCAAAAAAATGAAAAAAAGTTCGAAAAAAAGCTCGCAAAGTCTGTCTGCGAGGCAGGAAACCTTTTATTCCTCCTGAATAACAAAAAAAGCCACCTTTAACTGATTTAAGAATAACACAACTTGCTCTTTTTTTACTTTTATATTTTTGCAAAGAGTCAAGCCAAAAGGTTAAATTGTCAATTTCATTTTTATATTGAAATTGTTTATGTTCTAAAAAAGAATTTATTTGTACTGTATTATTTCGCTTGTTTTTAAAAGTAAATGAATCTAACGCAACAGATTTTCCTACACTTTCTGTGGAAGTTTTTAAATCTAAATATTTTTTATTTATTTCTTCAATAGTAAAATTAACAAAACTCTTATTATTGTCTAATAATTTAGTAGATGGATTACCTAAAACGTTAGCCCGAACATAATGTTTAGTGAAAAAACTATTCATTATTTTTTGCTCTAATAAAGATGAAGTTGAAGAGATGCTTGTTTGTTGTTTTATAGATGATGCGTACATAAAATTTATTAATTAAAAATTAATTTAGTTTTAAAAGGTAGACGAAGTTGGGCTAAAGTTAAAGCTTTTATTCCTAAGTCTAAAGTATTAGTTTCAATTTCACAAAGAACAAAACCAGGTTGAACTTTAAAAATCCAATGGTCTACATTTCCTTTTCCTTTTCCCATACGAATTTCTAAAGGTTTTTTTGTAATAGGAGTATGGGGGAAAGCATTTATTACAATTTTACCAGTTTTTTTGATAATTTTGTTTATTGTTTGTTGAATAGATTCAATTTGTTTACTAGTAATTCGACCAGCTTCTTGTGCTTGTAGCCCTAATAAACCAAAATTTAATCGATTAAATGTTATTAGTTTATTTATACGATTAAAAGATTTTCCTTTTTGTTGTTTTTTATATTTTGATCTAGATGGATTTGTTTGCATAAAATTTAATTTTAATTATTTATCACGGTACAACCAAATTTGAAAACCAAAAGCTCCATAAAGAGTGTACACATGTATCTTAGAAAATTCAATATTTTTATTTAAAGATTGAATTGGAATAGTTCCTACAGAAATACATTTAGAGCTTGAGCGCATTTTACCTCTAATTTTCCCGTTAACAATAAATTTTATTCCTTTTATAGTTGAAAAAAAAATATTGCGTTTTGAAGATAATTTTTTTATAAGAAGAAATTTAAAAACTAATTCTAAAAACACTAAAAAACGATTGTGAGTTTTTTTTGGTAAAACTTTAAAAATTTGCCCTAATAAAGACAAATACGCAGACACTGGAATTTTACTGACATACAAAAGAAATGTAAATTTTAAAAAATCAACAAACAAATTAAAACGCCTGTTAAACAACACATAAAAAAAAGAACGAAATGTACGAAAAAGTTGTAAAACAATATTTTTGTCAATAAAGTTATTCAACACTTTAAAATTAAAAACAAAAAGATTACTGTGTAACGTTTTAAATTGATTTAGAAATAAAGTTAACACTGAATTTTGTTTTGCAAATATAGTTTTTAAATTATTATCGTTTTTAAAAAGTGTTTTTTTTTTGTTTTTATAAGTTACAAGTTTTCTTGTTCTATAAAACAATTCTAAGTTGTAAAAACATTGATTATTAACAAAATTCAATGTTTTTTCAGTTAACAAGATGTCTTTGTTGAAAGTTACTGTATTTAATAACTCTAAAAACTTAAAACCATACAAAAATAGTTTTGAGTTATTTTTTTTTAGATTTAAATTTGACTTTATATTTCTGACAGTTAATATATTAGATTTTTGACCCATACAGTTTTAATTTATTTTTTTTGTGTAAGTTTTTTTGTTTTAATTTTTCTAGTAAACGCAAATTCACCGTACTTGAAACCTAATTTTTCTCGAGTGATAATAATACGTTTAAATTCTTTACCATTGTGAACTAAAACAGTTTGACCAAGCATCTGAGATGCAATAACAGAACGTCTTGACCAAATTTTTACAGAGTTTTTTTTTTTTTCATGGCAAATTAAAAATCTATCTAAAAAAGGCCCTTTCCAATTAGATCTACTCATTTTTTCTTATTTACAGTTGGTTTTCCTTTTGTTGGAATTCCCCAAGGAGTTACAGAAGGTCTTCCTCCATTTGTTCTTCCTCCATGCGGATGATCTACGGGATTCATAGCAATTCCTCTAACAGTTGGTCGAATTCCTTTTAATCTGTTTTTTCCGGCTTTTCCGATAGAGATTAAATTTTGTTGCGGATTTGAAATCGAACCTAAAGTTCCAAACGACTGCGCATCCACATCAATAATAACTCCAGATGGAAGTTTTACTTTGCAGTTATTTGCAAGTTTTTGAATTAATTGGCAAGCTGTTCCCGCAGAACGAGCGTATTTTACAGTGTTTTTTAAACTTAAACTATGAAAAATAGAACCTGTAGGAATATTTTGCAATAAAATTCGATAACCTAAATTAAGATCTGATTTTTTGTTTGTAGTTAAAACGACAGAGCCAGGCATTAATTTTGAAGTAGAAAGAATATTAAAAAATAACGAAGTTTTAAGATTAAAAATCAAAGAAATAAAAGAGTTTCTAAAAGGATCGTACATAATTGTTAAAACAATCCCAATAAAACAATTATTTGTAGTGTTTATTGTTCGAAAACGTTTTTTACAAGCACCACCTTTGTGCCAAACAGTGATACGACCGTTTGTTAAACTTCTCCCAAAAGAGCGCTTTATACCTTTAATTGAGACCTTAAAAATTTTGTTTGTTTTTGACAATAGATTTTTTTGGATATTTATTTGAAAACGAGTTCCACTTGTTGTTGGATTTAATTTTTTAAGTTTCATATTTGTTTTTAATTTTTTAAATGTGTACGTGTCTATACATGAATTTGATTTCTCTATAACCTCAAAAATCAAAAATTAATGAGATTTTTCAGCTTTAAAATTAGAAGTTTGAGTTAAAGTACTGTATACAATATAGAAAAAGAATAACGCTGAAAAAGCTGAAATATAAGATCCATAAGAAGCAACAGCATTCCAACCTGCATAAGCGTCAGGATAATCTGGAATTCTACGTGGCATTCCTGCTAATCCTAAAAAATGCATAGGGAAAAATGTTAAATTAACTCCAAAGAAAAAAATCCAAAAATGAATTTGTCCCAAAACTTCAGAGTATTGTAAACCAGTCATTTTTTCTATCCAATGATACCAACCTGCAAAAATAGCAAAAACAGCCCCCATTGATAGTACATAATGAAAATGAGCAACAACATAATAAGTATCATGCATTGCAGCAGTAATTCCAGAGTTGGCTAAAACTACACCGGTTAAACCTCCTAAAGTGAATAAGAAAATAAATCCAATCGCAAATAACATAGGAGTGTTGAAAATTAAAGAACCTCTCCACATTGTAGCAATCCAACTAAAAATTTTGATTCCAGTTGGTACTGCAATAATCATAGTAGCTGCTGTAAAATATGCGCGAGTATCAATATCTAAACCAACAGTAAACATGTGATGAGCCCATACAATGAATCCTAATAATCCAATAGACACCATCGCATAAACCATTCCTAAATAACCAAATACTGGTTTTTTAGAATATTCTGAAACGATATGACTAACCATACCGAATCCTGGAAGAATTAAAATATAAACCTCTGGATGTCCAAAAAACCAAAATAAGTGTTGGTACAATACTGGATCTCCACCTCCAGCCGGATCAAAAAAAGTAGTATTAAAATTTCGATCGGTTAATAACATTGTAATTGCACCCCCTAAAACAGGTAATGACAATAACAATAGAAAAGAAGTAACTAACACAGACCACACATAAAGAGGTAATCTATGCATAGTCATACCAGGTGCTCTCATATTAAAAATAGTAGTAATGAAATTGATTGAACCTAAAATTGACGCTGCTCCAGAAAGATGTAAACTAAAAATTGCTAAGTCTACAGCAGGTCCTGAATGTGCTTGAGCACTACTTAATGGAGGATAAACTGTCCATCCAGTTCCTGCTCCAGCTTCTACTAGTGTTGAAGAAACTAATAAAAACAATGAGGGTGGCAATAACCAAAAACTGATATTATTCATTCTAGGAAACGCCATATCAGGAGCTCCAATCATAAGAGGTACAAAAAAGTTTCCAAAACCTCCAATTAAAATCGGCATTACCATGAAAAAAATCATCAAAAAGGCGTGTCCAGTTACTAATACGTTATACAATTGATGATTTCCCATTAAAATTTGACTTCCTGGTTGCGATAATTCCATACGGATTAAGATTGACATGGTAGTACCTAAAACACCTGAAAACCCTCCAAAAATTAAATATAAAATTCCAATATCTTTATGATTGGTTGAAAATAACCAACGAGATGAAAAAGAATATAGATTTGACAACATTGATGTATTGTGTACTGCTGACATAAAATATTTTTTATAGTAGAAAATAAAAATTCACAATAAGTATATATATATATAAATTACGAATGAAAAACGAGAAAGACGGGGTTTGAACCCGCGGCTTTTAGCGTGACAGGCTAACACTCTACCTCTGAGCTACTTCCTCTAAAAATAGGCAACAGCGGATTTGAACCACTAACTTTCTCGTTGTAAGCGAGATGCTCTACCTGTTGAACTAGTTGCCTTTGGAGTATTAACACGATCTCAAATTATTATGAAAAAAAGGATAAAATATTATCTGAACGTGAAAGTTGACGAGAAGACAATTCTGACTTTCGTTCACTAGTAAATTTTAAAGTCAAACAAATTGCTCCGACCATCGCTACTAATAAAATTAACCCTGCTAACAAAAAACACGGTAAAAATCTATTGTATAAATGTTGTCCTAAAATATCAATACTAGTTAAATTATCAACAAACAACGAGGGTGTATAAACATTTTCTAACGGAATTACAAATGAAATTAAAAAAACTTTTTCTAAAAGAATTGATAATTCGGTTGAAAATGTAAATATGCAAAAAAATAACACAGGCAAATAGACAGAGCTTTGACTGTAATAAACTTTTACGTTTAACATCATAACAACGAAAAGAAATAAAACCGCAATTGCTCCTACATAAATAATAATAAAAATCAAACCCAAAAACTCTGCGTTTAACATTAACAAAATTGCAGCAGCATTACAAAAAGTAAAAATTAGAGATAAAACAGAATGAACTGGATTTTTTGTTATAAAAACAGATACTGCACTTACATGCAATAATAAAATCAAAATTAAATGTAAAGTTTGCATAATCAACAAAAGTTATTAATAAATTTTTCGGAATGATGTGATTCGAACACATGGCCTTCTATTCCCAAAACAGACACGCTACCAGCTGCGCTACATTCCGTATACAACTATAAAATTAACGAAAGTGAGATTTGAACTCACAACAAACGGATTATGATTCCGCTACTCTACCAATTGAGTTATATCGTTAAAATTACAATAAAAGATAATGTATTTATGGAGACAATCGGATTTGAACCGATAACCTTATGCTTGCAAAGCATATACTCTACCAATTGAGATATGACCCCATAGACACTAAATATATCTTAAAAAAATTAAAATCAATTTTTTTAATTTTTTAAAGCAACTTTTCCAAATGCAATCAAAAAAGATTTTGGTCCTTTTGGAAACAATTGTAATGAAGCTTTGTTTAAATTTGCATTAAGTAACATCAATTTTTTACGAATTTTAAAAGTTTCAAAAGTTGATTTTACATAATAACGTTGCATGAAAAAATAAAACATAAAAAATCCTGCTAATACCCAAAATATTTGTACAGAGAAACAATAAAAATCGAATTGTGGCATTGTTAAAAGTTAGTTTTTAGTTTAAAACGAGCGCTATATATCTAAAAAATTTAGCTTTAAAAAAGCTTGTAAAAATTACCATCTAAAATGTAAATTTGATCGATTTTTTACAGCATTAACAGTATTCTGTTTTTTTTTTTTTAAAACTTTTGTTTGTGTGTTTTGATTTAATTTTTTTATTTCCAATTTTAATTTTTTAACTATAATTTTTTTTTTGTTTTTTTTTTTTTTATTATCATTAAT
>Ga0114968_10000852_pt1 | contig 23281 bp, 25 predicted proteins | sample M_130807_EF_Meta_FD_87020 | JGI IMG/M metagenome (GOLD analysis project Ga0114968, IMG submission 87020) | Freshwater microbial communities from Lake Montjoie, Canada to study carbon cycling - M_130807_EF_MetaG | ecosystem: Environmental > Aquatic > Freshwater > Lake | place: Lake Montjoie... | reverse complement strand
GGTATTTCAGCACCGAACGCTCGTCCGCTTCGATCTCACAGTAAATGGGGTCCAGCTCGACAATGGTGGTCAGCAGCGTGGTGTTTTGGGTGCCGCCGCTCACGAGGTTGCCTTCGGTCACTCGCGCATCACTGATGCGTCCGCTGATGGGGGCGCGAATCTCAGTGAACTCAAGATCAAGCTTCGCGGCGCGCAAGGCTGCCTCCGCAGCGCGCACACCGGCCAGTTCCCCCGTGGCGCTTTTCAGGCGGCGTTCCGATTCCTCCACCGAGATCGCCTGCCCTTGGCGCAGGGCCGTGGCGTTTTTGGCTTCGACACCGGCGAGTTCAGCCGTCGTCTTGGCTTGAGCCAGCATGGCCTCGGCACGTTCGACGATAGCCTCATAAGGCCGCGGGTCGATGGTGAACAGCAGGTCCCCCGCCTTGACCTCCGTGCCTTCTTTAAAGCTGACCTGGGTGATATAACCGGAGACGCGCGAATGGATCTCGACGCGATGACGTGCAGTCAGACGCCCCGTGAATTCGTCCCAGTCCTTGAGCCGTTTGGCGATGGGTTTGGCAACGGTGACTTCTGGAGTCGCCGCCTGTGGCGCGCCGCCGGAACCTTTGTCGCTTCGTTTGCAGGCGGTCAGGCAGCTCATGATGAGCAGGCCTGCCATGGCATTCCGCCATGTTGACAAGAGAAAAATGGAGGAAAGCGGAACTCGTTGCATGGACAGATTTACGAACATGGCGGCATCTTAAATAGTGAATATCCGACATATCGCTTATACACTAAGTGAATGACCAGCCTCAACGATCTCCAGCATGTCCGTGAATTTGTCCAGATTGCTGACTCGGGTAGCATTTCCCGTGCCGCCAAAGTTCTCGGCATGGCCCAGCCCACGCTGAGCCGGCATCTGGCCGCTTTGGAGGCGCAGATCGGCGCACCGCTCATTCGCCGGGACACCCATGCGATGAGTCTGACCACTGCCGGCATCGTTGTGCTGTCGGACGCCCGTGAGCTGCTCACGCTCGCGGACCGTATGGGCAGCCGTCTGCGGGCTGAACGCCATGTCTTGCGCGGGCATCTGCGCATGGTCTCCGTGGTCGATGTGGGCCAGTGGATCGTCTCCCGTGTGCTTTCAAGGTTTCAAAAACTGCATCCTGACGTCACCACCGAACTGCATCTGATCAATCGTCCAACCAAGTTCATTAAAGAGGGCTTTGATTGCGGCATCATGGTTGGTGCACCCACGGATCGTCGGGTCACGATTCGCAAAATCGCCCAGCTTAGCAGGCGGATTGTTGCCGCGCCGTCCCTGTTGAAAAACCACGCTTTGCCCGCCCGCCCGGATGATCTGAAGGAGCTGCCCTGGCTGGGGATCTTGCAGCCGCATTTCTATTCGCGAGACCGGGTCGATCTGGAGCGAGCGAAGCAGATCAAGAAGCTCAAGTTCCAGCCAGCCATGCTGCTGGACACCGTCACAGCCTTGCGCGAGGCCGCCATCGAAGGCGCTGGATTTACCATTCTGCCGGAGTGGATGGCAGCGCGTGACATCACGGCCGGAAGGCTGGTGCAACTGCTGCCAGACTGGCATCTGGCCCCCCTCGACCTGCAAATCGCCCACTCCGCGCACGAGCACCTGCCGCTGCGGGTGAAAAGCCTGATCGAATACCTGGAGCAGGAGCTACCGCTCGAAATTCATCGGCTGGATCTGAACGAACGGTAGGTGTTACGCCCATCCTTTGAGGCCAGTCCCGCAAAAAATTGCATGCGCAACGAGCACGCTCTGTGCTAGGAATCCGGCCCCACGCCGCCTTGCGGCCCCGTTTACCCTCATCAAAAAAATACCATGCCCAAGCAGACCATTCGTGACCTCGACCTCGCCGGAAAACGCGTCTTTGTGCGCGTTGATTTCAATGTGCCTCTCGATGAGAAAGACGGGCAGATGGTCATCACCGACGCCACCCGCATTCAGGAGACTCTGCCAACCATCAAGTATCTGATCGAAAAAGGTGCCAAAATCATCCTTGCCAGCCACTTGGGCCGTCCGAAGGGCAAGCCCGATCCCAAGCAGAGCCTCGCCCCTGTGGCCCCGGCTCTTAGCGAGTTGATCGGCAAGCCGGTCGCTTTCTCCAGTGACTGCGTCGGCGAAGAGGCTAAGGCCAAGGCTCTCGCGCTCGGCAACGGTGACGTGCTCCTGCTCGAAAACACCCGCTTCCATGCTGGTGAAGAAAAGAATGACCCCGAACTGGCCAAAGGCATGGCGGATCTCGCGGAAGTCTTTGTGAACGACGCCTTCGGCTCGGCGCACCGCGCTCACAGCTCCACGGCGGGCATCGCGGATTATCTGCCTGCCGTCTCCGGTCTCCTGATGGAGAAGGAGCTGACCTGGCTGCACGATGAGCTCGAAAACCCGGAGCGCCCGTTTGTGGTGATCCTGGGTGGCGCGAAGGTGAACGACAAGATCGGCGTCATTAACCGCCTCCTCGAAAAGGCCGACACCATCATCATCGGCGGCGGCATGGCCTACACCTTCATGAAGCTCGTCAGTGGCATCTCCATCGGCAAGAGCCTCTACAAGCCCGAGTGGGAGCCAATCGCCCAGGCCGCGCTCGACAAGGCCAAGGAACGCGGCGTGAAGCTGCTCATTCCTGTGGATTCATTGATCACCGACGCCTTCGACTTCGACGCGAAGAAACTTGGCAACACGAAGTACACCTCCGCCGGCGAAAGCATCCCAGACGGCTGGGAAGGTGTCGATATCGGCCCTGAGTCTGTGAAGCTCTTCTCCGCGGAGATCGCCAAGGCCAAAACCGTGATCTGGAACGGCCCGATGGGTGTGTTTGAAATCAAGGAAAGCTCCAAAGGCACCTTTGACGTCGCGGAAGCTCTTGCGGCCAATTCCAGCGCCAAGACCATCATCGGCGGTGGCGACAGCGTGAAGGCCGTCAAGAAAGCCAAGCTCGGTGACAAGATGACCTTCATCTCCACCGGCGGCGGTGCCTCCCTCGAACTGCTTGAAGGCAAAGTCCTGCCCGGCGTCGCCTGCTTGAAAGACAAATAACCCGATCCGTTGACGGTGGTTTACGGTTGTTGACGATGGTTGACAGTCGTTTCGCCAACAACCGTCAACCACTGCATACAACCGTCCACAATCGCAAACTCCCTCCCCCCCACTATGGCTCTCGCCCACTTCCGTAAACCGATCATCGCCGCCAACTGGAAAATGCACATGACACCGCAGGAGACGGATGACTTTCTCCGTGCCTTCGCCCGTCTCGTGCCGGACAAAGTTCCCGTGCAGATCGTCGTGGCTCCACCCTTCGTCAGTCTGGCCAAGGCCCAGGACGTTCTCATGAATGCGCGTGAGCAGAGCGTTGAGCTGGCCGCCCAAAACATGAGCGCCCAGCCTGCAGGTGCCTTTACCGGCGAAATCAGCGCCCGCATGATCAAGGAATGCGGCTGCAAGCACGTCATCCTCGGGCACAGCGAGCGTCGCAGCCTCTACGGCGAAACCAGCGCCATCGTGAACGCCAAGGTTCTCGCGGCTCTCGAAGCTCGCCTGCACCCGATTCTCTGCATCGGCGAAACCCTCGCTGAACGTGACAACGGGCAGATCGAAGCAGTGCTGGGCAGCCAGTTGCGTGAATCACTGGCGGAAGTGGGTCCGCGCCGCATCACCGACTGCGTCATCGCCTATGAGCCCGTCTGGGCCATTGGCACGGGTCGCACCGCCAGCCCTGAGCAGGCGCAGGAAGCGCACGCTTACACGCGTCAGGTTCTTGGCGAACTCTTTGGTGACGACGTCGCTGCCAAGATTCGCATCCAATACGGCGGCAGTGTGAAGCCCGGCAACATGGCCGAACTGATCAGCCAGAAAGATGTGGACGGTGCCCTCGTCGGCGGAGCCAGCATGGAACCCGGTAGCTTCTGGGAAATCTGCCGCGCCGCCATCGACTATGCGAATGCCAATGCGTAGTGTTTAGCGCTACATTTAGGATTAGTCTTGTCAGTGTTCGTCGCATTTGCCCATAATTGGCAAATGCGACGAATCATCCTCCTGGTATTCTTGCTTATTCAGTCGCCTTTGCTGGCGCAATCCGCATCGCCTTGGAAGGCTGGTGCGGCGGATGTGGACATCACGCCGGATTATCCGGTGCGTCTTAGCGGTTACGGCGGCCGCACGACCGAAGCCCAAAAGGTCGCGCAGCGGCTCCACGCCAATGCCCTCGTCCTGCAATGGCAGGATGATGCGCCTGCGGTCATTGTTACAGTCGATAATTGCGGCGTGCCTGCGGCTGTCCGTGCCGAGGTGCTCAAGCGTCTTGCCGCCGGAGGCAGGGCTGTTGCAGACGAGCGTTTCGCCCTGCACTCGACCCACACGCATTGTGCGCCGATGCTCAAAGGCGTGCTGCCGTTCCTCTTCGGTGAAGACCTAGCGGCAGATCAATTGCAGCACATCGAACGTTACACCGAGGAACTCACGGCGCACATCGTCAGCATTGTCGGGCAGGCATTGGACAGGATGGAGCATGCCCGGCTCGAAAGGAGTGTGGGAAAGGTCTATTTCGCCTTCAACCGCCGGTTGAAAACCGACACGGGATTTCAAAACGCGCAAAACTTCAGCGGACCGACCGATCGCGCCCTGCCGGTCCTGTGCGTCAAATCTGCCGACGGCAAAAAACTCATCGCCATTCATGCGAGCTACGCCTGTCACTGCACAACGCTCGGCAACAACGAGATCCACGGTGACTGGGCGGGGCTGGCCCATGAGGAGCTTGAATTGCGCTTCCCGGACTCCGTTTGTTTGATTGCCATCGGCTGTGGTGCCGACCAAAACCCATACCCGCGCACTGAAACCCGTTTCGCCATCGAGCATGGCGTCAGCGTTGCCAAAGAAATCGTGCGTCTCATCAACAGCCCCATGCAGTCATTGAGCGGCCCGCTTAACTGCGCCCACCGGGAGGTGATGCTGCCATTCGACAAGCTGCCCACGCTGGCAGAGTGGCAGGCCAAAGCGGCTGACCCGAACAAGTGGACGGCCTATCATGCGAGAAAGCATCTCGCCATGCTCGAACGTGGCGAAAGAATACCGCCCGCACTGCCTTATGACATTCAGGTCTGGAATTACGGCAACGATCTGCTGACCATCAATTTGCCTGGCGAGGTGGTCGTGGATTACAGTCTGCGCTTCAAAAGCGAATTCGATCCCGCCCGCACTTGGGTGAACAGCTATACGAACGACGTGCCCTGCTACATTCCCTCCAATCGTGTCTTGGAGGAAGGCGGCTACGAAGGTGGCGGAGCCATGATCTACTATGGGCGTCCGGCCCGTTTTGCCCCTGGCATCGAGAACATCATTGCAGCCACGGTGAAACAGCTCGTGCCGCAGGAATTCAGCACCCGGCGCGTGCAGAATCCTGCGGCGCCTTTGTCCCAGCAGCTTAAGCAGAAGTGAGCCGCAGCACGCGGAGACACTCTCGGCCTTCCCTGCCCGGATAGGCTGTTTTGGGCGCACGGCTTTCGACCACCTGAAAGCGCTCTGCGAACAAGGCATTGAGTTCATCCATCGAGATACCGAATGGCGGTCCGGTTTCTCCGGGGTCCATTTCTGGATTGATGAAGAACACCCCCACCAGCAGTCCACCCGGCTTTAACAAAGAGGCCACCGCATCCCGATACTTCACCCGCCATTCTGGTGGCAGCGCACACAGGCAGGTGTGCTCCACGATGGCATCATACTGGCCGCGCAACTCAAACAGATCTGCACACACAAAGCGCTCCGCCAACTGCGGATAGTGCTCCTTGGCACGTGCCACAGCCGCCGGCGCGATGTCGAGTCCATACGCATCAATACCAAGCGACACCAGATACGCCACATCGTGGCCCAAACCGCAACCTGGAGCAAGGACTCGGCCTGAGAGCGTGTGGCTGGCCAGCCATTCCACCAGCGGCGGCGCGGGCAGGCCTTTGTCCCAAGGGGTGAAGTTCTCCTGATAGGCCTGGTTCCAGTCGGTGATGTTCACTACGGTAGTTTTTCTTTCTGGTGCTTGATCACGCCTTGCAGGGTGGTCTGTCCGGTGTCTCCCGTGAAGGTGACTTTGCTTTCGATGACGTCTTTGGCATCGCCCGCGAAAGCTTCCGTGATGGTGATGCTGCTTTCGCCGCTGCCGGTGACGGCTTTGAGTTCAAACGTGAGATTCACCTCGGACACATGGCCTTCAAACCGGATGGTCTGCGAGCCTTCCGCTCCAGAGAGAATGGCCTCATAGCTGTCCGCGCCTTCGTTGTAAGTGATCGTCCATTGAAACGGCTGCGTGTCGCCATTGATCGTGCGCGTGCCCTTGACCACGAAGGAGTTTTCGCCTTCCGCAGCGCCGGTCCATTCTTCCTTGATGTCGAGGAGGTTGTTATCCCCCTTCAGTTCGCCCGCCGCCTTCCAGTTGCCGAGGTAATGCTTAAACAGCGGATTCATGCCAAGATCCTTGGCCGGAAGGCTGGCGACGGCCAGCAGGCAGAGGGTGGTGAGCAGTGTTTTCATGCGATGATCTCCTGGATGACTTTGCCGTAGCTGATGGGCACGGGGCGGTTGACCACGTCGCGCACCTCTGTGTCTGGCTGGATGCCCAGCAAATGATACATCGTGGCGGCCAGATCATCCGGCTTTACGGGTTTGTCCGCGGGATGCTCTCCATTCCTATCGGAAGCGCCATGCACATAGCCTCGCTTCACGCCACCGCCTGCTAGCAGAGCCGTGTAGCACTGCGGCCAGTGATCGCGGGAGACGTTCTTGTTGATCTTCGGCGTGCGGCCAAATTCACCCACCCAGACCACCAGTGTTTCGTCCAGCAGGCCGCGTTCATCGAGATCGGTCAAAAAGGTCGGCAGCGTCTGCTCGGTGATCGGCATGTGGTATTTCTCGATGATCGGAAACATGCGCGTGTCGTTGAACCCATGCGTGTCCCACCCGCCCTCGGTGGTGCTCTGGCCACCGATGCCCTGGGAGAAATTCACCGTTACAAACTTCACGCCTGCTTCAACCAGACGTCTCGCCAGCAGCAGACTCTGCCCGTAGGGCGAGCGTCCGTAGCCATCACGCACTTTGTCTGGCTCCTGGGTCAGGTCAAAAGCCGCACGCAGCTTCTCGCTGTGCAGCATCGACAAGGCCTTGTCATAGTAGCTTTCGATGCCACGTGCCTCGGCGGAGTAATCCAGCAGCCGCGTTTGGGAATCGACGAGCTTTTGCAGCTCGCGCCGCGCATTCAGCCGTTCAAAGCTCACGCCATTCGGCAGACTCAGCTCGGGCAGTGCAAATCCCGGCGCGCTTGGGTCACGCAGCACGATGAAGGGATCGTGCTCCTTGCCGAGAAAGCTCGCGCGTTGACCTGGTGTCACGGAGCCATCGCTCACGATGTAGGGAAAGGTGGCGGACGTCGGGATTTCGCCCGTGAGCGGCGCGATCCGGTCCACCACGGAAGGGTAGGCGGGAAACAGATCCGGGGAATCCTTGAGACGCTGGTCATCACTCGGCGGCGCGTGGCCGCTCAGCGCGTAGTAGCCCGCGCTGTTGTGATTTTTCATCGTGTGATGCACGGACCGCACCAGCGTGACCTTGTCCATCACCTTCGCCGTTTTCGGCAGCTTCTCCGAGACCCAGATGCCGTCGGCGCTCGACTTGATCGGCTTATGGAAACCACGGATACCCTCCGGCGCGTCCGGTTTCATGTCAAAGGTCTCCAGATGGCTCGGTCCGCCCCATTGGAAGCAAAAGATCACCGACTTGGCGCGGGCCATGAGCTTTTCGATGCCCTGATTCTCCGCACCGCGCAGGAAGCGCGGCATCGTCAGACCGAACATGCCCAAGCCACCTGCGGAAAGCAGCTGGCGGCGGTTGATGCGGGTGCAGGCACCGGTGGCATTGAAAGGGGAGGGCATGCGTGGAATCAAACGTGGCACAGCATGCCGCACTTTCTGCGCTCTGCCAGCACTTGCGGCTTCCTGAGCGGCGTTGTATCCGCAGGAATGCCCAACCTCACCACCCCCATCGGATTCAAAGAATGGTCCTTCATCTGCGACGCCCTCGCACAGGGCCGGCTCAGCATCATTTTGCGCAAAGGCGGCATCCACGAAGGCCGGGGCGGCTTCGAGTGGAAGCACCGCGAGTTCTTCCTCTTCCCAACCTGGTTCCACAATCAGGCCGAAAAACTGAGCTGGGTGCCCGAAAACACCCAGCGTGATTTCCCCCCGGAAGAGCAGCGCACCACCGTCGATATCGACGGCTGCGCCACGCTGGAGCAGGTCTGGAAGGTCACGGATTGGGACAAAGTGGCCGCGCTGGCTCCGCTGCACATCTGGAACGAAGACGTGGTGAAGGATCGTTTCATCTATGACGATGAAACCTGCCTCCACGTTGCCCTCGTCCGCGCCTACAAACTCCCGCAGAACTGGCACTTCCCCTATGCGAAGAGCTACGGCGGCTGTCGCTCCTGGATCACGCTGCCCGAAGAGGGCCTGCCCCTGGCCACTGCGGCGATCCCGGCGCTGAGTGACGAAGCCTTTGCCGATGTGTCAGCACAGTTGAAAGCGATACTGGGCTAGTCGAGAGTTTGCCTCTTGAATCCAACCGACGCCATCCGCCCAGCCCACGTCGAGGTCAGCCTCGGTGCCATCGTTCAAAATTATGACGCGATCTCTAGCCACGTGGGCACGGCGTCCGTCATGCCTGTGGTGAAGGCGAACGCCTACGGCCATGGCATCGTCGAGGTGGCGCAGCATTTGATGAATTATGGTGCCCCCTGTCTCGGTGTAGCCCTGCTGGAAGAAGCCATCGTGCTGCGGCAGGCGGGCATCACGCTGCCGATTCTCGTCTTTGGTGGTGTGGCCACGCGGCAGATCCCGCAGTTCATCGCGCATGGTTTGATGATGGCGGCGTCCTCCATCGACAAACTGCGTCAAATTGACGAGGCGGCCGCCGCAGTGAAAACGAAGGCGCGTGTCCATCTGAAGATCGACACCGGCATGGAACGCATCGGCGTGCATTGGTATAACGCGGAGAAGCTGCTGGAGGCTAGCTTGAGCTTCACCAATGTGGAGGTGGCAGGCATCTACTCGCACTTTGCGAATTCCGATGCCGCAGATCTCGCCTCAGCCAGAGAGCAGCTCGCACGCTTTCTCGGAGTACTGGAGTTTTATCCGAAACGCGGATTGCAGCCGCCTCAGCGCCACATCGCCAATTCCGGCGGCATTCTGCAGCTGCCTGAAAGCCATCTCGATCTCGTACGTCCGGGCATCATGCTCTATGGCGTGTATCCCTCGAAGGAGGTGCGGCAGACCGTCACCTTGCAGCCGGCGCTTAACTGGAAATCGCAGGTGGTGTTTTTCAAAGTCGTGCAGCCGGGCAGTCCCGTAAGTTACGGGGGCACCTGGCAGAGCAATCACCCGGTGCGTGTCGTCACCGTGCCCGTGGGCTATGGCGATGGCTATTTTCGAGCTTTGTCGAATCGCGGACAGGTGGTCATTCGCGGCCAGCGGCATCCCATTGCAGGTCGTGTGTGCATGGACCAGTTCATGGTGAATCTGGAGTGGGGCACGGCCTATAACGGCGACGTCGTGACGCTCATTGGTGATGGCATATCCGCTCAAGATGTGGGGGATTGGGCCGGCACCATCCCTTACGAAGTGCTGACCAACATCAACGCCCGCGTGCCACGGGTGTACGTTTAATGTCTTGCAATCGACCTGTGATGGCCGCAACAAAGGGGTGGGATGCGATGGCGCGTTCCGCCCGCATTCATGAACCTCATCATCTTCGACCTCGAAACCACCGGCCTGTTACCTTCCCAGCATGAGATCATCCAGATCGCAGCGATGAAGGTGAAGAACGGCAAGTGGAAGGAAGGGGAGTATTTCGATAGCTATGTGCGGCCAGAAAATCATATCCCGTCGTTCATCACCAAGCTGACTGGAATCTCGCAGGCGCAGGTGGCGGATGCTCCACATCCCGTGGATGTGCTGATGGAGTTCTCACGTTTCGTCGGTCAGGATGCGACCTTGATCGCCCACAACGGCATTCGTTTCGACATGCGCTTCATCGCAGAGAACTGCAAACGCCATGGCATTCCCGTACGTGAAACGAGCGCCCTCGATTCACGCGATTTTTCCCGCAAAATCTGGGGCGGCAAAGGCGGCCATGGTCTGGACGCCGTGCTGGGCCGCGTGGGCGTATCCAGCAAGGGCGTGAAGCGCCATGATGCCCGCGTGGACGTACAACTGCTGGCCCAGGCCGTGCAGTACATGTGGGAGCGCCTCACCCCGAGCGTGACCAACTGCCCGGTGGATCTTTCAGTTGGCGTGATTCCGGCACTGGACCGCGTTTAATGAAGCGCGGCTTAAACCGCACGCTCCAGCTTCTCGTCGATGCGGGCCACCAAGGTGTCGAGCAGTTCGCCATTGCCAAAGCGTTCGATGACACCCGCCAGGAAGCCTTCGATGATGAGCTTGCGGCTTTCGCTGTCGCTGATGCCGCGGGCTTTGAGGTAGAAAAGTTCTTCGTCGCTGATCGGACCGCTGGTGGCACCATGGCTGCACTTCACCTGGTCGGCGCTGATTTCGAGGCCGGGCAGGCTCGTGGCTTCAGCTTCGTCGCTGTTGAGCAGGTTGCGGCAGGTTTGGTAGGCATCGGTGTAATGCGCGCCTTCATCCACGGTGATGAGGCCGCTGAAGATGCTGCGCGATTTGCCGTAGAGGGCATTCTTGTACAGCAGATCGCTGCTCGCATGCGGAGCCTTGTGGTTCTGCAGCGTGCGCTGATCCACGACCTGCTCGCCGATGGGCAGTGACACGCTGAGCATGTCGCTGCGGGAGCCTTCGCCAATGAGATCACTCACGCTTTCGCTGCGGCTGAAACTGGCACCCAGTTGCACCTGGAAGCTCTTGATGGCGGCATCCCGTCCGGCCACGATGCTGGAAAGATGCAACGCCTGCGCATCATCCGCCAGTTCCTGGCAGGCGGCGTAGGTGATCTTGCTGCCGCGACCGCCGACAAGGTCAGCAATGGCGATGCTAAGGCCACCTTCACCTTCGAGGCTGCGGTAATGATCGACGACACTGACCTCGGCATTGTCGCCGGTCACGATGAGCGTGTGCGGGAAGATGGCGGCATGATCGCCAACGACCCAATGAAAAATTTCGACCGGCTTCTCAATCGCCACGTTCTTTGGCACAATGACGACTACGCCTGCTTTCACATGCGCCAGGTGCAGAGCCGCAAACTTCGCGGAGCCGAGTGTCATCTCACGCTGCATGAAGTGCTCTTTGAGCACGTCGCTGTGATCGCGCAGCGCATCCGCCAAGGTCACGCAAACCACACCGGCAGGGAGATTGGCCGTGTCGGACTCGACGAGCACGTCGTTCACAAAGACAAAGCGGGCGGTACGTTCCTTGAGTCCTTCCGTGGCCGCGAGAGCAGCAGCGGTGTTTACAGCCGTGGGTGCGGCGGCAGGCGTGTGATCGGCGAGCTCGATCTTCTTCGAACTGGAGTAGCGCCAGTTCTCGTCCTTGATGCCAGGCATCGGCAGCGTCTGGAATTCAGCCCACGCCGCTTCGGAGCGGGCGAGAAACCAGCCGGGTGCGGATTTTTCATCGCGCACAGGCACGGTGATTTCGAGGCCGGAAGGAGCGGGAATTACGGGAGCGTCAGGCACGGAGGAGAGCGGGGTTTTGGGGGAAAGTGTGGCGGGCATGGGCAAAATCTGGCTAGACTGGCTAGAATGAGGCGGTTAGTCTTGGCGACATGAAATCAGTGAAAAAATCGGAGTGGCAGCTCCAGACGGCGAAAAACCGTTTCAGTGAAGTGGTGAATCGCGCCATCACCGAGGGCGCACAGACGATCACGCGGCACGGCAAGCCCGTGGTGGTGGTGATGTCGCAGGAGGAATTTCGGCGGCTGGCTCCAGCCAAGGAGGAGAAGGAATGGAGCATGTTGGAGCACTTGCTCGCCTGTCCAGACAAGACGCTGCACAAGCGCGTCTTTCGTACGCCTGGGCCACCCCGAGACGTTGATTTCTCATGAAGTACCTGCTCGATACCATGGTCGTCAGCGAGCCGACGAAGCGGAAGCAGCAGCTGAAGGTGATGCAGTGGCTTGTTGCTCACGATGCTGACTGCGTGATCTCCGTTCTGACGCTGGGAGAGCTGGAGCGCGGCATTGTCGATATGTCTCCCAGCAAACGCAAAAGCCGCTTGATCACTTGGTTCAGCGGTTTTGCCGACCACATGGAACAACGCGGGCGCATCCTGCCGGTGGATCGGAAACTCATGAGCTTCTGGGGAACGGTTTACAATCGTGAAGAACGGCTGACGAAGCGCAAACCGCCGTTCATGGACACGATCCTCGCGGCGACAGCGGAAATGCATGGCCTGACGATGGTGACGCGAAACGAGAAGGATTTCCCGAAGAGTTTGGCGATTCTTAATCCGTGGAAGACTTGAAGGCTCTGAGTTTTGTACCGCAGAGATTGGAAGGCCGCAGAGGCTCTGATTCCGAAACCATGTCGCCAAGAAGGCATCTCTGCGTTCTCCGAGTCTCTGCGATAAATCAAACAGGTGTTTCATCACGTCATGCCTCCACCCATGATTCTTGGGAAATGCCGAATGACTCCGCAGCGACGGATTTGGCCTCTTCCATGGTTTCGTGCCAATTGTCGCTGTAGATGGACTGATCTTCAGATTCGGAAATGAGCAGGAAATTGCCTTCTCCCTCATCAGTGATCTCGAAACGCATCCGCACTTCGCGGGTAGGAGTGGCCAATGGCGTGCTGGCATCGGCAGGCAGCCAACCTGAATGTTGGTCGCCCCCAATATGGACAGGTGGGAACGTAACTGTGCAGCAAACACGCATTTCAAGTTCATCAACCGACGCTTCCTTCCATTTCGAGATCAATAAGGCGCTTCAATTCCACGCTGTATTCCATCGGGAATTCCTTCACGAGGTCATTGATGAAACCATTCACGGACAAGCTCATAGCCTCAGCTTCGGTGAGGCCGCGCTGCATGAGATAGAAAATCTGATCCGCGCTGACCTGGCTCACGCTCGCCTCATGCTGCGTGGAGTGCTGATTGCCCCGGACGCTGATGGCGGGGTAAGTGTCAGTGTGGCTGTTGCTGTTGATCAGCAGCGCATCGCACTCGGTGTTGTTCTTGCAGCCCTTGAGGTGCTTGGGGATGTGAACCAATCCGCGGTAGGTGCTGCGTCCCTGGCCGATGGAGATGGATTTGGAGATGACGTTGCTCGTCGTGTCATCGGCGGCGTGGACCATCTTGGCGCCCGTGTCCTGATGCTGGCCGCTGTTCGCCAGAGCGATGCTGATGACTTCACCACGGGCGCGCTTGCCCTTCATGATGACGCCCGGGTACTTCATGGTCAGGCGGCTGCCGATGTTGCAGTCGATCCAGCGTACTTCCGCGTCTTCATGCGCGATGCCACGCTTGGTCACGAGATTGAAGACATTGCTGCTCCAGTTCTGCACGGTCACATACTGAATCTTCGCACCCTTCATAGCGACAAGCTCCACCACCGCGCTGTGCAGCGTGGCGGTTTCAAACTTCGGTGCCGTGCAGCCTTCCATGTACATCACTTCAGCGCCTTCGTCGGCGATGATGAGCGTGCGCTCAAACTGGCCGAACTGCTCGCTGTTGATGCGGAAGTAGGCCTGCAGCGGGTGCTTCACCTTCACGCCGGGCGGCACGTAGATGAACGAACCACCGGAGAACACGGCGCTGTTAAGCGCGGAGAATTTGTTGTCGCCAGTGGGGATCACCTTGCCAAACCACTTCCTGAAGATCTCAGGGTATTTGTGCAGACCTTCGGTGCTGTTCACGAAAATGACGCCCTGCTCTGCAACGGCAGCCTTGATGTTCGAGTAAGCCGCTTCGGAGTCATACTGCGCTTCGACACCCGCGAGGAACTTGCGTTCCTGCTCAGGGATGCCGAGGCGGTCGAAGGTCTTCTTCACGTCATCCGGCACATCGTCCCAGGAGCGCTTCGGCTTCTGCCCATCGCTGAGGTAATAACGGAACTCATCGAACTTGATGTTCTCCAGATCCTTCGTGGCCCAATGCGTGGGCATCGGCTTGTCCTGAAAGACTTTGAGCGCCTTGTGCCGGAACTCGCGAATCCAATCGGGATCATTCTTCACGTCGGCGATGAAATCGACCGTCTTGTCGGTGATGCCGAAACCGGAGTCGAATTTGTTGCGCTCGGGGAAAGTGAAATCGCCGACGCTATCGACTTTGATGTCGGAGATGTCGTTGTCTGGGGCGGTGACCATAGTGTTAAAGTTTGGCGGGTTTCAGGTTTAAAGTTTCAATTTGGGGATCGATTAGCGGGCGGGCGCGAGTTGATCGGATTTTTCTTCTTCGACACGCTGGCCGTTGATCCAGAGTTCGGAGGCGGCGATGTCCATGTCGTCGTTCCAGACGGCACCGAGGCCATGTGGGTCAGCCTGAACGGCACGGAAATAGGCGGGCTCATTGAGCAGTTGAAACATGGGAAGGTCGAGATGGCGGCGGAAGTCGTAGCGGCGCACATCACCATTGTCGAAGGTACACAAGAGTTGGTAGTCCGGCAGAGCTTTGACGGACGTTAGGCTGGGATAATCTTTCCATTCTTCGTTCATCAGTCGAGGCCTGGTATTTGTTTAAACTCATGGCTCTCCCACATCTCCAGCAGCTCCTGCTGGTGCTCGGAAGCCCATTCTTTGATCAACCTCATGCAGCGAGGCGACAGGTCCCCCTTGATAAGTTCCAAAGTGCGGATGTTGATCCAGCCGATTTCGTCACCATACACCGCATGAAAATGCGGAGGATTATGTTCAGCAAAGAACATCTTAATGCTGATGCCAAAAAATCTGGAGACGGTGGGCATGACTACGTTTCTTCACTCATTGATTCAGTTATGCCGCCGCCGTCTCCAGCACCTCCTCAGTCACCCAGTCATACCCACGCTCCTCAAGCTCCAGCGACAGCTCCTTGCCGCCGGTCTTCACGATGCGGCCGTCTTTGAGGACGTGGACGATGTCGGGCTGAATGTAGTTCAGCAGGCGCTGGTAATGGGTGATGACGAGAAAGCCGCGGTTCTCGCTGCGCATGGCGTTCACGCCACGGGAAACAATTTTGAGGGCGTCGATGTCGAGGCCAGAGTCGGTTTCATCGAGAATGGCGTACTTGGGCTCCAGCATCATGAGCTGGAGGATCTCATTGCGCTTCTTTTCACCGCCGGAGAAGCCTTCGTTGACGCTGCGGCTGGTGAAGCTGCGGTCCATTTCGAGCTGATCCATGCGGGCGTAGAGCTGCTTGTAGAATCTCACTGCATCAATGTCTTCACCCTTTGGCAGGCGGGCCTTCAAGGCGGCGCGGAGGAAGTTGGCGTTGCTGACGCCGGGAATTTCATGCGGGTACTGGAAGGCGAGGAAGAGGCCGGCTCGGCTGCGGGCGTCCACGGCCATGTCGAGGATGTTTTCGCCATCCAGCAGGACTTCGCCGCTGGTGACTGTGTAATCGTCGTGGCCGCAGAGGACCTTGCTGAGCGTGCTCTTGCCTGAGCCGTTCGGGCCCATGATGGCATGGACTTCACCGGGGTTGATCGTGAGGTTCAGGCCTTTGAGGATTTCGCGGCCGGGGATCTGGGCGTGGAGGGCTTTTATTTCGAGGGACATGTCAGGGGAAAGAGAGGGAATTTATGATTTGCGATTGATGATTTGGCCGGGCGGGTGGCGCAGGAGAGCGGGGTTAGAGAAGGGGAGCACGAAGGACGACTTCCGGTTCTGGAAAATCATAAATCATAAATCGTAAATCATAGATGTGTGGCTGCGCACTTGGAGCAGGTGCCGTGGATGGCCAGATCCGTGCGGGCGATCTTGGTGCCGGCAGGGAGGTTCCAGAACTTGGCGGGGTCGAAGTCGGTGGTGGGATGGGCGTCGATGACCTTGCCGCAGGTCTCGCAGTGGAAATGAACGTGCTCGTGGAGGTTCGCGCAGTAGCGGGACTGGCCGCGCTCCAGGTGGACGAGCTTGATGAGCCCGGCGGTGCTCAGGTGCTCCAGGCAGTTGTAAACCGTCGCCAGGGAGATCCCAGGGCTGCGGCTTTTCACCCGGTCCAGGATGTCATAGGCCGTGGGGTGGTCCGTCGAGGAGGCAAGAACTTCGAACACCTCACGCCGGTGCGGCGTCAGGCGGACATCCGAACCCAGCACGGCAAGGCGGCAGTCCAGACCGGAGGGTTTGGCAGGAGTGCGGGAAGGGGCGGGAGGCATGACTAAATTAGAATTAGAATGATTCTAATTGTATTGGAAACGCCCGATTGGCAAGCGGGGATGCCGGTTTAACCAAAAATTCTTTGCTCCAAATCACGCCAAAACGCCCGTCGCGTGCTACATCCTGCCTGCATGACCCGCACCCAAGCCGAAGATCTCCCCTGGACAGAGCAAAACTCACCTCAGGGCAAGTACAGTCTCGCCCGTCGGTCGCTCTCGCTCGCCGCAGGCGGACTGAAGGACATCGGCACTTGGGGCGGTGGCCATCCGTTTGATATCGAAATTCAGTGCATTACGTCCGGAAAGATCAATTTCCCTTTCCATGAACACTCCGCTCAATGGGAAGCCTACTACATCCTCAGCGGCAGCGGCGAAGTGCGCACGCCGAAGGGCAAGGAGGCCGTCAAGACGGGCGACTACCTCGTCTTCCCACCGGGTGAGGCCCATCAGCTGATGAACAACGGTGCCGAAGACCTTATCTTTTTCGTCATTGCCGACCAGCCGCAGGCGGATGTGATCCACTACCCCGATTCCGGCAAATGGATGACCAAGCCGCACCGAAAAGCCTTCGAGATGCAGGAAGTGGAATACTTCAAAGGCGAGGAGTAGGCCAATCCTTGCACAAGTATTGCGGTGTTAAGACCACGAAATGCTGGCATGCTGAGTCATGAAACGACTTCTGCTGTCAGCCTCTCTTGTCTTGTTTTCCTCATGCTCGCCGCCTGTCTGGGGAGACAAGTCTGCGAGAGTAAGCGCCGAGTCTGGAAATTGGGGGCCGGCTCTCACCGTACTCGAACATCAATGCGTCCACTGCCACGGCAACAACCGACTCTCCACGATGCCGCCCATCAACGACACGCATGCGCTTGCGAAGCTCATCGGCTCGCATTGGATTGTGCCTGGCAAACCGCAGGCCAGCCGGTTCTTCCAGGTCGTCACCTTTCCTGACGAAATCCCCGGTGCCATGCCGCCCAGCGGCCATGCGATTTCCGAGAAGGACGTCCAAATTCTCCACGACTGGATCAAAGCCGGTGCCAAACTGCCAGATCAAAACTTGAAACTTATTCCAGTGGGACCTCTGCCGCGCTCCATCTGAATCACGCTTGCGGCTTGCCGCGCCCATGCGCCAGTTCGCGCAGTAGGTCCAGCTGGATCTGCTGCACCTCCATCAGCTTGGTGGCGTGCTGATGCAGCAGGTAGTCCATCTTTTCGTGGAGATGACGGATCTCGAGCTCGGCCTTCAAATTGATTTTGTAGTCACCCTCCGCGTGCTGGCGGTCGCGCGCCTCCTGCCGGTTCTGGCTCATCATGATCACGGGGGCCTGCAGTGAAGCCAGGAACGACAGCAAGAGGTTTAGCAGAATGAACGGGTACGGGTCAAACGGCTGCCGTAGGAGCACTCCGGCATTGATGGCAATCCAAAGCACGAGGAAAAAGCAAAACGAAAGGATGAACGTCCAGCTCCCGCCGAAGTCCGCGATCTTGTCCGCGAGTCGCTGGCCAAAGGTGAGGTGCTGCACCTCTTCAGTTTCAGAGAGCGGGCGCTCGCTGAGCACTTCGTGTTTGTGCAGGCTTTCCACCACCTCCTCGTCCAGCTTCGTCAGGTCACCCACCTGGGTCTCCAGCAGGTGACGCATGTATTCCAGCCGTGCCGCGTTGACTGCATCAGCACTCACCCGTGAGTCATCGGCCAGCTCTGGATGTCGGTTGCGTAGGGTTTGGGCGATGTTGGGCCGCAAGGCCCGAAGAACCAAGAGTTTGGAAGCCGGCTGCGATTTGCCGGTGACGGCGCAAACTCCTTGAGGGGCGGTTTTTGTGCGGTTGGACTCCATTTCGAACAATACATCTCTAGCGCATCCGTCATTCGGAATTCGTCATCTGCCATTTTCCGCCTACTCTCCTCGCCCGTTTTCGTCCCATGCCGCACATCAGTTATCCCTCAGACTTGCCCATCACGGCCCGCCGTGATGAGATCGTCGCGGCCATTCGTCAAAATCAGGTGGTGATCCTGGCGGGCGAAACCGGCTCTGGAAAAACCACGCAGTTGCCCAAAATGTGCCTCGAAGCCCTGCACGATGTGCGCGGACAGATCGGCTGCACGCAGCCAAGGCGTGTGGCGGCCATGAGTGTTTCCAAACGCGTGGCCGAGGAACTCAATGTTCCCTGGGGCCGCGAAGTGGGCTGCAAGATGCGCTTCAGCGACGACACCAGTCGCGACACACGCATCAAGTTCATGACGGACGGCATCCTTCTGGCCGAGATCCAGAGCGATCCCATGCTGCGGAACTATTCCGTCCTCATTCTCGATGAGGCGCACGAACGCTCTCTGAACATCGACTTCCTGCTCGGCTATCTCGTGGGCCTGCTGAAAAAGCGCCCCGACCTCAAGCTGCTCGTCACCTCCGCCACCATCGACACCGAGGCCTTTTCCGCTGCGTTTGGTGGCGCACCGATCATTGAGGTCTCCGGGCGCATGTTTCCCGTGGATATCCGTTACGCGCCGCTCTCGGGTGGTGAAGACGAATTCGGTTTTATCGATGGTGCCGCCGCCGCTGTCGAAAACGCCCTCATTGAAACAGACGATGGTGACGTCCTCGTTTTCATGCCCACCGAGCGTGACATTCGCGAAACGCGCGATCTTCTCGATGGCCGCCTCGGTTCCGGCTTTGAAGTGCTCGCCCTCTTTGGCCGCATGGCCTCCGCCGAGCAGCAGCGCATTTTCCAACCGGGCCGCAAACGCCGCGTCGTCATCGCCACAAACGTGGCTGAAACCTCCATCACCATTCCACGCATCCGCTACGTGGTGGATACCGGCCTCGCGCGCATCAGCCACTACAATCCCCGGACGCGCACCAAGCGCCTGCCCGTCGAGGCCGTCTCGCAAAGCAGCGCGAATCAGCGTGCAGGCCGTGCAGGCCGTGTGCAGGACGGCATCTGCATCCGCCTCTATTCGCAGGAGGATTTTGAGAAGCGTGACCGCTTCACCATGCCGGAGATCCAGCGTGCGAATCTCGCTGAGGTCATCCTGCGCATGAAGGCCTACAAGCTCGGCGAGATCGAAGACTTCCCCTTCATCAATCCGCCCGTCAGCGCGTCCATCCGTGCCGGTTACGATTTGTTGCACGAGCTCGGCTCGCTCAACGAAACGCACGAGCTCACGCCGCTTGGCCGCGAACTCGCTCGCCTGCCTCTCGATCCCACGCTGGGCCGCATGCTGCTGCAGGCACGCACTGAAAAGGCCTTGCCGGAGCTGCTCATCATCGCCGCCGGTCTCAGCATTCCTGATCCGCGCGAACGCCCCGAAGAAAAGCGCGAACTCGCCAACGCCGCACACAAGGCCTTCGCCGCACCCGAGTCCGATTTCATCACGCTGCTCAAAATCTGGAATGCCACTCCCGAAGCTTCCGGCGGCTCGCGCAATGCGTTGAGAAAGTTCTGCAAAACAAACTTCCTCTCCTTCACCCGCATGCAGGAATGGCGCGATGTGTGGAAGCAGCTTTGCGATTCCTTCAGCGACGATCTGCGCCAGCCGACACCACCCGCGAACGACGACGCCATCCATCGCAGCATCCTTGCCGCGCAGTTGGGTCACGTCGCGATGAAGGAGGAGCGCAATCTCTACAAAGCTGCAGGCAATCGCGAAGTCTCCGTCTTCCCCGGCTCGAATCTTTACGAGCGCCGCGAGAAAAACGGCAAGGGCAAGCCGGGCCAGGACAAAGGCCGTCAGCCGCCGTGGATCGTTGCCGGTGAGATCGTGCAGACCTCGCAGCTCTTTGCACGCACGCTCGCCAGAGTTGATCCCAACTGGATCGCCGAACTCGGCGCGCATCTCTGCCAGTTCAAATACAGCGAGCCGCATTGGAATCTCAAAGCCGGGCGCGTTCTCGTCACGCAGCGCGTGCTCCTGCACGGCCTGGAGGTGCGGCGGCAGCACATCGACTTCCTCAAGGTCGATGCCGTTGGTGCCACGCAGATGTTCATCCGTGCCGCGCTCATCGACAGCCAGGAGGTGCCCATCACCCTGCGCTTCTACGCGCACAACAACAAGCTTCGTCAGAAGATCGAAACGATGCTCACCCGCGTGCGCAGCAACCGCGTCTATGCCATCGAGGAGCGCCTGTTCAGCTTCTATGACGCGCGCATCAAAAACGTCTCGTCCATTCACGATCTCAACCGCTTCGTCAAAGAGCACATCGACGAGCAGCCCAATTTCCTCTGCGCCACCGAGCAGGAACTCACCGCCGGCGAAGAGTTTGAGGCCGATCTGCATATGTTCCCCGATCAGGTCGCCCTCGGCAACACCGCGCTGCCCCTCACCTACAACTATCAGCCGGGCGAAGAAAACGACGGCGTCACCGTGCGCGTGCCCGCGCAGCTCGCCGGTCATCTCACCAGCGGCCAGATTCAGTGGATGGTCCCCGGCATTCGTGAAGAACTCGCCAACGTCATGCTGCGCGCGCTGCCGAAAGTCATTCGCCGCCAGTTGATGCCCATCGATCCCAAGGCACGCGAAATCGCCGCCGATTTCGATCCCGGTCGCGAAGACTTTCTTGCAGCGCTCGCCGATTTCATCACGCGCCGCTATCGCATCCAAGTTCGCGCCGAAGACTGGCCACCGCAAAGTCTGCCCGCCCATTTGCAGCCCCGCGTGGAGGTGCTCGATCCGAAGAAGAACAACACCGTCATCGCCTCCAGCCGCGATCTGGATACCATCCGCACTAGCATGCAAAAGCAGGACACGCGTTCCGACGCCTGGGACAAGCTGCTGCCACGCGTCGAACGCTTTGCCTTAAAGTCCTGGTCCTTCGGCGATTTGCCCGAAACCATCGTCGTCGAAGAACTCAACGGCACACCCATCCTCGGTTACCTCGGCCTCGTTCTACGCGAGGGAGAGATCGACGTCCGCCTCTTCCGCACCTCCGCCGAAGCCGCACGTACCACACCCGCCGCCGTTCGCCAGCTTGCCGAGAACACTCTGAGCAAAGATCTCGCATGGCTACCCAAAGAACTCCGCACGATCACTGGCCCTACCGCCAAACCGCAGCAGCCCGCCAGCTTCCAGGCCGCCCTTACTCAGCTCAACACTCCCACAGCAGCACCTGTTTCAAATCTCGCCCAGCAAGCTCACGAACACATCCTCGCCTACATGCTGCGCCTGCAGCCCACCTTCCCGCTCACCGAGAAACGCTTCTTCGCCCTCTGCGAAACCGTCCGCCGCGATCTTCCTGTCGTCACCCATCGCGTAAAGACGCTCTTCACCCAGATCCACGACCTGCGCGCCAAACTCCTCGCGCAGCCCAAACGCTACCCCGGCCTCGAACAGGACCTCGCCCGCCTCATTCCCGCTGACCTCCTCGCCACCACACCTCACGAGCAGCTCCAGCATCTCCCACGTTACTTGAAGGCCATACAGATTCGCAACGAACGCTGCCTCGCCAATCCCGCCAAGGACATCGACAAATACAACCTCATCGCCGACTTCGACGGCTGGCAGTCCCACGTTCCCAAATCCCAGCACGAAACCTTCCGCTGGATGATGGAAGAATACCGCGTGCAAGTCTTCGCCCAGGAACTCGGTACGGCCCAGCCCGTGAGCGTGAAGCGCCTGCAGGCCATGTGGGTGTAGCCCTCAGTCACCGCGCTTCTTCACCTCTTTGCAACGGCGGTCATAGGTCCTGACATCTCCCGCATCAGAAACAGTAAAGTTGCCGCCCGACACACTGCGAACCGTGACACCAATGGCGCTCAAGCTGCCGAGGCGTTCACAATCCTGATCATACGTGCGGATCCACCCGCCTTCCACTGTGACAAAAAAGTCGGAAGTATACCCTGCCAGTTCAACGCGGGTGTTCGGCATGCGCCCGACACACCGACTGTTTTCGTCATAGACCCAGATCTGGGCTTCTTTGTTTTCGATATTTGAAATGGCCATGGGGTGGCGCCAACCAAGCACGTGCCCACCGTTCGGAGAAGAACAAACTGGCTTTTCATGACGTTGGTATGCCGATGAAACTCGCTCTTCTGTTCACCGCCTTGGCATCCGTCTCCCTCAACGCTGCGCCCGCCCTGATCCTCCACCACGGCAAGGTCATCACCGTGGACAAAGACTTTCGCATCGCAGAAGCCATCGCCATCGATGCGGATGGCCGCATCGCCGCAGTTGGTGGCAACGATGAAGTCCTCGCGCTAAAAAACGACGCCACACAGCTTCTCGATCTAGCCGGCAAAACCGTCCTTCCCGGCCTCATGGACTCCCACGTGCATCCCGGCGCGGCGATGATCGAATTCGATCACGAAATTCCCACCATGGAAACCATCGCCGATGTGCTCGCCTATCTGAGTGATCGCGTCAAAGCCTCCAAACCGGGAGATCTAATCAGCGTCCGTCAGATCTTCATCACTCGTCTCGAAGAGAAGCGTTATCCCACACGCGCAGAACTCGACCGCATCGCGCCAAACAACCCCGTCGTCTTTTCCACCGGCCCGGATTCCATGCTCAACAGCCTTGCTCTCAAGCTCGGCGGTTACAGCCGTGACTACAAAGTGTCTGTAGGCAGCGCTGGCAAGATGGAGGTGGATGCCAATGGCGAACCTACGGGCCTGCTCCGCAGCCTCAGCCACAACGTCAAAGCGACCACCTCTACCAAATCAGCCACGGCAGAAGACACCTATCGCCGCACCATCGAATTGTTCCGCGACTACAACTCCGTCGGCCTCACCACCGTGGCAGACCGCGATTCCAGCCTCAAGCAATGCGAGCTTTATCAAAAGATGCTCACCAAAGGCGACCTCACCGTGCGCATGCGTCCTTCGCCCGGCATCCCTTCCATGAGCCTCTGGCCCGCATGCGAAAAAGCCATCGAAGAAGTCATCCAGCACCCGTTGACGAAGGAGGACCCCATGCTGCAGATCATCGGCACCAAGGTCTATCTCGACGGCGGCATGCTCACCGGCAGCTCCTGGATGATCGAACCCTGGGGCATCAGC
>Ga0114968_10000851_pt1 | contig 23285 bp, 20 predicted proteins | sample M_130807_EF_Meta_FD_87020 | JGI IMG/M metagenome (GOLD analysis project Ga0114968, IMG submission 87020) | Freshwater microbial communities from Lake Montjoie, Canada to study carbon cycling - M_130807_EF_MetaG | ecosystem: Environmental > Aquatic > Freshwater > Lake | place: Lake Montjoie... | reverse complement strand
CCACCACGTTTAAGTTTGCCGGAAACCCTTTGGCTGCGGCACGCGCATTGCCTTCGAACACTTTTTTGGGCTCGGTCAGGCCTTCAACGCTAATATTGTTTTCAATTAAGTGCGGGGCACCCGCGAGCCCATTCGGCGGCTTGCGCGTGACCATCCGCACCGTATGAATCTTACCCTCGGCCGCTGCAATCATGGCGTCTAAGCCGATGAGTGCGCCGGTAGGTACGTGAATGATGCCGCCTTCTTGCTCGGCCATGTCAATCAAATTCTGGTTAAACAGAAGCGCCCCCACCGATAAAACAATTGCTTGTTTCTTGGCCTTTAAAAACGGTGTCACAATTTCGGATAACAGGGCAGCCGGTGCGCACTCGATGACCAAATCCGCCACGGGCTCGAGCTCGGCCAGCGTCAACACCTTGACCGGCACCCCCAAGCTTGAAACAAACTGCTGCGCTTTATCGTGGTTTTTAGCCGAAACAGCGGTCAGCACCACGCCAGGCACGGTGCCTTTGGCCAAAGAGCTGGCGATGGATTTTCCGATTGCGCCTAAGCCAGCAATTGCGATCCGTAACGGTTGTTTGTTTGTGATGTGTGTAGTGTTAGGCATTTTTTGCTCAGTCAATTTTCATATTCGAGGTTTTTACAATATCGGCATATTTGGCCACTTCGCGTTGAAGGTGCACGCCAAACTCTGCTGGCGTCCCGCCGATAATTTCAATGCCACGTTCACGCAGATTTTGCCGAACATTGTCTTGTGCCAACGCCTCATTTAACGCAAGATTGATGCGTTCAACGACGACCTTTGGCGTGTTTGCGGGCGCGATGATCCCGTACCACGAGTCAGTTTCAAAGGCCGGCAGGCCCTGTTCAGCGATCGTGGGGATCTCAGGCGCCAACGGGGCTCGGGTCAAATAGGTTGTGCCCAACGCTCTGAGCTTACCCGAGCGAATATGCGCCAAAAAGTCGGGCAAATTGCCAAACATTAGATCGATATTGCCGCCGAGCAGATCGTTCAGTGCAGGCCCTTGCGCCTTGTAGGGCACATGTACGATGTCAATACCCGTCATCGATTTAAGCATTTCGCCAGCGAAGTGCGGCGTTGTGCCATTGCCGAACGACCCGTATGACAGCTTGCCTGGATTTTTCTTGGCATAAGCAATTAACTCAGATAAGTTGCGAATCGGCAGATCAGGCCGAACCGCAAGCACATTGGCCGTGCGCGCCAGCAAGATCACCGGCACCAGATCTTTATTCAAGTTGTAGGGCAAGTTTTTAACCAGCGATTGGTTCACTGTAAAACTATTTGCCACCCCGCCAAAGGTGTGGCGATCGCTGGCCTTGGCCACCGCATCGACCCCGATGACTGTGCCTGCGCCAGGTTTGTTTTCGACAAACACCGAGCCTGCCAAATCGCGCGCCACCTCGGGTACCAATAAACGCACGACCGCGTCAAGCGTGCTGGCGCCACCCGGAAACGGCACAATCATACGCACGGGTTGAGTCGGCCATTGAGCGGCCGGGGCCGACTGCCCAACCGCACCACTCGATAAAAAGCCCAGGCTAACGAGCCCTATAAAAAATATCCGTTTCAACATGTCGTGTTCAATTTTTGGGTTTCAATTTTTAGGTTTAAAACTACGGGTTTAATTTTCTTGAACAGCTAGCCTGAGAAACGACGGGTTTAATTTTCTTGAACAGCTAGCCTGAGCGAATTATCCACCAAAGCCGCTCGTCAGGTGCAAGAGCCAAAATATCGCATTCAGCAGGCCGTAGACGGTCGCCATCACAACCAGAGCACCCACACCCAGCACAAGCGCTTGGCTCTCGGTGCTGGGTGGATATTTACGCAGCACCACGCGCCCACCGATCGCTGCAAGCGCAATGCCGTACAGAAGACTGGCGGCACCGACCAAAACAGGGTTTTGCGTTGAAAAACCCAACATAAACAAGGCAGTGCCAACAATAAAACAAGGCAACCCCACGATGAAGCCTAAGGCTAAAAACAACACAATCCCATCAAAATCCAAATTGGATGGGTTGTTTTTCTCATTTTTTGGCACTTTTTAGCCTTGAGGGGTCGAAATCATAGATTTCAAATTGAATTTCTGTCTGAGCAGTCTAAAATAGACTCAGGATGACGTAACGATGACTGCCATCAGTTACGCCTGCAATCTGATGGAATGATGATGAACAAAAAACTTGCTGTGATGTTAACGCTAGCTGCTTTTGGTTTAGCTCAAGTGGCGCCCGTTGCCGCGCAAACAAGCCCAAACGCGCCTGCTCAAACGACCCCAAAGAAAAGTACAACCCCTAAAAAGAAGGCAACACCTAAGAAAAGCACAGCGCCAAAAAAGAAAACCACCAAAACCAGCAAACCTAAAACAAGTTCTTTAGCCAGCCCTCAGGTATTCGGTTAAACCAGACAATGGCGTAACCCAAGTTGCCGGGCAACGCAAAGCCGCGTACAAGCGTTACTCAAGTCGGATCCCCGCCTTTTGAATCACACCGCCCCAGCGCGCGTAGTCTCGATTAATTTGCTCTGCAAATTCGGCTGGCGTGCTTGGTGAGGCATTTAGCCCCAAGGCACTGATCCGTTTTTGTACCGAGGTATCAGACAGCACCGTGTTGATATCTTTGTTTAACTGCGCTATCAAGGCAACAGGGGTCGCAGCCGGCACGGCTAACCCGTACCACTCGGGTATGTCGCCCAAGGCCGGATATCCTGCCTCGATCGCTGTCGGCACCCCTGGTAACACCCCCACCCCTTGCGCGCCAAACAACACAATCGCACGTAATTTACCGGCCTGCACATGCTGCGCGACCGACGATGGATTGGCCACCAACAAGTTGATCGTGCCCCCCAACACGTCAATCACCGCGGGGCCTGCACCCTTATAAGCCACATGCAGTAAGTCTGCACCGGTGTTGAGCTTGAATAGTTCGACAGCCAGTTGCGGGCCCGCAGCACTTGAGCCATAGCTCAGTTTGCCGGGCTGGCTTTTTGCTAACGCTTCAAGCTCTTTGAGTGTCGTGGCTGGCAACGAGGGATGTGCCACCAGCACGAACGGTTGTTGCGTGAGTCGCCCAACCGGCACAATGTCTTTCGTAACATCAAGGCCCATGTCTTTATAAAGATGCGGATTGACCGTCATCACGCCCTGATGGGCGATCATTAAGGTCTGACCGTCTGGCGTTGCTTTCGAGCCATACGCAGTGCCGATATTGCCTTGTGCGCCCGCCTTATTTTCAATGATTACCTGCTGCTGCCATAACTCGGTGAGGCGTTCGCCGACAATGCGTGCCACTGCGTCCGTTCCACCGCCGGGCGGAAACATCACCACAATTTTGACCGGCCCCGAGGGTTTGAAAGCCGACTGAGCAAACGCCTGCGTACCCATCACACCACCCATTAAGACGCAGCCGGTAGCAACGCTTGCCAAGATACGCGCAAACCAGCGTTTCGCGCGCTTCGGCCTAGCAATTAAGTTCAGCATCGTTGATCTCTCAGTCAGGCTAGGCATCGTTGATCTCTCTGTGAGGTTGTGCATCGTTGATCTATTCAGGTGGAGTGAAGTCTCGTTGGTCTCTTTCAAACTCGAATTAGGACTTTGCACGTCCGACAACGCGCTGCATGAGCTGCCCAACGTCTGCCGCGCGGTCCATTGACCAGACGGCCTCAATCAAGGGCTCTGGATCGCAGCCCGAACCACCATATTCGCATAAGTTACGCACCTTATTTTCAATATCCTGATCTGACAGCGGCCTACCCCGCGCCCCGCGGGCGATGTCAATGGCCACTTCGAGGACCTGCCCACCCCGCAAATGCAACCTGACCATCGCGGCTTCAACCGCAAAGGATGCGTCGTCAATAAAAGCGATCTTTTGACCTAAAGCACGCAGCTTTGTGTCTGCAACGGCCTGATCGCTGAACTCGGCCAAACCCGCTTTACCGCGGGTCAGAGCCACGGCAACCGCATGTTGCGCACTGACCTGCGACTCGCGACCGGTTGCCACATTCGGCCGGTCGGTACGTTGACGCAACAAAGGGTGACCCGTTAACTCAATTCGCTCAATCGCCCCCAAACCTTGTTTCACGAGCTCAGTGTGTGTTGAAAGGGTCAAACACGCCTCAAGCACCGGATTCAACACCACACCACACGGAAACAGCTTGTAGGTGTTGTTGAGGATTTCCCAACGCGAACCTAACTCGCTGACGATGCTCTGGCAGTCGGGCGCATCCGCTGTGACATTTAAAAAACCGCGCACGCCCTCAAGCGGACGGGCTGGACCATCAAAATCTTGTTGCGCCAACAGGGCCGACACCATACCGTTGCGCGAGGCATTGCCCATACTCACACTTTTTGACATGGTGCCTAGCGTCTCGACTAAACCTGAGGCCTGCGCCGAGGCCGATCCTAAAGCCCACACCAGCTGTTGTTCACTCAGGCCAAGTAACTTACCGGTGGCCAGCGCCGAACCAAACACACCACAGGTTGAAGTAATGTGCCAGCCGCGCGCATAGTGTCCGGGCGATACCGCGTTACCAATTCGACACTCGGCCTCGACCCCCAAAATAAAACTCAACAACAAATCAACACCGCTAGTGCGCTGCGTCTCAGACCAGGCAAAGACCGCGGGCGCAACCGGAGCGGTTGGATGAATAATTGTTGGAATATGCGTGTCGTCAAAGTCAAAAACATTTGCGGCCATCGTATTGAGCGCCGCTGCCGTCAACATATCGACTCGCTGTCCACGACCAATGACTGTTGCCTGCGGGCCTGCAGAAAAACGTCCGTACACCTGCGCAGCACGCTCGATCGTTGGATCAAAGCAGGCCGACAACGCCGTCGAAAAATAATTGAGCAAAGAGCGCTTGGCCTCGTGACGGACTACCTCAGGGATATCGCTCCAGCGACAGTATTGAACAAATTTGGCTAAAGGAAGCGACACGTCTAGTGCTGAGTGATTGGCTGTGTTTGTCATTGAAAATTTGATTCGAAAATAGTGATCTGTTCGATGGCTCGTCGGAGAAAAATAATGGTGTCACTGCGTGGCAGTCTAGCAAGCAACAGCGAACACGATCGTCATAATGGTTGTGATTTTAACGCTAAGTGTTACCGTGTTTATGCTGCTCAAGACTCGAGTTAAGCCTCAGCCCGAGCGCTTAATCTGGCAGAGATCACTAACTGCCGACCATACACCACTTGGTCAGACAGCGCCTGACGCCACAGCTGCGCCACTGCGACAGACGACGCAGATTTAATTTTTTTTCGGGCATAGGCCTTGATCAAGCAACCGATGATTCGTTCAGACTGACGTCGCGGTTTTTTTTCATCAACCTCATGCACAGTGATGTCGGTGAATCCATTCAAACCCAGCAACAACCACAATTGAAACAAGCCCAGCGTCAGCCAAGGCATATGGGGCTCGGCCGAATGATTTTGCGTAAACCAAGAATACGACCTCGGAAACCCTTGAATCAGATGATTGATACGCGCCCCAGCATAGTTGGGGTTGGGCAGAGACAACACAAACGTGGCATTGGGTTTGAGGTGCGCACGCACACTTTGCAAAAACAAACCCGGATTTTGCAAATAACCCATCGCCTCACAACAAATCGCGGCGTCGTACTGTCCAAAATTTTCTGGTATGCCAAGATTAAAATCCGCCGTTTGAAACTGCGAATATCCCTCTGGCGCACTTTCATAAAAATCGATTCCATCCACCACCGTTGGCTGCGCAAGCGCCTGCGGCAACCAGCCTTCGCCACAACAGATATCGAGCACCGCTTGAGGCTTTAGCGCGTTCAGTACGGCGGCAACCGCTAGTCGATGCGCCTTGTTTTTGTTGAACTTATCGCCGTTGCTGATGCTCTGTGCGTACGCCACGTAGCGCCCCCTAACTTGCCAATGCTTTCATCTCGGCGTAGAGGTCTGCCTTACCCTCAAATCCGATACCCACTAATTCTGGCAAAGTCACAATGCTGTTCTCTACCTTTACGCCGTCCGGAAATCCGCCATAGGGTTGAAATAAGTCGGGATAACTCTCGTTGCCTCCGAGGCCTAAGCCAGCGGCAATCGCGAGCGACATCTGATGGCCACCGTGCGGCACACAGCGTTTAGGCGACCAGTCGTACTCTTTGAGCATCTCGAGCGTACGCAAATATTCAACTAGGCCGTAGCTGAGTGCGCAATCAAATTGCAGCCAGTCGCGATCGCGGCGCATGCCACCATACCGAATCAAATTACGGGCATCTTGCATTGAAAACAGGTTTTCACCCGTTGCCATGGGTTTGTCATAATGATTGGCTAACTCTGCCTGTAGCTCAAAGTCAAGTGGATCGCCCGCCTCTTCGTACCAAAATAAATCGTACTGTGACAGGGCTTTGCCATACTCAATCGCCGTCTTCAAATCAAAGCGGCCGTTGGCATCAACGGCCAAGCGCTGCCCGGGGCCAAGCAGCTTTAAGACAGCTTCGATGCGCTTGCAATCTTCAGCTAACGAGCCACCACCAATTTTTTTCTTAACAACCGAATAGCCACGATCAAGGTAGCTTTGCATCTCACGCGTCAGGCCTTCAATACCCTGCCCTGGCCAGTAGTAGCCTCCGGCGGCGTACACAAAAACGTCGCGGTTCGGCTTGCCGTCACCATAACGTTCAGCTAACAACTGATACAGCGGCAAGCCTTCAATTTTGGCGACTGCATCCCAAACGGCCATATCAATCGTGCCAATCGCCACCGAGCGCTCGCCATGGCCGCCAGGCTTTTCGTTATTCATCATGGTTGCCCAAATCTTGTGCGGGCACAAAACACCCTTGGCATCGAGTAGCGTGTCAGGGCTTGCCTCAAGCACGCGAGGAATAAACCGTTCGCGCATCAACGCGCCCTGCCCGTAACGCCCGTTTGAGTTAAAGCCGTAGCCGATCACGGGCTTACCCTCGCGGATCACATCCGTCACGACAGCCACTAGGCTTAACGTCATCTTTGAAAAATCAATATAGGCGTTACGGATATTGGACTTAATGGGGCGGGTCGACTCGCGGATTTCTGTAATTTTCATGAGAAGAGTTCAAGGGCTGATGAGACAAAGGAGAGATTTTTCTTGGCACAAGCGATACGATACACTCAGAACGAACGATCGCAAACGCAGCGCCACCATTTGCCTCATAAAAAAAGAAGACTGATGACAACCGACCAACAACACCCCAAGCCCCATCTCATCAAAATGCACGAACTCGACAACGTCGCGATCGTGGGCAACGATGGCGGGCTACCCGCTGGCACCGTATTACCGTCGGGCTTAGTCTTAGTCAACAAAGTACCGCAGGCGCATAAGGTTGCGCTCGTGGATTTCGCACCAGATGCGCCGATCATTCGATACGGACTGGCGATTGGGTACGCGCTAAAGCCCATCCCCGCTGGCAGCTGGGTGCACGAGCGACTCTTGCGCATGCCCGAAGCGCGCAACTTTGAAAATTTACCGATCGCCACGGTCAAGCCAGCATTGACTGACCCACTTGAGGGTTACACCTTTGAGGGCTACCGTAACGCTGATGGTTCGGTGGGCACACGCAACATTTTGGCAATTACCACCACCGTGCAATGCGTTGCGGGCGTGGTTGAATATGCGGTTGAGCGAATCAAAGCCGAGTTGCTCGCAAAGTACCCAAACGTTGACGACGTCGTGAGCCTAGAGCACACCTACGGTTGTGGCGTGGCCATTGACGCCGCTGAGGCGATTATTCCAATTCGTACGATTCGCAACATTAGCCTGAACCCGAATTTTGGTGGCGAAGTGATGGTGGTGAGCCTGGGTTGCGAAAAATTGCAACCCGATCGCCTGATGCCACCCGGCAGCTTCCCCATTAAAGACGAACGTTCGACCGGTGTCGACACCGTCTGCTTGCAAGACGCTGAACATGTCGGCTTTATGTCAATGATTCAAGCCATCATGACTGAAGCCACTGTGCATTTGATCCGCCTGAATCAACGCACCCGCCAAACTGTACCGGCAAGTGAGCTGATTGTTGGCATGCAGTGCGGCGGCAGTGATGCCCTGAGTGGCGTCACGGCGAACCCCGCCTTAGGCGTTGCGGCAGATTTGTTGGTACGCGCCGGTGCCACCGTCATGTTCAGCGAAAACACCGAAGTCCGCGATGGTGTGGATCAACTCACTTCGCGCGCTATCAATGCCAGTGTCGCGCAAGATATCGTGACTCAACTTGCGTGGTACGACAGCTACCTGGCGCGCGCCAACGTAGATCGCAGCGCCAACACAACGCCTGGCAACAAAGCAGGGGGCCTATCGAATATTGTTGAAAAGGCAATGGGCTCGATTATCAAAAGCGGCAGTTCAGCGATTTCGAGCTGTTTGCCTCCCGGTGAAAAATTAACCCGTGAGCAACGCGGCCTTGTGTACGCCGCCACGCCAGCAAGCGATTTTATTTGCGGTACCTTGCAACTCGCGGCTGGCATGAACCTGCACATCTTTACGACCGGTCGCGGCACCCCTTACGGCTTAGCCGAGTGCCCAGTCATCAAGGTGGCCACACGCACTGATCTGGCGCGTCGCTGGCATGACATCATGGATGTCAACGCCGGCCGCATTGCCGATGGCGAGCTTTCAATTGAAGAGCTTGGCTGGGAAATTTTTCGGTTAATGCTCGATGTCGCCAGTGGCCGCAAGACCTGGGCAGAGCACTGGAAGATCGCCAATGCGCTGGTGCTGTTTAATCCAGCGCCTGTGACCTGAGACTTGTATGACTGAGCCCGCGCCCAAGACCGCTGCAACCGTGACCCAGAAAGCTGCAGGCTTGCCAGCAACAGGAGCGATTGCCTTGGCAAAGCCCGAAAGCGTGCCCGCTGCAGTGCTCTTGGCTGCCGGCGAAGGCTCCCGACTCGGTGGCATGCCAAAGAGTTTACTGACATTAAATGGTCAGTCTTTATTAGCTCGACAAGTCGCTGCGCTGCGCCAGGCGGGTATCCACCAAATTATCGTAGTTACAGGCTATTTTCATGCGTTAATTGAAGCTGAATTAAAGCCATTACACGTCGATGTTGTGCGAAATCCTGAACCCGAGGCGGGGCAGCAGTCATCGGTACGACTTGGGCTTAGCAAGCTACGCGGACCGTTTGACTTTACCTTTATCACCCTGGCCGACCAACCGTTGTTATGCGCCGGGGATTTTATTACGCTTACCTCGGCCTTCGCTCAACGTCGCCCCTCAACACAGATTCGCTACCCAATCGTCAAGGGGCAACGTGGTAATCCCGTTGCGATTTCAAAAGACATCGTCTCTTTAATTCTTGCTGCAGACTCAAGCGTCACGTGTAAAGGGTTTATACAAGGTCACCCCGAGTTGGTTGACCCGTATTTAACCGATAACGAACACTACGCAGTCGATATTGACACCCTTGAAGATTTGGCAGCCTTCAAAGCTCGGACAGGTATCGCGTTGCAGCGCCCTGCCTGATGCGTCAGACTGCCTACGCCCCAGAGTTATGCCGACTTACATCGCGCCCGTCTCGGTGCAGGCATCGTGATGATCTGCGGTCAATCCGGCTTCATGCCAGAGCTTTTAACGATCTTCTGCACGGTGTCATAGTCTTGCTCGATAAACTTTTTAAAGTCAGCCGCGCCGTACTCGCCCACCACGCCACCAAGCCCTGCGACCCTGCGCTGCACATCGGGATCGGCTAATACGGCTTTTGCGGCTTGGCTATATTTTTCAATGATTTCAGGAGATGTGCCTCTGGGTGCGAACAGACCAATCCAAGATAACTGCTCAAAGCCTGGCATCCCGAACTCAGCCACAGTCGGGATATTTTCAGCGCCAGGCCAACGATTCAGAGAAGTCACCGCCAAAGCCCTTAGCTTGCCGGCTTTGATCAAAGGCATTGCCGCAACAAGCGACGACACCGCCACCGGAATCTGCCCACCCAGTAGGTCTGTCAACGATGGGCCAGACCCTCGGTACGGGACAGAAGTCATTTTTACTTGCGCTGTAAAAAAAGTGTACTCAGCAGCAAAATGACTGGCTGTGCCGATACCAGCAGTGCCAAAAGACACGAGTCCTGGACGATTTTTAGCATCTGATAAAAGCTGGTCAAAGGATTGATACGTGGACTGATTGGCAACAACTATGACAGCAGGCCCTCGCATCAATTCAGCGACTGGAATCAAATCATCGAGCTGGTACCCCGTTTCTTTGTACAGAGACAAATTTGATGTGTGATTATTGCCGCTAACCAAAATCGACAGCCCATCAGGTGCCGCGCGCGCAACAGTCTGTGTTGCCAGGTTACCCCCTCCGCCCGGCTTATTTTCAACAATCACCGTCGCATCCACAAGGGGACCAAATTTTTCGCCCACGATGCGCGCCATCGCATCGACGCTCCCGCCGGCGGCGACGATGGCATAAAAGCGAATCGTCGTCGCAGCTTGAGCGGGCAAAGCAGCCACCAGCGCGATGCACACTGCACACCAAAGACGTAAAGAAAAAGCGAGGCGTTGAGAACACATGCTTGTGCTTATCCTGATGAAAAGTTGATTCGCCGAGCTTAAGCAATCAGATGATCGTTGAGCAAAGTACCGTAACCAGGCACAGCGGTATGGCCACCTAAAATATTCAACATTGCCCACAGCGCGCAGCTGTTGGTGCTGAGCACTGGCTTGCCCGTGTCGCGCTCAAGCGCTTCGATGATGTCCATCGTCATCCAGTTGCCGCACGCCAAGAAAATCGCATCGGCCTCGGGTCGGTCGGCCTGCCGCCCTAAGTCATAGGCTGTTTGCGCGTCAAGATCACCCACTTCGATGTTGCTGACAATACCCATCGCCGCTTGGTGCAATACCTGCACGCCGCTCGCTTCAATAAAATTGGCAACCGTTTGGTTCGTGGCGGCACTCCAGGGTGCAGCCAACACAATCTTTTTAACGTTCAATAGGTTAAAAGCCTGCAACATGGCAGTGGCCGCAGTCGTGGCGGGTTTACCGCAGGCTTTTTCGATCCTTTGGCAAATCTCTTGGTCGTAGCCCTTACCCATGCGTGTTGAAGGCGCGGTGGCAGACAGCACAACGGCATCTACTCGAGCGTCGTTGAGTTTGCGTGTTTCAGTTTCAAGCTCGGCTACGATTTTGATGGTCGACTCAGGGTCGATCTGACTCAGCGTCAAACGCGCACAGTGCAGCGATACCGAAACCGGTAAGACTTGTATGAACTCTGGCTCTTGGGTGGTGTTTGAAGACGGCAGCAACAAGCCAAAGCGTTGGGTTTTTTTTATGGTTGTCATACTGATCTCTGTAAGTCGATTCTAGCGTTGTACAGAGCTGGCGGCACCTCAGTCAAGAGGCGCCGCACTGACTAAGCTGTGTCGTCTGAACCACCGAAATCACCGCCCGAATCGGCGACGTCGTAACCGCCGGATAACTCTGGCGAATCGTAGGCCGAGGTGGGCGCCGGCTCGCTGGCATAATAGTTATTTACCACGGTGTTATTTTCGGTATGGCTGGCTGGTTGCTGATTGTCATGTTTGTTGCCCGCGCCAAACGCTCCGCCAGAGTTGTGGTTACCCATCAAGCTTTGAATGCCTGAATATAGAAATGAACCGGCGACCACACCAGCTGCGGTTGTGGCAACAGTGCCCATCATGCTCGAGCCCCAAGGTGTTGTGGCCGCGGCCGGAGCGGCAGCAGGCGCAGGCGCTGCGCTGGCAACCGGGGCGCCAGCCACTGCAGGCCTGGCCATCGCGGGTGCACCGCTGGGCGCTGAGGGCGCAGCCGAGACCGAGTTCTGGCCTGCGGGTGTCGCCGAGGGACCCCGGCCCCAAGCGTGTACGTCGTTTAAGAAGCTCGCCTGTGCTGCCGGCTTCTGGCGTTCGAGCTGAGCTTGTAATTCAGCGACTTTTGCTTGCGATTGCTGCAAGACAAAATCCAACTGCATCGCCCGCTGAACCAGCAAATAACCCGCGTTGGGCTGTTTTGCCAGAGCCTGAGCAATTAAGGTATCGGCTTCTGGTTCTTTAGCGCCCACCTGAGCTTGCGTCAGTTGCGTGAGAAACGCATTTAACATGTCACGTTCTTGAGTATTCATGTGCAAACCTCGTCAAAACAGTTACTGGTTTCAATCTGACCGAGTATAGGGGGAGAGGTTCAATCAAAACTGTCAAGAAAGCAAAAAATAGCGACGCAACCTAATAATGTCAGATGAATGTGTCACTGCCGACGCTCAAAAGCAGTGCGGCGAGCGCAGCGCGTCGAATTAGCCTTTTGACGCTCGGCCCTGCCCCCCCGTAGTGCCAAGCCAAGCGCGCGAGCGAGGTGCGAGCCAAATCACACAGGCGCCGATAAAGAAAGTCCCTGAAACGACCATCATGATTTCATTCGTGGCAATCATCACACTCTGGGTAGAAATCAACCGATCCAGCACCGCGTGGCTGGCGTCCATCGACAGGCCACTTTGTACCAACCCGTTGATTAAAGAACCGTCAGCGTCAACCAATCCAACAAGCTCTGCTTGATTCAGCGTTGCATGGTCGCCCCAAACGGTTGCCATGGATGCCACTGCGAAAGCACCCAACAAGGTCCTTGAAAAATTCATCAACCCAGCCGCAGAGGCCGTTTCCTCAGGGCTGACACTCGCCAGCGCCATTCCAGAGGACGAAATAAAGAAAAAAGGCATACCCAAACCCATTACCATCAACGGAAACGCGATCTGCCAATAGGTTAGATCAGTGCTCCCAGAAAAGCGCAAGGCGGTCACTGCCGATAACCAAAGTAAACCGCCACACACCATCTTTCTACGGTCGAGCTTTCCCGCTAGCCTGCCCACCAGGGGCGCCATACACAGGGAAAAAACTCCCGTCCAGCCAATCGTTCTGCCCGCCTGGCCAGTGGTGTAATCCATATTGAGCTGCAACCATAAGGGGGTCAGTACATTCAAGACCATAAACGAAGAGAAACCAATACTCATGACGACCACCGCAACCATAAAGCCGCGATGTCTGAAGACCCTGAGGTCTACGATCGGATGTTCGGCCGTCAATTCCCAGATCAGAAAAGCTGCAAAACCAATCGCCGCGATCAAAGCGAGCGCCACAATAAGCGTCGAGGCAAACCAGTCGTGCTCTTTACCAATATCAAGCATGATCTGTAACGCCCCCACCCAAACGACCAACAGCACTAAGCCTATCGCATCGATGGGCACCAACTTGCGGGGCAGCTCATAGCGCAGCAACAACTTAGTCGCAAAAAAAACAACAATGCAACCCAGTGGAAAATTGATAAAAAAGATCCACGTCCAAGACCAGTTTTCACAAATCCAACCGCCCAGTACTGGGCCACTAATCGGGGCAAGTAAGGTTGTCATCGACCAAAGCGTAATCGCCGTGGCTGCCTTCTCTTTTGGAAAGATACGCAACAACAAGGTTTGCGACAAAGGCATCAGTGGACCGCCTGCGAAACCCTGCAACACGCGCGCCACCACCAGCATTTCGAGTGAGGTCGACAACCCACAGAAAATCGAAAACACAGTGAACAAACTCATCGCCCAAAGAAAGGTACGCACTAAGCCGACGCGCGCAGCTAGCCAGCCCGTCAGAGGCAGCACGATTGCCTCAGCGACGGCATAAGACGTAATCACCCAAGTCCCCTGGCTTGTGCTTGCCCCTAGCCCACCCGCAATGTTCGGAACCGAAACATTGGCAATCGTCATGTCCAACACAGCCATGAAATTTGCCCCGGCAATGACGACCGCCGCCATCCAAAGCATGCGGCCCTCAAGCGGGGCGATGGGCTGGTCGCGAGTCTCTTTAAGGGACTTGAACATTTAATGCGCCGAAACGTCGATACGCACGGTCATCGAAAGACCGACCGTTAAGGGATTTTTCTTCAATTGGTCTGGATCAAGCTTGATACGCACCGGCACACGCTGTACCACTTTGATCCAGTTACCCGTCGCATTTTGCGCCGGAATCACGGCAAAGGCTGAACCTGTTCCGCCCGCAAATCCTTCGACGACACCTTTAAATACCACTTCATCGCCGTATAAATCAGAGATGAGTTCGACTCTTTGGCCAACCTTCACTCTCGGCAACTGCACTTCTTTAAAATTTGCGTTCACGTGCATCAATTGCACCGGCACCACTGACAACATGGGGGTGCCAGCTTGCACCCTCTGCCCGACCTGGACTTGCCGCTTAGCGACCACACCAGAGACCGGAGCGCGCACCGTGGTGCGCTCTTGATTTAGCTGGGCCTGTTCAGCCTTGGCTCGCGCAAAGACCACTTCTGGGTTGTCCTGCACCGAGGTACCGGCAATCAAGGTTTCATTGATCAACTTCAAACCACGGGTCATCTCAAGATTGGCACGCGCCAGCGCCAAATTTGCGCGTGCAACCGCCAGGTTTGCACTGGCGGCACTTGCAGCATTTTCAGCACGCGTGAGCTCTTCGCCAGAGACTGAGCCTGATTTTTCAAGCGCCTTACGGCGACGCAAATCAATACTCGCGCGGCTGTCATCGGCCTGGGCAGACGTCAATTGTGCTTGAGCGCGCTGCTCTTCGGCCTCGCGCGCTAACACTTGTGCCGCCAACGACTTGTCGTTTGCAAAATAACCTTCAACGCGACGCGTAGCGCGACCAAGCTCCGCCTGCGCGGCAAGCAAGGCCAAGCGCGTGTCGGCATCATCGATGAGCGCTAGCACATCACCCTCTTTCACCTGTTGGGTATCGCTCACATTGACGGCCTTCACCGTCCCCTCGACAGACGGTGTCACTTGAGAAATTTCGACTGCGGTATAAGCATTGTCGGTCGAGATGAAGTGCGAGCTGTAAACGAGCCAATAGGCTAGCCATGCGCCACCCAAGACCAAGACGGCCAGTAATAGCGTCAACAGCCATTTTTTGCGTTGGTCGATTCGCGCCGTCGCACCGTTTTGCTGCTCGGCACCCAAGGTCTGTTGTGTCATGATCGAGGTGAAATTAAAGAATTCGTATTCGACGACTGGTAACCGCCACCCAAAGCACGTACTAAGGCAACATTCAAAGAAAAACGGCGCGCTCGTAAATCGGTCACGACACGCAAGCTCGACAGCATAATGTCTTCAGAAAACAAAACATCCAAATAATTCGATAAGCCACCTCGATAACGATTCGAGGCAATTTGAAAGGCCTCTTGCGCGGCGTCTAAGCCGCGTTCGGCTTGCTCAAGTTGGGCGCTTAGTGCTTTGAGACTCGTCACCGCATCCGCAACATCCTGAAAAGCTTGCACAAGCGTGCGGTTGTAATTTGCGACCGCTTCGTCGTAACTGGCACGCGCGCTTTTAAGTTCGCCCTGCAGGCGACCGCCCGTAAAGATCGGCAACGAAATCGCGGGGCCCACACTGCCAAACATTGAACCCCCTTGCCCCAACCGGTCGAGCCCGAGCGATTGCAAACCAATCAACCCGGCTAAGTTGATATTGGGATAAAAGTCGGCTTGTTTTTGATCGATACGGGCGGCTTGGGCTTGCGCCTGCACTCTGGCTGCAACAACGTCAGGCCGACGTCCTAATAAATCGGCCGCTAAGCGCTCAGGCAAACCGAAGGTCTGGCTAAGCATCACACTCGGTCGCTGCACAGCCAGACCACGATCTGGCCCCGCACCCACCAGGGCTGCTAAGCGATTACGCTGCAGAGCAATCTGCTCGGTCAATAACAAGAGCTCGGTTTTGGCTTGTGCGCCCTTGGCGTCGGCCTCGCGCACGCCGCCGCGGGTTTCAAGGCCATGCGTAAAACGTTCGCTAAACAAAGTCATCGTTTTTTCACGAATCGCCACCGCGCGCTCAGTGGCCTCTTTTTGCGCAAACAAACGCGCAAGCTCTGCATACGCCGAGGCAGTCGCGGTGGTCAGCACCAGCGCCGCCTGCGCCTGGTCGGCAAGTCTTGCCTCAAGTTCAGAGGTTGCCGCAGCCAAGCCAGAGCGATACTTGCCCCAAAAGTCAATTTCCCAGGTAATACTCAGCGCGGCTTGGCCGAACTGGTTCCAATCCCGCATCACGTTCGCTTCTGGAGTCAGGTAGTTATAGCTCAGCCGCTGTGACGTCACGGCACCCATCGCCGAAATCTGCGGCAACAACGGTGCACCCGCCACTTCAGCCGTCGCCCGCGCGCGCTGCACGCGCGCCTGAGCAATCGCCAGGTCAGGAGAACCCGCGAGGGCTTCGCGCATCAGTTGATTCAACTGTTCGTCTTGATAACTCAGCCACCACTTCTCGTCTGGCCATGGCAGCGGAGCGGCAGCGAACGCGGTCGTGGTTAAAAAATCTCGACTGGTTTTTTCGCTAAACCGAGCGTCAGCGGGGGGCAACGGCGCGCAGCCTGTCTGACACCAGACAGCTACGACAAGCAACAGGCCACCTAGGGCGTTAAAGCGAAAAAATCTTTGTCTCACAGGCCGTGCAAGTGCCTTTTTGTTTCTTGTTTGCCGACTTTTTTGCGCGCTTCACACGGCGCAAAAAGTACTTAGAGCAACAACATACCACCTTTTACTTGCCAATTCTTTTAGCAACGGCCGCGTTGCCACCTCATTGATTCAGTCAAGTCGTGCTCAGAGACCCGCCGATTGTGGTAATTTGCCCCTATAAATCGCCTGGAGTCTTGATGATTAAGCTTAACTTTCACCCTACTGGTCGCCACTTTTTGCAAATCCCCGGTCCAAGCCCCGTGCCTGACCGCGTACTACGGGCGATCAGCCTCCCAACGATTGATCATCGTGGACCAGAATTTGCCGGTCTGGGCCGCAAGGTCATCGAGGGGATGCAAACCATCTTCAAGACCCAGCAACCTGTCATCATTTATCCAGCCTCTGGCACCGGTGCCTGGGAGGCCGCGCTCGCCAATACCCTGAGCCCCGGAGATCATGTTTTGATGTACGAAACAGGACACTTCGCCTTCCTCTGGAACCGTCTGGCAACCCGTCTCGGGCTCAAAACCGAGGTCTTGTCGTTCCAGGGGCATGACGATCAGTTGCCCAACGTGCCCGGCTGGAGACGGGGCATTCAAGCGAATCAAATCCATGATCGCCTGGTACAAGACCGCGAACACAGCATCAAAGCCGTCTGTGTCGTCCACAACGAAACCTCAACAGGCGTCACCTCCGACATTGCGGCGGTGCGCAAAGCGATTGACGATGCCAAGCATCCGGCACTGTTAATGGTCGATACGATTTCGGGTCTTGGTAGCGCCGATTATCGCCACGATGAGTGGGGTGTCGACGTCGCCATGGCCGCTTCGCAAAAAGGCTTGATGCTCCCCCCTGGTCTGAGCTTTAACGCGCTGTCTGCACGCGCAATCGAGGCTTCAAAAACAGCTAAGATGCCACGCTCGTTTTGGGCATGGGACGAGGTCATCGAGATGAACAAAGGGGGCTACTGGCCCTCAACCTCTAGTACCAATTTGTTGTACGGCCTGTCAGAAGTGATCGACATGTTTGCCGAAGAAGGAATCGATCGCGTCTTTGCGCGCCATCAGCGCTGGGCGGCTGGCGTACGCGCCGCGGTCACGGCCTGGGGTCTACCTATTCAGTGTGCGGATCCAAGCGTGTACTCACCCATTTTGACCGGTGTCATCACACCCGAGGGCGTCGACGCCGACGAAATCCGTAAACTCATTCAACACCGTTTTGATTTATCGTTGGGCACTGGTTTGGGTAAAGTGAAAGGACGCATGTTTCGGATTGGACACCTCGGCGACAGCAATGATCTGACCTTGCTGGCCACCTTGGCCGGTGTCGAGATGGGCCTCAAACTTTCGGGCGTTAAGCTCGCCGGTAGCGGCGTACAAGCGGGTATGGATTATTTCTCAAACGGAGCCTGAGCGTGCTAGCACCAACGGCCATTGCCAAGCCCCTGCATTTTTTTCCGGCTAAGTCTGGGGGGGCCTCCCCGCTCGCCCAGTTACTCTCGAAAGACATCCGGGGCGATGTCCTGTTTGATGCCGCCTCACGCGGTCGGTATGCAACAGATGCGTCGATCTATCAAATCACGCCCATCGGTGTGGTGGTGCCACGTGATCAAGCAGACGTACTGCGTGTACTCGATATCGCTCGCGATCAAAACGTCGCGGTACTGTCACGCGGCGCGGGCACCAGTCAGTGCGGGCAAACAGTCGGCGACGCGTTAATCATCGACAACAGCAAATGGCTGTGTAACGTGATTGCCTTTGATGCCAATGCGCAAACAATCACCGTCGAACCTGGCATGGTGCTCGACCACTTAAATGCCTGGCTCAAACCCTACGGCCTCTGGTTTCCGGTCGACGTATCGACAAGTGCACAGTGCACGATTGGCGGTATGACAGGCAATAACTCGTGTGGCTCGCGCTCAATCGAGTACGGCAACATGGTGCACAATGTATTAAGCATCGATGCCGTTTTGGCTGACGGTACCCAAGCCAATTTCGGCTCATTAAACCAGCCCGTAGCGGGCGCACGTCTACAAAGCATCCTAGAGTCGCTTAAAACCATTGCCACCCGCGAACGCGCTGAACTCGCCGAGCGCATCCCAAAAGTACTGCGACGCGTCGCTGGCTACAACATCGATTTATTTGACTGTCAAAATCCACGTGCCTACACCGACGATGGTGTCGCCAACCTCGCGCATCTACTCGTAGGCTCAGAGGGCACCCTCGCCTACAGCCGTCAAATTACGCTGAAGTTGTGCCCGCTCCCCGTGCACAAGGTGTTGGGAGTCGTGAACTTTGAAAGTTTTTATAAAGCGATGGATTCGGCGCAACACATTGTGACGCTCAAGCCGACCGCCGTTGAGTTGGTCGATCGCACGATGATTGAGCTGGCGTTATCGAACCCTGCCTTTCGGCCCGTCGTCGAAAAAGCCTTGCTAGGTAAACCTGCCGCGATTCTGCTGGTTGAGTTTGCTGGCGAAAATCAGGCTGAACTGCTTAAAAAACTTGAAGATCTTGATGCGCTATTAAGCGACCAAGGGCTACCGAACTGCGTCGTCAAGATGCCTGAAGCCCACGCGCAAAAAGCTTTGTGGGATGTGCGCAAAGCGGGCTTGAACATCATGATGAGCATGAGAGGCGACGGCAAGCCCGTTTCTTTTGTTGAAGATTGCGCAGTACCTCTCGAACATCTGGCTGCGTACACCGATCGCCTGACCGAGGTCTTTCATCGCTACGGCACTGAGGGTACATGGTACGCCCACGCCAGTGTCGGTACGCTGCATGTTCGTCCAATTTTAGATATGCGTCGCGATGGCGCTGTCAAGATGCGCGCCATTGCCGAAGAAACCTCCGCTTTAGTGCGCGAATACAAAGGTGCGTTCTCGGGCGAGCACGGTGACGGCTTATGTCGCGGTGAATGGGTGTCGTGGCAGTACGGCCCTCGCATTCATCAGGCGTTTACCGAAATCAAAGACCTGTTTGATCCAGGCAATCGATTTAATCCAGACAAAATCGTTCGTCCTCCAAAGATGGATGATCGGAGTAACTTTCGCTATGCGCCTGGCTATATAGTGCCTGCCCTGCAGACGGGTCTCGACTGGTCTGCCTGGAATGTCTTGCGCGATGCGTTAACCGGCAAAGAGACCCAACCTGGCACAGGCTTAGACCAGAGTAACGGGCTCGCCTCTGCGGTTGAGATGTGCAACAACAACGGTCATTGCCGCAAATTTGATGCGGGCACGATGTGCCCAAGTTATCGTATTACCAAAGATGAACAACACGTCACACGCGGCCGCGCCAATACCTTGCGTCTTGCCTTGTCAGGTCAGCTTGGGCAGGCGGGCTTAGCGAGCGCAGAGGTCAAAGACGCGCTGGATTTATGTGTGTCCTGTAAAGGCTGTAAGCGCGACTGCCCAACCGGCGTCGACATGGCGAAAATGAAAATTGAAGCGCGCGCCGCTTGGGGCAAGGTGCACGGTATCAGCCTGCGCGAGCGCCTGATTGCCTACATGCCACACTACGCGCCCTGGGCGAGTCGCTTTGGTGCGTTATTAAGCATCGCCCAGTCACTACCGGTGCTTGGATCGTTAGCCAAACGTGCACTCGGCTTTGCCACGGCACGTTCATTACCAAAGTTTAATGCACCCTTTTTAACCAGCGCAAGCAACAACAAGAGCAATACCAGCAACACCGCACGAGACAACGCTGCTGTCATCGACGCGACGGCCAAAGAGGTCTTACTCTTTGTCGATACCTTCAGCAATTATCTTGAAGCAGAAAACGCGCACGCAGCACAACGCGTCCTTCAAGCTGCCGGCTATACCGTGCACCTAAACGTTCGTCCGGGCGAACGCCCGCTGTGCTGTGGCCGAACATTTTTATCAGCAGGCCTCATTGAACAAGCGAAAGCTGAAGCCCGACGTACACTCGATACACTGATGCCTTATGTCACCAAGGGCATAGCAATCGTTGGACTTGAGCCTTCGTGTCTACTAACCCTGCGTGACGAATTTTTGCAATACGGCTACGGCGATGAGGCCAAGCAGCTTGCACAGCAAGCTTTTTTATTCGAAGAATTCTTAGTACGCGAACAAAAGGCTGGACGTTTTAAGTTGACCCTGCACGCCATCGACTACAACAATGCGCTTTTGCATGGTCATTGTCATCAAAAAGCTTTTGATGCGCTCACGCCAGTGCAAACCGTATTAAGTTGGATTCCAGAACTCAAGGTCTCAACGGTTGAGTCTTCGTGCTGTGGGATGGCGGGCAGCTTTGGCTATGAAGCCGAACACCATCAAGCCTCGATGCAGATGGCCGAACTCTCGCTCTTGCCGGCCGTACGTAATCGCGCAGCGAGCACTGTAGTGGTTGCAGATGGTACAAGTTGCCGCCATCAGATCCATGATGGTGCTGAGGTGAAGGCTGTTCATACTGCGCGGCTTTTAGCGCAAGCGTTAGCCTCGTGCGCTTGATGTCATCTCAGAGTTGGGCGCGCGATGGTCGTTTCGTTAAAGCCATAGTCGTTTCGCTAGGGCGATAGTCATTACGTTGAAGCCACGGTTGTTTCGTTCGCATCGCAGTAATAATTATTTTTTGACTTCTATTTTTTTATTTTTACCCTCTACAGATTGAGCTACTCGATGACAAGTCCTATCAACGCCTTAATTGAACAACGTATTTCAGCCAACCAGTTCGACCCCACCAAAGCACTCAGCGCAGCGCAAATTAAAGAGCTCGTGCGTCTGGCCACCTGTGCCCCCACTGCCTTCAATTTTCAGAACTGGAAATTCATCGCTGTCCAGTCTACAGAGGCCAAAGAGCGCCTGAAGGCTGTTTCGTATGGGCAACAAAAAATTGTCGATGCCTCGGTTACGTTTATTGTCTGCGGCACTCTTGAAGCACACAAAACTCTTGCAAAAGCGTTAAAGCCATCGCTCGATGCTGGCCTGCTCGATCAAGCCATGTGCGATAGTTGGGTCACCATGGCTGCGGGTGGACACGAAAATAATCCAGAGCGTCAACGCGATGAAGCAATTCGTTCGGCGTCAATGGGCGCAATGACTCTGATGCTAGCGGCTCAAGGGATGGGTCTGGTTACGGGCCCCATGATTGGGTTTGTGCCCGCAGAAGTCTCGCGCGAATTTAAACTCTCTGCCAACGACATCCCCGCCATGCTGGTAGCGGTTGGCTACGCAGCACCAGGCAACTGGCCACAAAAGCCCCGTTTGCCGGTTGAGGATGTGTTAACGATTGTTTAGAGTAATCCCAAACGCTTCGCAAGTGCGACGGTATGTTCTGCCTCGGTAATAAACGGGCCGTCAATCAGGCGCCCGTCAACGACAAAAGCGCCAACGCCTTCTGCTAACTTTTTGCGAGTTTCTTCAAGTACTCGGACGGCGTGGGCGATCGCGGCGTCGCTTGGGCGAAACACGTCATTTGCCAAGGCGATCTGCGTGGGATGGATACAGCTTTTTCCTGAAAAACCCAGCCGCTGCGCAGCTTGCGCATCAAGTTTAAAAGCCTCAGGATTTTTAATATCTACAAAAGCGCCATCATACGCATGAATGCCGGCTTCACCCGCAGCAAAACGCACCGCGACGCGTACGGCCTGTAAAGCCGAGGGCTCACACGACACGATACCCAGCGGCGCGAATAGATCACCAAAACCGATCTGCAACCCAACAACGCGTGGGTGCGCACAAGCCAATTCTGCAGCACGTCGCAGCCCCTTAGGCGACTCGATATTGACCAGGATACCGATGGGCCGCACTACGCCTCGTGTTTTCTCAAGTCGCTCAAGCTCTGCAGCAACGGCTCGAACGGTGTCAGGATCTTCGACCATCGGAATATTGACAGTATGCGTGGCCGGGCAGACGACCGCGTCAAGGTCAGCCACAAAATGAGGTGTATCGATCGCATTGATTCGAACCACAATCAGTTTATGATGAGCGGACAAATCTTGCTTAAACAGTGTTTGTAAAGCTGTGCGGGCCGCGGGCTTACTGCTTTCTTCGACGGCATCTTCAAGGTCAAAAGAGATAGCATCGGCAGCGCTGGCCAAGGCTTTGGCAAATAATTCAGGTCGTGAGGCGGGTACGAATAATTTACTGCGCATACAGCGATCCTTTTAGATCATAATCAAAAATAAGTTTATAACACCGGCAACGCATTGAGCGTTTGCCTGAGAGGATGACACAACATGAGTCGGCACGAACTAAAAGCAGAAGTCACTGGATCAGTCTGGAAGATTGAAACCACGATCGGTCAGACACTTGATCGGGAGCACACCGTACTGATTATTGAGTCAATGAAAATGGAAATTCCCTTAGTCGCTGAAGACGGCGGCACACTTGTTGAGATTTGCGTCAGCGAGGGTGACTCGGTCAGCGAAGGCCAAGTGCTGGCAATCATTGAGCGCTGAAATCTGCAGCGCGCCCAGTTCCCCAGCAATCTGAAACAGTGTCGTCGCACTTTACTGCCGAACCTCAGCTTTATAGACGCTAAAAATTTGACTATATAAGCGCAAACGACACTGTTCGCTCAGACGAATGCGATGAACGCGCCAAGGCGTAGCAGTCCTGGTTCACTACTGCTTCTGAATGCCAGCCTTTGTGACAGCAGTTTCCCAGCGGCTCAGGTCACGTTTAATTTGTTCGGCATACTGCTCTGGAGTCGTGCCTTCGACGGCTAAGCCAACGGCTTGCAAAGTCTGGATGATCTCTGGCATTTGCAAAATCTTAGCAATTTCTTTTTGTAAAAGATTCACGATGTTTGCAGGTGTCTTGGCGGGAGCCATCATGCCATACCACGAGTTCACTTCAAAGCCTGGGTAGGTCTCGGCAACTG
>Ga0114968_10000849_pt1 | contig 23299 bp, 11 predicted proteins | sample M_130807_EF_Meta_FD_87020 | JGI IMG/M metagenome (GOLD analysis project Ga0114968, IMG submission 87020) | Freshwater microbial communities from Lake Montjoie, Canada to study carbon cycling - M_130807_EF_MetaG | ecosystem: Environmental > Aquatic > Freshwater > Lake | place: Lake Montjoie... | reverse complement strand
ATCAAAAGATATTGTTAATAATATAATTTCAACAATAAATAATTATTTCATACCACAGAATATTCAGTTGGGCAAAGATATAAATATATCTGAAATAAAGAGTAGCATTCAGAATTTGAATGGTGTGATTACTGTATCAAATATTTTGTTCAAAAATTTGGTTGGTGGCAATTATTCTGGCGCAGAACCAGTTGTGGGCTATTATCCACCAGCATCAAATAGAATTATACGTGCAACTGATGAAACAATCTATGCAGATTCAAATGAGATATATCATATAAGGTATCCAGAAAGAGATATTACAGTTAAGGTAAAGACAAATAATGGATTAACCATTATTTAAATTATTTATTTTTTGGGGATATTCTTTATTCTTTCATAAATAACATATAATAAAATATTTATGGATAATAAAGAATAAAATGCAAAATAGTTATAGAATTAGGACTGAAATTGGGCAAGATAAGGTTGTTAATTTTCAGTTAGACCAAAATATTGAATTCCTTGAGATTTTATCTTTCAAAATAAGGCAATCTGATGTTTATACATTGGATTGTGCAAACTATGGGGTTGTTGCGGGTAGAGTTACTGCAAATAATGGTTTTGGTATTCCAAATGCTAGAGTTTCAATTTTTATTCCATTAAGTGAGGAGGATGAGAACAATGAGTTAATTACATCTATATATCCATATAAGTCAATAAATGATAAAAATGAAGATGGTTATAGGTATAACTTATTGCCATATGAACCATCATATCCTGGGCATGTTGCAACAGGAACATTCCCCACACTAAATGATGTTATGTTTGATGGTCAAGCCATTGAGGTGTATGAGAAGTATTACAAATATACAGTAAAGACAAATTCAAGTGGGGATTATATGATATTTGGTATTCCGGTTGGGAGTTATACAATATTAATGGATCTTGATTTGTCAGATATGGGCGAGTTTTCTTTGACCCCCCAAGATTTGATTAGGATGGGAATGGCAACAGAGGGGCAGTTTGATAATAATCAGTATCAGCAATCAACAGATTTGAGTTCCTTACCCCAAATTGTGTCCATATCAAAAGGTTTGAATATTTCACCATTGTGGGGGAATATTGAAACTTGTGATTCATCCATAAATAGGGTTGATTTTGATTTAAGGGATGATGTTAATATTGATATACAGCCCACAGCAATATTTATGGGGTCAATATTTAGCACAGCTTCAAGTAAAAGAATACGTTCAAACTGTAAACCAAAAGATGATTTTGGTAATTTATGTGGATTAGAAAGTGGCCCAGGTGAGATATTAGCAATAAGACAATCATTTAATAAAGATGATAAAGGTTTACCAGTGCTGGAAACATTTAGGGTTGGTAAGGTTATAGATGCAAATGGTGCATGGGTTGTTGAATTACCTATGAATTTGGAGTATGTTATAACAGATGAAAATGGGGATAAGATAATAACAAATGACCCAACCATAGGAATACCAACAAAATCAAAATATAGATTTAAAGTAAAGTGGGAACAATCAGGGAAAATAAGTGAACAAACAAAACGTGCATATTTCCTTGTCCCAAATATAAGAGAATATGGCTGGAATAAATTGGGTACTATTGATCCAATGAATTCTAATAATGATAATAAAAATCAACTTGCTGGCTCATATTATTTTGGATTGGATTGGTCTGGTTATACAAATAGTGATGCTGCAATAAAGTGTGAAGATACATTTTATGAATTTAAATCAAATAAAGTATATACTGTATCAAGTTTGATTGACCAATATAGAGGGGGTTCAAATAAGGGTAGTTTTATTGGTATTAAGGAAATTGCAGACACATCATGTGATGCAACAACAAATAAATATCCAGTTAATGATGGGGTTAGGAATTTTGATTTTTTTTATTTTCTATTTTCAATATTGTTTATTTTATTTTCTACTACTGGCAGGGTATTAATAATAGTTTATCATTTTGTCAAATTTTTATGGAATTTATTTGCAGTTCCTTTAGTTTATGCTGTTTCACTTGCATTACCTATTGTCACAGCATTTTTATTTCTTCAGGCAGCAACATCATTCCCTTCGGTTGGTTTGATATTAGGGTTTTCAACACTGGGTGCTTTAGCAGCAAAAGCAACAATAGAGTGGTTTAAGATTTTTAAGGATGTTAAGAATTTTAGATTTCAAGCATTAGATTTACCTATGATAACTTATCCTGATTGTGAACTTTGTGATTGTAGTGGGGGTGATATGGAGTTATCTAGTAGTGAAATTCCAACAGGAGGGTTAATAACTCAGTTAGCTAACCCTGCTGAATATCTTGAAAAAGTTACAGAATTATTTTCTAGTAAAATACAAAGCAATACAAAAATTGATTCTGGGCTTAAAGAAGATATGTTTACTAATTTAGATGTTGTTTCAAACATAACAACACAAGCTATGATAGGTCAAGTATATAATTCAAAAAATCCATATTATTTTAGGGGATTATTTTCAGAAGTTCAAACATTGGCAACTTCAAACAAAGAAATTGCTGCAATATCTGTTGGACTATCTCCAGCAGAAAAAGTGAATAAATTTAATAGTAGAGAAAATTACTTCCAAGGTAATACAAAAATAGGGGTAACATTTGCTTCAAAAAATAACCAAAAAACACATAATGATAATGTTATAGTTATTATTGCAAGTGAAAATAGAGAATCAGGCACTTTATTATCATTTTTGAATTTTGATAAATCAAAAGATATAAATTTTATATCTGGTTATACTGCAACAACAAAAATATCAGCAGAAACAAAAAATGCTGAAGTGGTTGTTAAATATGCAAACCCATCAAATGCAAAAAGTTCATTAGAAACAACATATGTTTTGCCATATGGTATTGATATTGATAAATATCTATATCCTTCTGATATTGAATATTATCAAGTTTTAACCGGATTAACTATTGGGGATTTTAAAAAAATAGCAAACAATAAAAAAGATTCTTTTTTGAATATTTGCTTGGGTGAGGAGAAACCATTATTGTTCTATGATAGGAAAGGTAATGATAATGAAATAAATAAATGGGAAAATAATATTATACCAGAATTAAAGTCAACAATTTCTTATTTTAATAATATTGAAAATCAATATGTTTTAATTCTACAAAGAGGTGTTGATCCATATTCTCCATTATATGATAATGATTTTGAGTTGGGGAAGGTTTTTGGTTTTGATGATACCAAAAGTATTAGAATACAAACAAAAACAAGATTAAATGTGCCAATACAAGCACTGTCACCAACAAGCACAAGTTCAATGCAAGGAGTGGATAATCCAGCAGAAATATTATTTGATTCTTACTTTTTGCAGCCAATAAATCCTTTAAGTTTTAAGACAAATGCTATAGGTTATTACACAAATACAGCATACAAGGGTGAGTATCTAAAAAAAGGGTTTAAAGAGAGTAATAAATTTACTAGTAATTTGATAGGTCTTAGAGTTAGTGATGATAATCTTTTAGAAAATGGATCATTTAGACTTACTTTAATTTCAAATAAATATGAGGTTAAAAATGGGTATAATAAAACAGATAACTTGACAAATCATTCATCATCTTATTTGGAAAATTCAATGTTGAGCAAATTTTTCATAAAAAAATTAATAAAAAAAGATACAGATTATAATAATACTTATTATTCAAAACCTTCATTTGATAATGGGTCAGGTACTAATTTAAATGAATTAAGTGTAAATAATAAAACATTATTTAGGACAGATAGGCTACCTACTTCTGATTATTTGGATGGGGCATCATGGTCTTCTAGTACTGTGAATAATTTTAAAATAAATGGTGGTATGGCAGCAGCATTACAACAAAATTTAGGATTTGCAACTTATGAAATTGTTGGGGCAGAACAATTTGCAGACAATCCAATACCATCATCAGATACAGGATACTCACCACAAGATTTTTCAGGATATACTATGTCAGAAAATTTGTTAACAACTTTAAATAGTTGCAACAATATGGTTAGTCTAGGTTGTTACAAAGGCAAAGGAGTTGATTTTAAAGTGGATGAAACTTGTTCAGATAAAGATTCTGTTGATAATGGATGTTATACTTTTGCAAAAAGAACTTTACTTGACATTCCAAAAGATTTAAAAACATATACAGAATGGATTAATAGATTTAGATTTTTCTATGCGTTATGTAGGGGAGTGGTTTCAGAGGTCTTTGTAAATAATTGGGTGAATGGATCATTATTTGCCTTCCCAATCCAGACAAAAATTAAGTATGATAATAATAATCAAGCAATTATTGATGATGAATCTTATTGTAATGATTTAATATACTTTGATAAAATTACAAATAATTTTTACTATCGTAGTTCCCCCTACAATATGAGTGAAAATATTTTTGTTGGTAGGAAAGCAAACAAATTTGAGGAGAATAAAAAAAATTTACTATTCCCAACAACAATAATGGATTTGGGTTATAAAAATTCATTATATGGTTTTAATAGTGATAATTTTGAATATTATTCTTTTGTATTAGATAAGTTAGAACCAACAAGTTATGGAGATAATTCAGATATTCTTAATTTATTTGCCATTAGCAGAATTACTAATGGTAATTTTATTAAAAATTTAAAAAATATTAATGATTTATTTTCAAGAGGGTATAAAAAAACAGATGGAGATTATAGTCAATTATTATCAATAAATTCTGAATTTGGGGTTGATAAATTTTCTACTGAATTTTACAGTATGACAAATAGTGCTGATTCAGAAATATCTATTCAATATGATAAAAAGGGTAATCCTGTTATTGGTGTTTTTTATTCATCATCACAAGATGATTTGCAATTAAAAGATTATTTGACACCTGGTAGAGTTAATTTTAGGACATTAAATAATGAGTTGAAGCCACAATATTTTGGCATTAAATCACAAAAAGTTCCATTTTATCAATGGGCAATATCTGGATCCACTGCTTTTTTTGGAGATGAAACCAACACATGGTACACAACAAATATTATATCTGATGAATATCAAAATTTAGATAGAATTAAGCCAGATTTGGCAACACTAAAAAATTCTTTTAACCCAAAGAATACTGAAAAATATTTCTATAATGATGAAAATCTTTTGAGTTATAACAATGACAGGGCTTATTTATATAATAGTAAAAATCAAGCAACTAAATATAATAATAGAAAAAACATATTTGCAGTTGGCGCACCATTTTATTTTTATTTTGGTATAAAAAAAGGGGCTTCGGCTTTGGATATATTTAAAACAAAATATTTAAATGAATAAGTTTCATATTGTACCTAATGTATTTAAGAATAAAATTGGTGATGACACTAATTCACAGGTATCCATAAATTTTGATAGCACAAGGAAAGAACTTATTGAGTTTGACAGAGATGTTGTTGTTGATTTAAAGAAATTATATAGCCAAGAAAAAACAAATTCATTTAAAGTAAGACCAACGTTTAAAATTAATTATTTATATGATAATTTTTATTCTGGAACAACTAATAGTAAATATAAATCACAGTTGATATATAACATAAACAACAAAACTTCAACATCAATATCAAATGTGGATAAAGGATTTTTGCCATCATATGAATTTGATTTCTTTAGACCAAATGTAGCAAATTCTTTTGGTTATGAAACAATCAATGCTTTTAAATATAACTGGGATTATTATATTACTTACCCTTATACCGGGGATAGTAAACAAAATTTAAATGTTAAAATAGGAGATAGATTCTATGATTGGGTTGCAGAAGATGGGATACCATTTGTAACTGACTTGGTTGTACAAGGTGGTTTTGATATTGTTAGAATTAATTGTGCATTGCCTCATAATGTAAATGAAGGTGAATCTATAATTGTTAAGATAGATTCAGTTAGTAGGGCTTATGAAATATTTTCATTTGGTGATGGTACTGTTGGATCAGAGAATTTTGTTTTAAATATATTAAATATTGATAATAATATTTCAGACAATAAACTTGGTGCATTAAAAAGGGTTTTATTTATTGAAAATAGTGGTGAAACTATTTCTAGTTATTATGTTAGAAAGCATAAGGTTATTAGTAATTCAGATAAAATTACTATAACAAAATCAGGATTTGAAACAAATGCATATGATGAGCCAAAAGTTTTGAGTTTTATTGGAGATAAATTTTCATATGTTAAAAAAACTTCCAATATATCATATAATTTCACATTAACTGATGATGTAAGTATTGATGACCTTATTGATAATCAAAATAGACCCCTAACTGAATTATATTTAACTGCAATATATAAAGGATATTCTGGTTTTTTTGATGTGATAAAGAAAGGTTGGTTATTTAACATAACAGAACCAACAAATAGTTGGTGGGATAATTCTACATCAAATTCAAATGTGGATATTACTGTTGAGAATTATTTTGATGAAAAACAAAACAATTTTAAATATTTTAAATTATTGTCTGACATAATTGATGGCGATTTTTGTGAATACAATGCTTACAATCAAGAGGAAATTATAATATCTGAATTATATCATAAGATAAAACATTCTGAAAGTGTTTTTAGAGTTTCAAATTATGATAATAATAAATCAGGATATTATTATAAGCCACACAATAAATTAAAACTAAAGGTATTTTCAGATTATGTTGAAACGGTTGATAAGAACTTGGCAGATAATGTTCCAAATTATGCATTTTATTCAAAGGTGGATGGTCAATTTAGATGGAGGGATATTTATAGTGTTGGATTTTTTGATGAAAATAACAATGGAGTTAATTATCCATTTGTAAATGGTTCATTTTATCCCTTTGTTAATAATGTTTTAAAGTTATTTCCAGAGGGCTACGACTATTATGAGCAGGTTGTTACTAAATCAAAAAGAATAATAGGATCAACTGGTGTTGTGCCTTTAGTTAAAAAACCAGTGATAGATGAGTGTGAATAAATATAGATTACTACAACCAAGATTAAATGACTTGACAATAAGTTTACCTATTAAGGTAGATTTTGATAATGCTGGGCATCAAGATACCATAAATAGTTATGGGGAATATATTTTAACAAACTCTATAAATGCATTAACTGATTACGAGGTTGTTCGATTTTCACATAGGGGACTGATTGAAGGTTTCCCCAACCCATCAAAGACACCAACACCAACGGCTACACCAAACAAAACGGCTACACCCACCCCAACTAAAACAATTACTCCTACACCAACCAAAACAATTAATTCAACACCTACACCCACCCCAACTAAAACAATTACTCCAACTATAACTCCAACAGCATCAATTATGCCAACTATAACACCAACAAATACAGTAACACCTTCAATAACCCCATCAATAACATTAAGCCCAACAATAACACCAACTAAAACAATTACACCAACACCAACTCCAACTGTAACACCAACTGAATTAAGATATTATTCATCAAATAATTTAATAGCATTTAAACAAAATTGTTAATAAATATGACAGATTTTAACATATATGGAGGTTCAGCACCAACCCCAAGTGGTTGTGGTACTTGGTATAATTATACAACTAGTGGGGATGCTTGTAATTCAATATTTTGCACAACAACACCAACAACTTGTGTGGGGGATTTTGATAAGTTATATGTGACAAACCAAAGAACTCCACAGAAAATAGAAATTAATGATATTATTTACATTGGGACAGATACTGGTTATGAGATATTACCTGAAGGTTGGTATGTTAGCAGTACAAAGGGAACTGTATTCAACATTAATTCAAGTGGTGTTTTGACAAGTGTCAATACTTGTTCTGGTACAACTTATGTTAGGGATTATGATGGTAATTATTATGGTACAGCAGTAATTGGAACACAAACTTGGTTTACAGAGAATTTGAGGACAACAAGGTATAAAAATGGAACAATCATTCCATATGTGACAAATCCCACAACTTGGAAAAATACAAGTAGTGGTGCTTATTGTGCATATAATAATTCTATTGATAATTGTTTTGGGTATTTATACAATTGGTATGCTACATCAAATGGTGGTGGCTTATGTCCCACTGGGTGGCATGTGCCAACAAATGCTGAATTAACAACATTAAGCACTTATCTTGGTGGTAATAGTGTTGCTGGGGGTAAGATGAAAACAGCCGGGTTTGTATGGTGGAATAGTCCAAATGATGGTGCAACAAATAGCAGTGGTTTTAATGCATATCCAGCCGGAAGAAGATTGTATAATGGTAATTTTAATTATTTTGGTAAAACCACATCATTTTGGTCACAAACAAATGGAAGTGGGCTTAATTTTAAGAAATTGGTTCAGTTGGAATACGATAATGATAATTTGGATTTTCAAGAGGATGACCCAAACAATGGGTATTCTATTAGATGTATAAAAGATTAATGAAATGGGAATTGATTATAGTTTAAATATAAATTTTAATTTCCATAATGGAAAGGAATTGGATTCAATCAATAATTGGAGTTCAACTTATATGACACCAAGCAATAATTTCTTGGATACTGATATTAAAAATGTGTCAAATAGTTTTAATAATTCTTTCTTTAAAATAGATTATTATGATACTCCATTTAACAAATCACAAAAAATTTATATAACAACAATATTACAAGCAAGTAATGGGGTTAAAATAGATGGTATTACCACACCAACATATCTTTTGGATTATACAGAGAATACAGAAGGATTTTTTGTTTATTGGTTAAAGGACAAAGAAGTTTTTAATTTTGATACTTTTTATGTTAGTGCAACCTTCTTTAATGGTAAGACTGGTGTATTTACCAGAATGGCAAATGTTTGCCAATCAACAACAAGTGATAGGTATAATTTGAATGAAGTTTTTGACTTTTATTACAAGATAAATTTGAATTACAATACTTATACTTATGAGTATTATGACATTAAGGATGAAACCCAAGTGGGTGTTAAGAAGAATCCTATGAAATGGTATGAATATGTAACAAAGAAATAATGGTATATAAAATTAAAATATCCCCTGAGTCATTATCGTCCATAGTTAAGGAAATTACTTATAGTGGTAATACCTTTGGTGTTTATACAGGAATGACTAGTTTATTGAATAGTGGGGTAAATGGGGCATCATCCTTGACTGGTCTTACAATTCCCATTTTATTAACTCAAGATTGTATTGACACTGGGTATTATTCAGAGTTTGATGGTGCAATACAGCAAAAGGAAACCGTGTTAAATTATGTATTTAGTGCAGAAAATAAATATGAATACTGTATATATAATACATCAATTTTGAGTTCATATAGCAAAGGATCAGATTATCAAATATACTGGGGGGATAATAGCAAGGTTGAGCCCATGGGTGATATTAAGAGCTGTCATGCCTATCCAAAAACAAATGCAAAATATGCCATAACATTAATACAAAAAAACAATTTTGGAACAAATATCATTAGCAAGACTATAACCATTCCTTTTGATAAAGATAAGGTTAGTGATAATCCAAATGGTACAGTAGAGTTTATTCCAAGTGGGGGTCCTTGGAAAGATACTCCAATAAGTTATGATTATATTTTTACTGGTGATACAGGTATGGATATTGATGATTATATATATGATGGTGAGGTAACTATTACAGGATATACAAAATCAAATTTGCTTGAGTTGGAATTGTATGGAAAGACTTCCTACAAATCTGGTGTTGATGTGTTTAAAGATGGTGCCATTTATGGTAAAGTAACAAATATAACCGACTCGTTTACAGCATATACAATACAAGACATCAAATACGTAGATTATCCTTTTGGTGTTACAACTTTTGAGGTTAAGAGCAAAGGATTGACCAAAGATACTGCTAAATTAGTTCCTATCACAAAGAATGAGGCTTTAATCAAATCAGTAGATGATGTGCAGATTTTCTCAAATGTTTTTGTGGAGAGGGGTAAAAATTCAGGTTATGAAAAGGTTCAGAGGCTTGGTGAGGTAAAGACATTGCAAGATATGGAAAAATATGGATACGGGTATTTTAAATTAACAAATAAATAAAGAACTAAACTATTTATAATAAAAATATAATAATATGGCAATTGGCACATATGGAACAGTTAGACCTAGTGATGTAAGCCCTGAAGATGTGGAGATAGTAATGGTATATGCACCAACAAGGGATCAGGCAGATTTGATTTCACAAAAAAGATTGGATGCAACAACCATATTAAAACCTTATTTTGATAGTGAGCATCCTAATGAGATATTGGGTGGGTTATATAATTTGACATTACCAGCGTCTGAATTTACAGCACTTGGTTATTATACATTATATTTAAGACCAGCACAAATAAGGACAAAAATAAATGATTGTGGAGTTTTGAGTGCATTACCAAATGTAAAGGGTATTGTTATAAATCTGGATGATGTTCCAGATGATTTTAGAAATAAGTTTGAAGTTCCCCAAGAATTGGTTGGGTATAGGGTTGAATATTTGAATAATGGGCAGAAAGTTCCAAACTTCTTTAGGTTAATAACATCATCTTTCTTTTGTGAGCCAATTGTAACAAATGAGGTGAATACAAACCAAAAATCAATTAGATATAGGTATGTTGATAACAACACCAATTTGGTTTTCTTGACTTTAAGCCCAAGTAGTTCGCCTTCAAACAAGACAAATGCAACACCTTTTATTGGCCAGCCAAATCAAAACATAATTATAACCAACACCTATTTCAATCCCACAACATTGGAAATTGAGATAGCCGAGCATGATATATCCACATTAGCAATTGGGATATTTGGCAATCAGACCAAATCTATTGAAGATGGGGTTTATACATTATATGACCCAGCAAACAACATATATAGACAATATAATCTATTTGAGGTTAGAAATCAGTTTAATGAGTTGTTATATGAGGTTAGGGAAGATAGGGGTGATGATATAGACATAAGCAAAAATTTTGATAATATAATAGAATAATGCCAATAATTTACATTAAGAATAACCCCCTTGCTGGTGCTAGTAGTGTTTTTGACAACTTGGTTGGATACCAACTTGTAACAGGGGGTGGTTTGACTTTTGGTACATTTGAATTCACGCCATCTATATTTGAGACTAATCCACGTAAATTTGAAACAAATGTTTTTGATGCACCAGTCAGTTTGGAAAGTTTGGGAATTAATGATATTGGGGATGTTAAAACAGCAATATCAAAGCAATTAGATGTTTATCCAAATTATGACATAACCCAAGTTATGAATTTTGTTATGTATGGATCATTATCCAAAAGATTTTCTGTATCCATAACAAATGTAATAAATAATTTTCCGGCATCAATTGATGTTAATTTTTATGACAACAATTTAAATACTGGTTATACTGCAACAAATATTGTTTATGATGCTATTACAGATGATACAACTTTTGATATTAACATAGAGAAGATATACAATCCTTTTGGTGTTGATTTTAGCCAAAATTCAGCAATTAATTTATTGGCAAATGAGATTGCTGTTTCTGAATATAGGGATTTGACAAAGTATTATGTTGATTATGTATTATCTATAAATGGGGTTGTTTACCCCTTGGTTATTTTGAATCCTTCTGAAAGTTTAACAGAGGGTACTCTAACTATAACAGTTTCAGGTTCACCATTTGGTGTATCATCAACCAATAGTGCTCAATCTTTTATAATTAGGCCAAGTGATTTTCTATATAATTTGGTATTGAAGAGTCAGTTGGATGAGTTGGAGCAATTTATGTTAAATACATTATCTTCACCCATTTATACAATGACCTTACAAGTGCCACAAGAAAATGATAATGGTCAATTTACATTAGTGGATACAAACATAACCTTTCCTTTAGATGGGGTTTGGAATATAGATATTTTAAGTGAAAGTTTTTCAGCATACTTGGATAATATCCAAGTTATTGCAAATTATTTTGATAATGCTAGAACAAATCTTATATCAAGATTTTTTGTTTCAGATTCATTGAAGGAATTTGATACATTTGATAGGAGAATTGAAAGTATGCTTCAAATATATGGTAGAAGTTTTGATGAGGTTAAGAAGTTCATTGATTCTTTGGCATATATGAATTCAGTTAATTATACCCCAAAGAATGACATACCTTCACAATTATTGGTGAATTTGGGACAAACACTAGGGTGGCAAGAAAATTTCCAATTCTTAACAGACCAGACATTAATTGAATCCATATTTGGGGATAATAGTGATTTTAAATATCCTGCATATAATAGGTCACAAACTCCACTAGAATTGAATTATTCTTTTTATAGGAATTTGGTCATCAATTCATTTTACTTATTTAAATCAAAAGGTACAAGGCGTTCAATTGAGTTTATACTTAGGTTGTTTGGTGCGCCAGAGGCGTTGGTAGAATTTAATGAGCATATATATATTGCTGACCAAAAGATAAATCTAACAAAATTTAATTCAGATTTATCAAAGATACAGACAGGGAATTATATTGATAGTGATCCTGTGTTTAGTGCTAGTACATATACCTTATCAGGTTATACATACACAGCAATTACAGAAAACACCACATCATTAATTGTTAATTTTAACACAACAAATTACCCTTTAGATAGATTGACAGGTTATCCCAAACAGCCAAAAGATAGTGACCAACTATTCTTTCAGATGGGTGCTGGATGGTATCAATTAACCCCCAAGCATAAAAGCCTTGAAATAGCAACAAGAACTGGGGTTGCACCAAATATTGAATATGGAACAGAGTTTGAGCCATTCACATATGGTAATAAGTATTTAAATATTTTTAGGAAGTTTCCATATATTGATGAGGGTTTTACCTTATCCAAATATGTGGATAATAAGAAATCTTGGTCAAGGGATAATACATTGATGAGGGTTTCTGTGGATGGAAGTTATAATGCTTATTATTTTGTTAGTGATGAAAGATTGTTATTGAACGTCAAAAACACTAGTATATTTTTAAACCCCTCACAAGGGCTTCTGTATGATGTTTGGGTTCAATCTAATGAGTATGATTATCCAATACCACAAAGTGGCTTGACATTCCCTTATGCAACAACCGGGGGGACTGATGCAACAGAGATAAACCCACAACCAAAATCAAAATCATTTTTTGAGTTTGCCGCAACATTTGCAAAGAATATGATTAATGTGCGTAATAGGATGTACATTAATGATGGTAAGACCGGGGGATACCCAACGTTGCAATCCATTTTTTGGAAATATATTGAATCACCATATACGGTTAATATACCAACAAACAAATATACATATGAGAAATTAATTAAGTTTGTTGAGGGTATAAACCCATATTGGATTAAGTTGGTTGAACAGATGATACCAGCAACAACATTATGGATGGGGGGTCTTAAATTTGAGAATTCCATATTCCATAAGCAAAAATATGTTTATAAGAGGGTGATGAGTGGGTGTACAGGAAATGAACCTAAAGTAATTACAACATCTAATCTTGATGTTTATATTAGTTCACTTACACCAATTGCAAGTGGAGATGAGTTTATTACTTCACCAATATTTTCAGATATTTGTATTAAGAATGGCATTAGTTTGGTGGCAACACCATTAGAAACATTCCCAGTTATTCTGGGGAATGCAATTGGTTCAACAATTGAGGAACTTGATTTGAGTTGTGATGGGACTAATGTATTGACTAGTTGGTATAGTGAGATTGTGTTGAATTCAACCATTGTTGCAAAGGTTAAGTTTTATGATGGAATTGGTAATGATGATGTTCCAACAAATGATTTATGGCAAACATCGTTGATTAACGCATTATCTAACTTATATTATTATGATATAAATTATACAACACCTATTAATGGTGTTATTAAGTTTATTGATTTGGATTGTGTTGATGAAATTGCAACAAACAAATTATTAACAATAAATGTTGGGGTTGATGTAAATATAATTTGTTAAAAAGATGGCGGCATTTGATTATTTTTTAAGCGTAACTGGGGATTGTTCAAACACAAGTGTTGGTGCAGTATCAATATCTTTAGATGGAGGGACATCCCCATATACCATTGAGTGGGTTGATCCACCTTTGGGGGTTGCTATTACAACAGATGTATTCCCAATATACCAAACTGGGTTATCTGGAACAACATATGGTGTTAGGGTTAATGATTCCACGTTAGGACAGAATTTAGAATTTTATATAAACATACCAGTTTCTAGTGGCTGTTGTGCATCAATTGTGTCAACAGTCAATACAAACAATGGGGAAAATAATGGTTCAGTTAGTGCATCAACAACATCTGCTTTTTCTGCGGTTGATTACAATCTTTATTCTACTAATGGTGATTTAATATATACTCAAACAAATAATTCAGATTTAGTTGAATTTGGTAGTTTGAGTGCTGGGACATATTATTTAACGGCTAATGATTTTGGTGGATGTACAGCAAAAACAGAAAGTTTCATTATTAAGACATCAAACGCTTTTGACTTTGGTTTATATGTTATTAATAATTCATCTTGCAATTCTACACCAGCAGGGAAGATATTTGTAACAGGACAAACAAATCCTGGGCCATATTCTTATCTTTGGGTTGATAATACAACAGGTAGTACATTAACTGGGTTGACTTCTGGCATATATTCTGTAAATGTTACAGATGGGCAAGGTAATTCAAAAACTAAAAGTATTGAAGTTCTTAATACTGATTCATTAGGGGTTCAGCAAATTACTTTAACACAACCAACTTGTTTTACAGCAACTGGGGCATTAAATATTACCATAAGTGGTGGTACTGCTCCCTTCTATTATTCAGCAAATACTGGGTATTATGCTATAACTTATGATAGAAATTTTGTAATTAGTGGATTGACTTCTGGGGATTATGATATTTCAGTTATTGATGCTGGATTATGTACATTAGATTTTACTGCATCATTAAATAATGACAATGGGGTAACATCAGTTTCAATTGATGGGACTAATTCAACTTGTTCAGCATCAAATGGGTTAATAAATATTAGCGTTGTTGGGGGGACTGGACCGTATAATTATGGGTTGATAACTCCAAGTGGTGATACAACAATTATTACCACAACATTTACAAATCATATATTTGAAAATTTATCTAGTGGAACATATACTGCTTATATGCAAGATTCCATAGGTTGTTATTATGATGAAGAGATAACAATCATAGCAGAGGATAAATTCACATTAGGTTATTCCACAACTGGAACAACTTGTAGTTCAAACAATGGAAGCATATTTGCATATATAAGCACCGGGGCAACACCACCATATGATTTCTATTTGAATACAACCTCAATAATTGACACAAATTTGACAGGAGTTACATTCCAGAATATAGCAGATGGTCAATATGAGTTAAGAGTTGTGGATGCAACAGGCTGCGAACAGAAGGACAATATACAAGTTACATCAAGCAATGGAATTGATTTTTCATTATTTCCCACATCTTGTGTAAATGGTGATGATGCATCAATCACAGCACTAATTACAAATGGTACACCACCATTCACATTCACATGGTCAAGCAATGTAAGTGGAAACCCACAATACATAACAGCAACAGGATTAACAACGGGGAATTATAGTTTGACATTACAAGATGCAAACGGTTGCACATTAACAAGAGAAACATCCATAAATTGTTTTAGTGTAAACACATCATATAAGATATATGTTGTGGATTCACAAAATTTTTCATTACAACCATTAAATAACTTTGGATTATTGGATTTTTTAAATGAGGGTTTTAGTGATTTGGTGAATATGGAGTTTAGCGGATCAACCACTATAACCGATCCAAAATGTAATTTAAATTCGGCAGTTTTCAGAACAGAATGCACATTAGAGCCAAGCGGAGTAACAAGTGGATACACATTTTACACAGGATATACAAGAACAGATGTGCCAGCAGATTCGGTTTATGTTGATTCAATAGTTGATTTGTTGGTTGGTAACCCCCTAAAAGGGTTACCTGGAATCCCTGGAATACAGAGTGTGTCTTATGACTTAATAACAAATACAATAAACATCATAGCAGACCCAGGAGATAGTATAACATCACAGGTATTAACCATAAACTTGAAAATAGCATATGACATTAGTTGTTCAGTATGACAAACATTATATTTACAAGTTTAAGTGGAGACACTCCTTTAAGCATCTATGTATCTGATGTATTTGGGGGTAATGAAACATATTTGGGTCAAGTAAATATATTACCTATTGTGGGTGGGGTTACATTTAATTTACCAGAAATCTTTAATTCAACACCACAAGTAACAATCATAGTTCAAGACAATATAGGATGTAGAACATCAAAGAAATATAATTGCTATATAAATTGTGATATTATATATAGTGTTACAGATATTACATCAATCACGCCAACTCCAACTCCAACGCCATCTGCAACTCCGGGATATATCCCACCACCATCAACAAATCATACCATTACTTTAAATGGTTTAACAGGAACAACTCCCTTAAATGTTTATATATCAGATGTGAATGGAGACTATGAAACTTATGTGGCAACCATTGTGAATACAAGTTCATTACCTGCAACAATAGGGATTCCAACAATATTTGATGGGGCAAACCAAATAATGATAACCATCAAGGATTCCAATTCTTGCAGTTATTTTAAGATAATTGATTGTGGGGGTGTAAATACGCCAACACCAACTCCAAGCATAACACCAACCATATCTTTAACCCCAAGCATTACAAAAACAAATACAGTTACACCATCTATTACACCAACTAAAACAATAACACCTACTAATACTATTATACCAACAAATACAGTAACGCCAACCAATACAATTACACCAACACCAACAACACCTCCGGGTTGTGATTTGGAAGTTGTTGAGATAATTACACCAACTCCAACGCCAACAATCACACCAACCAATACAATCACACCTACAAACACAATCACACCAACCAATACAATCACACCTACCAACACAATCACTCCAACGCCAACAATCACACCAACCAATACAATCACACCTACAAACACAATCACACCAACCAATACAATCACACCTACCAACACAATCACTCCAACTAACACAATCACTCCAACTAATACAATTACTCCAACGCCAAGTATTACAAAATCACCAATTCCAGCAAATACATATTATGTAACAAATAATGGCGCAAGTGCCTATATCATAAATTATGAAACAAACCCAACATTAACACTTACTGAAGGACAAACATACACATTTAGCATCAATAGTCCTGGTCACCCTTTCTGGATAAAAACAGCAAATGTTACAGGAACATCAGATGCTTACAATTCTGGGGTTACAAATAATGGTATTGATAATGGAATTATTACATTTGTTGTTCCATATGATGCACCATCAACATTATATTATATTTGTCAATTTCATAGTAGCATGGGGGGGACAATTACTATTGTTGATGTTCCTGCTACGCCCACACCAACTCCAACAGAAACTCAAACACCAACACCAACAGAAACACCAACACCAACACCAACAATACCTCCAAATTGTGATTTGGAAGTTGTTGAGATAATTGCACCAACTATTACACCAACTCAAACTATTACACCTACTAACACTATTACATCAACTCCAACACCAACTCAAACTATAACACCTACAAGCACTATTACACCAACTCAAACAGAAACTCCAACACCAACAGAAACTCCAACATCAACTATTACACCAACGCCAACACCAACAATACCTCCAAATTGTGATTTGGAAGTTGTTGAGATAATTGCACCAACACCAACATTAACTCCAACACCAACTCAAACTATAACACCTACTAACACTATTACACCAACTCAAACAGAAACACCAACACCAACTCAAACTATAACACCTACTAACACTATTACACCAACTCAAACAGAAACACCAACTCAAACAGAAACTCCAACACCAACAGAAACTCCAACATCAACTATTACACCAACGCCAACACCAACAATACCTCCAAATTGTGATTTGGAAGTTGTTGAGATAATTACACCAACACCAACACCATCACCATCACCAATATAATGATATCTGCTTATAAATTATAAATAAAAAATGGCAAATTATACATTAATTGTAATAAATACGGATCCAATATGTGAAAATAGTGTTGAGAATATCATTTCAGGTGTTACTGCTTGTTCAAGGTATTTTTTACAATTAAATCCGGCATCTCACTCAAAAGGACCATTTGATATTTATCTTAATTCAACAAGCACAACACCATTATATGACAACATAACAAGAGAACAATTTTTAGTAGGAGTAAACATTCAGATACAATGTGCAACTCCAACACCAACGCCAAGCATAACACCAACCATATCTTTAACCCCAAGCATTACTCCAACCATATCATTAACCCCAACAAAAACAAAAACACCAACCATAACCCCAACAAGAACTATAACACCCACAAATACCCCAACAAGAACAAATACCCCAACACCAACCATAACTCCAACAGTTACCCCAACAACCCCAGAGGAATTTGATGCTTATTTATTTATTGAACCAGTTAGTTTGAATTCTGATTTTAGTAATTGGATGAGTGGTAGTTTATTTAGGGGGTTTTCAAATGGTATTGGTCCATCCATAAGTGCAACCACATTTAATAACGAACTTAACAGATATTTGTCATTCTCTGGTTGGGGTGTGACAGCACCGCAAATTAGGACAGCAAAGATAAGTCAAAATAGTGGGGGATTTGATGAATATGGGAATATAATTCAAGCATATCTATTCAAGACACATGAAGTTCCAGCATACATCTCAACAGGGTATTCTTGGTACACTTGGGTCATTCCAAATTTAAATACAAATAGAAGTATTGTTAGCAATATAGGGGTTAATGAGTATAGTGATCCAGCAATGTTGACACCTGTTAATATTAATATGTTATATGCTTCATTAACTGTTGAATATTCTGGTTTTACCATACCACAAGATTTTTATCATATTTATACCACATTTAGCAATTCAAATTTTAGATTAATAAACAACAATAATAAGATATATTTTAGGGGAAATTCATTGATTCCTGATTTAAATGCTTGTAATTGTTTTGATGTTTATGTTGACCCAATAGGGTCATTAAGTTGTTATGATGTTTGTCGTAATGAGCCAAATACACAGATATGTGGTAAAACAAGTTCATTTGATGGGTCAATTGGTCAAACATATTATGTTGATTTCCAATCTTGTTTGAATAATAATACTAGTAGTTGGGGGGGAATTAGGAATTTTAGTAGAAATGAGTATTGTTATTCCACAAGTTCAGTTGGGACAATAACTGGATCAACAATATGCCCATCACCATCACCAACACCAACAAGAACTGTTACCCCAACTATTACACCAACAAGAACTGTTACACCAACTATTACACCAACAATTACTCCAACCAATACAATAACACCAACTATTACACCAACTAATAGTATAACACCAACTATTACACCAACTAATAGTATAACACCAACTATTACACCAACTAGTAGTATAACACCAACTATTACACCAACTAATAGTATAACACCAACTATTACACCAACTAATAGTATAACACCAACTAATACTATAACACCAACACAAACACCAACTAATACAATAACCCCAACTAGCACTATTACACCAACTCAAACTATAACTCCTACTAACACTATTACACCAACTAATACAATAACACCAACTAATACAATAACACCAACTAATACACTAGGACTTACTCCAACACCAACAAGTTATTCAACATTTAATTACACGGGTAATTGCAATACAACAATTTATAATAGTGATGGGTTAAAAGCAAATTATATATATACATTTGATGTTGGACTAAATACAGGTACTATAGATATAGTATGTTCATCAACAGTTAATTCAAGGGTGCAAGTAACTTGGGATTCAAGTATTGTTATATCATCTACAACATTTACTGGGGTGTATGAGAATAATTTTACAAAAACAACAAATACCCCAACAACAATTATTGTTCAAGTAACAACAGATATAGTTGGGGGTTCATTTGAATTGGAATTGACTTGCCCAACAATAGGCCCAACCCCAACCCTAACACCTACAAGCACTATTACCCCAACAAATAGTATTACTCCAACTCAAACAATAACACCAACCATAACAAATACTATTACACCTACTAACACAATCACACCAACCAATACAATTACACCAACTAATACAATAACACCAACTGCCACACCAGCACCAAGAGTCTGTTATGCGCATACATTTACAAAAAAACAAACAGGTACTATTCTAACTTCATGGGAAGATTGCACAGAGGCTTGTGCGGATACAACAACTGATACAATAACATGGTATAGTACAGCAGATACAATTGTTAATTATGGTACTAGTAAGATATATGAAACATTAAATTTATGCTCAACAGATGGGGCAAATTCAGGCGGACTTCCTCCACTTTACTATGTAATGCAAAATGGGTATTGTATTAGAATAGCATCATTTGGTCCATCAGATTGGTATTTTAGCACAATAACAAATTGTGCAAATGTGACTCCACTTCCAACAAAAACACCATCACAAACACCAACCATAACACCATCAATAAGTATAACAGCAACTCAAACAATAACACCATCCAATACAACTACACCAGGTGGAACACCAACACCAACACCAACACCAACACCAACAATAACACCAACAAATAGTATAACACCAACAAGAACTATAACACCAACAGCATCACTAGTAGCAGCATGTAAAGTTTTTTCAGGGTATAGAGATACATCTGGCGCTAATGATTGTTCAACTGCTTGTAATGCTAGTGGTTATGTTGTTGGTAGATATGCTACATTTAATTCAAGTAATGGAGCAATTTATTATCCAAGTTTAAGTTCTTGTAATAATAGTGATTCTTCGGCTTGGGGTAGTGAAAGAATATTTGTAAATAATGGAATTTGTTATGGTATAAATTCATCAGGGGCAATAACTGGCAATACTATTTGCTCATCACCTACGCCAACAAGCACAGTTACACCAACAGTTACACCAACTAATACAACCACACCAGGTGGAACAACAACACCAACAAGCACTATGACACCAACAGTTACACCAACTAATACCATAACACCATCAATTACTCCAACCAATACAAAAACACCAACGGTTACACGAACAGTTACACCATCACCACAACCAATACCTAATTTAAGTTTTAGTATAGATTATCGTTATGAAATAAATGGTGGTGGGGATATAGATGTTGGGACAACTGCGCCAAATTTTGCTAGTGGGCAAACATTATTATGTGATATTAGACAAGCTACAGCAAATTGTCCCCCATCTCAAATTTGTGCTTCGGTGACTGGTAGTAGTGTGAGGTATTTTTCTGATCCAATTGGTGTTGGGACAAGATTATATAACAATAATCCACCTTTTTATACACCATACAGTGCAGAGATTGGTTACCATCAAGTAAGTGGAAGTATTTTTGTAAATGGTTCGACCGTTTATTATATTAGAGTTGATAGCAGTGGGTATATTATTGAATATTCATTACTAAACTCTTGCGTTTTATCTTAATATGGCAACATATAAATTAATTGTAATAATGTATCCCAAGTTGAAAGCACAATAACTTATAAAACAACATCAATAACATTTACAAATGTTTAATTTATGGTTAAAATAGAATGTGATGTATTTATAAAAAATAATAAAATAATTAATGAGTTTTAACTATAAAAATCCAAAATCTTCTGTTGTTTTAGCTGGACCAAATTCTGTGAATCTTGATTCAAACACAGGAAGCAACTTTAGTTCATTTCAAGTTGGGGGTTTTTATGAAGTTTTTAAGTTAAGTGATTTAAATTTCAACATACCAAGTGGTGCAACTGGGACAATATTATATTCAGGAAACACCATTCCAATTGATTTTAGTTATAATGCACCAAATGGTTCTCCAAATGTAATTAATTTATATTCAGATGGTGTTTCTTCTGGAAGGAGAAAACTTGGTATGCTTGCTTATGTTTATGAGAATAATAAGACATATCAATACCAAATACCAAACTATGAAACATTATTTAATAATGCTGTAAATGCTGGTTCTGTTATAAATATTGATTTTGGTTATCAAATATATGATAACACAAATGAAGGTCAATTATTATTAAATGCTTGGACAGGATCAACCATTGAAGGGATAAGTGGAGTAACAAGAAATAATGCAAGATGGGTTGAATTTAGTGCAGGAGGAACAGGAGGAACAAGTGGTTCATCTGGAACATCAGGCACAGGTAGTGGTTCAATTGGAACATCAGGCACAAGTGGAACATCAGGGTCAAGTGGGACATCTGCGTCACCATTAGTAGAATTAGAAATAATAGGGCCTAAAAATAATGTTAATAGGTTATTTGACATAACTGGATTTATTGATATAGATACTCATTTATTTTTCTATAATGGTCAATTGCAACAATATGGTGTAGATTATACCATATCAGCCACAACAACAGGCGCAACTTTATCTATTGATATTGCTAATCCACCTCCAACACCAAATTGTATATTAAAGATATATGGTGGTTTTGTTATTGGTATTAATGGTACATCAGGGACAAGTGGTAGTTCAGGAACAAGTGGTACTAGTGGCACATCAGGGACAAGTGGCACAAGTGGCACAAGTGGTTCAAGTGGAACATCAGGTACAAGTGGGACATCTGGGACACCATTAGAAGAATTATCCATTACAGGTGCAAAAAATGGTATAAATAGAATATTTGGAATATCTGAATCTATTGATGTAAATAATCATTTATTTTTCTATAATGGCCAATTGCAACAATATGGTGTAGATTATACCATATCAAACACAACATCAGGCGCAACTTTATCTATTGATATTGCTAATCCACCTCCAACACCAAATTGCATATTAAAGATATATGCTAGTGTTCTTATTGGTATTCATGGAACATCAGGGACAAGTGGTAGTTCAGGCACAAGTGGGTCATCTGGGAGTAGCGGTACATCAGGTACAAGTGGAACGTCAGGTACAAGTGGCACTAGTGGTACATCAGGGACAAGTGGCACTAGTGGCACACCTTTGGCTGAAATTAGTTTGGCTGGGAGTAAAGATGGTATAAATGTAGTATATACGGCATCAACACTTATTAATGAAGTAAATCATTTATTTTTCATAAATGGTGTATTGATGACATATAATGAAGATTATACTATT
>Ga0114968_10000848_pt1 | contig 23300 bp, 25 predicted proteins | sample M_130807_EF_Meta_FD_87020 | JGI IMG/M metagenome (GOLD analysis project Ga0114968, IMG submission 87020) | Freshwater microbial communities from Lake Montjoie, Canada to study carbon cycling - M_130807_EF_MetaG | ecosystem: Environmental > Aquatic > Freshwater > Lake | place: Lake Montjoie... | reverse complement strand
CTTTGGCGATATGGGCCATGGCGGCGCGCAGCTCGTGCAGCATCAATTTCATCCACAGCTCGCTGGTCTGGTGCTGCACGATGAACAGCATCTCGTTGTGGTCCGGCGAGCGCGGGTGTTGGGCGTTCAGTATGGCGTCCAGCGACAGGTAGTCGCCATAGCTCATGCTGTGCGCAAAATCCAGCTGCACATGGGCCTCGCTCTGCACAAGGGCTGCGCTGCCTTGCGGTGCGGGCGTATCGGAATGCAAAGGGCAGGCGCTCATGAAAACCGATTAAGTAACCGCATTTTTTTGCCTCCATTGCGGCGCGCGCCATGCGCCGGTGTGCAGCACATCGCGCAGCTGCTCCACGGCATGCCAAATGTCTTCAAAGCCAATGTACAGGGGCGTAAAGCCAAAGCGCAGCAGGTCCGGCTGCGCCTTGCCGTCGCCGGCCCGAAAGTCCCCAATCACGCCGCGCGCAATCAGGGCTTGCACCACGGCGTAGGCGGCGGAGTTTTCGGCCTCGCTGTCCAGCGTCAAACTGACCTGCGAGCCGCGCTCTGCATGCGTGCGCGGTGTAGCCAGCCCCAGACCAAAGCCTGCGCAGCGTTCTTCTACCAAGGCGATAAAAAGGTCGGTGAGGGCCAGCGATTTGTGGCGAATGGCGGTCATGCCACCCAAGGGCTGCGCGGCGTCGAAAACATCCAGCCCGCATTCCAGCAAAGTTAGGCTGACGATGGGCTGCGTACCGCATAAAAACTGGGTGATGCCCGGTGCCGGACGGTAGTCCATATCAAATGCGAAAGGCGCCGCATGGCCCCACCAGCCGGACAGGGCTTGCATAAAGGGCAGGTCGGTGCGCGCGCTATGGCGCGGATGCGCCCATAAAAACGCCGGTGCCCCGGGCCCGCCGTTCAGGTATTTGTAGCCGCAGCCCACGGCAAAGTCGGCGTCGGCCCCGTGCAGGTCCACCGGCACTGCACCTGCGCTATGCGCTAAATCCCAGACCACCAGGGCGCCGGCTGCATGGGCAGCGGCGCTGAGGGCGGCCATATCGTGCATGGCGCCGGTGCGGTAATTGACGTGCGTGAGCATCAACACGGCCACGTCGGGCCGCAGCGCCTGCAACACGCCGTCGGCCTCGACCAATTCCAGGGTACAGCCATGGGTTTGGCACAGGCCTTGCGCAATGTACAAGTCGGTTGGGAAGTTGCTGCGCTCACTGACGATGACGCGCCGCTGCGGGCCCGCATGTTGCGCAATCCGAATGGCTGCAGAAAGAACTTTGAACAGGTTGACCGAGGTCGTGTCTGCGGCCACCACCTCGTCGGCATTAGCGCCGATCAGGGCCGCGATGCGTGCCCCCAAACGCTGTGGCAGGTCAAACCAGCCCGCCGCATTCCAGGACCGGATCAGGCCGTTTGCCCACTCCTGCTGCACCACCTGGGCTGCGCGCGCTGGCGCAGTCAAAGGCATAAGCCCCAGGGAATTGCCGTCCAGGTAAATCGTGTCCGGCGGAATATGGAAGTGCGCGCGCAAGGGGCGCAAGGGGTCCGCGTCATCGAGCCGGCGGCAGTGGGTCAGAGTCATCATGGTTGGGTAAGCGATGGAGGTGAGGGCTTGGGCTGAATTTTGAAAAAGACCATAGCACCAAGGCCTGGCGCCTTGTGTCGCTTATTGGAGACAGCTTGGCAATTCCCCGACTTTAGCTAAGCCTGTAGCTTATGCCCTATAAAGTGTCCCGCGACGGCACGCTCGATGCGCTACCATGCCCGATAGTGGCGCTTGCCTGTACGTACAAGATCCGGAAATTTGCATGACACAAAAACTTGGGACCCGTTGGAAAACTTTTCTGCTCATGGGCATCGCTTTAGCAGTGGGTGGCGCTGTGGCTGAGGACAAGAAAGCCATGACCAAAAAGCCTTTTCGCATAATTGATACCGTCTGCGATTTCAATTCCAGTGAAATTGCGGCTGAAAAAGGGCAGTTCATTTGTGTTTATGTTTGCCGCGACCCAGACCATTCCAAGTTGTTTCAGGTCTATAGCAACTCGTCTTTTGGCAAATGCCCCACGCCGCTAAAGTCCAAAATCAAGCAGACCATCAAGGAAGAAAAACCAGCCGCACCCCCGCCAGCCAAACACTAGGCTTGGCGCCCCAATAGCAGGTACTCCATCAGCGCTTTTTGGGCGTGCATGCGGTTTTCAGCCTCGTCCCAGACCACGCTTTGGGGGCCGTCAATCACCTCGGCCTGAACCTCTTCCCCCCGGTGGGCGGGTAGGCAGTGCATAAACAAGGCGTCGGGCGCGGCTGCGGCCATCATGTGGCTGTCGACGCACCAAGAAGCAAAGGCAGCGCGGCGGGCTTCGTTTTCGGCCTCGTAGCCCATGCTGGTCCACACATCGGTGGTGACCAAATGTGCGCCCCGGCAGGCCTCTAGCGGATCGGCAAATACCTGGTAACTGTCGGTAGAGCGCAGCCCGGCGACCGACTGATCGATTTCATAGCCGCTGGGAGTGCTCACGTGCACCCGAAAGCCCAGTAAATCGGCCGCCTGCAGCCAGGTGTTGGCCATGTTGTTGCCGTCGCCCACCCAGGCCACGGTTTTGCCGGCAATCGATCCCCGGTGTTCGATGAAGGTAAAGATGTCTGCCAGCACCTGGCAGGGATGGAACTCGTTGGTCAAGCCGTTGATGACCGGTACCCGCGAGTGGGCAGCAAAGCGCTCGATTTTGGTTTGCTCAAAGGTGCGGATCATCACCATATCGGTCATGCGGCTGATGACCTTGGCGCTGTCTTCGATGGGCTCGGCGCGCCCCAGCTGGCTGTCGCCGGTGGTCAGGTGTACGACGCTGCCGCCCAACTGGTACATGCCGGCTTCAAAGCTGACGCGGGTGCGGGTGGACGCTTTCTCGAAAATCATGGCCAGCGTGCGGTCGGCCAGCGTGTGGTGTTTTTCGTAGGCTTTGAACTTCTTTTTGATCAGGGCTGCGCGGCCAAAAAGATAGGCGTATTCGTCGGCCGACAGATCGCTAAATTGCAGGTAATGTTGCATGGCGGGGCAAGGTTTAGTCAGCCAAAAACTGGCAGATCAGAGGGCACAAAATGGCGGCAATGTCGCTCGCCTCGGCTTCGGTCAGGATGAGCGAGGGCACCAGGCGCACCACGCTGTCGGCCGTCACGCTAATAAGCAAACCTTTATCCATGGCCTGTTGCATAAGCGCGCCGCAGGGCTTGGACAGCTCGATACCCAGCATCAGGCCCTGGCCGCGAATGTCTTTAACGCTGCCATCGGCCAGCTGCGCGGCCAGGCCTTGCGCCAAGCACGCCTTGAGGTGATCGCCTACGCGCTGGGCGTTGGCCAGCAGATCGTCGCGCTCCATCACCGCAATGGTCGCCAGGCCGGCGCGCATGGCCAGCGGGTTGCCGCCAAAGGTGCTGCCGTGGTTGCCCACGCCCAGCACCTTGGCCGCGCGCGGCCCGGCCACAATCGCCCCGACCGGAACGCCTGAGCCCAGGCCCTTGGCCAGCGGCATGACATCGGGCACGATCCCGGCCCATTGGTGGGCAAACCATTTGCCTGTGCGGCCCATGCCGCATTGCACCTCGTCAATCATCAGCAGCCAGTCGCGCGTGTCACACAGGCCACGCAGCTCGCGCAGGTAGTCCATGTGCAAAGGATTGACGCCGCCTTCGCCTTGGATCGCTTCGACAAACACCGCCACCACGTTCGGGTTGCCCTCGGTGGCGGTCTTGAGCGCCTCGATATGGTTGACGGGCACCCGGATGAATCCCTCCACCAGCGGTCCAAAACCGGCTTGCACCTTGGGGTTGCCGGTGGCGCTCAGGGTGGCAATGCTGCGCCCGTGAAAGGCTTTCTCGTACACCACGATTTCTGGTTTTTCTATGCCCTTGTCATGGCCGAACTTGCGCGCCAGCTTCAGAGCTGCTTCGTTGGCCTCCAGGCCGCTGGAGCAAAAAAACACGTTCTCCATCTGCGAGAGCGCCACCAGCTTGGCCGCCAAGGCCTCTTGCAAAGGTACATGGTAGTAATTGGAGGTGTGGATCAGGCGCGTGACCTGGTCTTGGAGCGCCGCCACCAAATCCGGGTGGTTGTGGCCCAGCGTGTTGACGGCGATGCCGCCCAGGGCGTCCAGGTATTTGCGCCCCTCGGTATCCCAGACGTGGCAGCCTTGCCCGTGCGAGAGGGCAATGGGCAAGCGACCATAGGTGGTCATCACATGGGGGGATGCGGCGGCGGTCATGGGCTCACTCCGGAAATGCACAAGGCGATGGCACAAAACAAAGCAGCCCAACGCAGGTTGGGCCGTTGAATGCGAATTTTAGAGCCTCGAACCTGCTTGTGCAGCGCCTAGAGGTCCGGGCGGGTGTTTGCACAGCATCGCAGAGGCGGCCATTGCTTGTGTTGCATGCAATGTCAGCCGGGCGCTGAAGGTAAACTGGTGATGCGGTGCAACATGCCCGCGTCCTGCATTTCGACCGCGTGCTAGCGCACGGCGCCCACCCAAGCCCATGGCCTTTACCCTTGCCAAAGAAACCTACATCCTCGGCCTGACGCGTCAGGGCAGGGTGTTCCGACCCAGCGACTGGGCCGAACGCTTGGCCGGTGTGATGAGCCAGTTTCGCCCCGGCGGGCCGCAGCCGGGCAGCCATTTGGGTTACTCGCCGTGGTGCGTGCCCACCTCGATTGGCGAGACCAAATGCGTCATCGTCCACCCCGACCTGCGCGAGCACGATGTCATGGCCTGGGACTTTTGCCTCAATTTCGCCCGAGACAATGACTTGCAAACCAGCGAAGGCGCGCCGGCCGATCTACCCGAAGTGGCCTCCAAGCCGCGTGCAGGCTAATCATTAGGCGCGTTTCATGGCCCAAACCATCCATTCTTACGAACCGCGTCTGGGCCACGGCCTTGCGCACGACCCTTTCAATGCCATCGTCGGCCCCCGCCCGATCGGCTGGATCTCCACAGTCAGTGCCGACGGGGTGCGCAATTTGGCGCCCTACAGCTTTTTTAATGCCTTTAACTATGTCCCGCCCCTGATCGGCTTTAGCAGCATCGGCTACAAAGACACGGTGCGCAATGCCCAGGAAACGGGCGAATTTGTCTGGAACTTAGCCACTTTTCCGCTGGCGCAGGCCATGAACCAGACGTGCGCGGGCGTTGGGCCCGAGGTTGACGAGTTCGCCCTGGCTGGCCTTACCCCTTTGGCCGCCGACTTCGTGCGGCCTGACCGCGTGGGCGAAAGCCCGGTCAGCATGGAGTGCCGCGTCAGCCAGGTGCTGCAACTGCAGGGCGCCGACGGACAGACGGTGCAAACCTGGCTGGTGCTGGGAGAGGTGGTCAAGGTGCATATTGCCGCGCACTTACTCAAAGACGGCGTCTACGACACGGCCGCCGCCGAGCCCCTGCTGCGCGGGGGCGGCCCGGCGGACTATTTCCGCATCGGGCCCGAGCAATTGTTTCAGATGATGCGCCCGCGTTAAGTTGGCTGAAGGTGAAGGCAGTTTTTGGCGCTTTGGGCGCCAAGGGGGCACAAAAAAGCCGTCTTGCGACGGCTTTTTGCTTTGCTGGCAGCGCACCCGATTCAAACGGCGAATCCTGCAAGAGGATTCGGGCGGTGCACCTGAAGAATCAGGCGGCGAGGGCCAAGGTTTTTACCTTGGAAGCCAAACGGCTCTTGTCGCGGGCGGCTTTGTTTTTGTGGAAAATGCCTTTGTCCGCGATGGTGTCCACCACGGCTTGCATCTTGCCAAACAACTCGGCGGCTTTGGTTTTGTCACCGGCGAGAACGGCTTTTTCGACGTTCTTCACTGCAGTGCGGTATTTGGAGCGCAGCGAGGTGTTCGCAGCATTGATTTTGACGTCCTGGCGGACGCGCTTGCGGCCCGACGCTAAGCGCGGGTTCTTTTTCTTGGGTTTTCCGGATGCCATATATATGTGTCCTAGTGTCTGTGGATGATGCCAGCAAAGCCCGCCATTATAGCCGTGCGGGGCCTTGGCGCTAAACTGCGTCCGTGAGCCTTCTTCGATCCGCCTCCACCGTATCCCTCTGGACGCTGGCCTCGCGCGTCACTGGTTTGGTGCGCGAATCGCTGATGGCTGCCTTTTTTGGCGCCAGCGCCATTACCGACGCCTTCAACGTCGCTTTTCGCATTCCCAACTTGTTTCGGCGCATGTTTGCCGAAGGCGCCTTTAGCCAGGCCTTTGTGCCGGTGCTGGCCGCCAGCAAGGCCCAGGCGGGCGACGCGGCCACGCGCCTGCTGATCGACCGGGTGGCCACGCTGCTGGCCTGGGCCATGCTGCTGCTGTGCGCCACCGGGGTGCTGTTGGCGCCCTGGATGGTCTGGGCCATGGCCAGCGGCTTGCCCGCAGCCGGATTTGACGCTGCCGTGGCCATGACACGCTGGATGTTCCCCTACATCGGCTGCATGTCCTTGGTGGCCTTGTCCTCGGGCGTGCTTAACACCTACCAGCGCTTTGCGGTGCCGGCGGCCACGCCGGTGTTGCTCAATGTGTGCACGATTGGCGCCGCCTGGTGGCTCTCGCCTTACTTTCAGGCGCAGGGGATCGAGCCGATTTTTGCCATGGCGGTCGGTGTGATGGCCGGCGGCCTGTTGCAACTAGGTCTGCAAATCCCGGCGCTGGCCCGCTTGGGCATGCTTCCGCGCTTGGGGCTGGGCTGGCGCGCAGTGGCCGCAGCCTGGCAAGACCCGGGGAGCCGCCAAATTTTGCGTCTGATGGGGCCCGCCCTGCTGGGCGTGAGCGTGGCGCAGATTTCGCTGCTGATCAATACCCAAATTGCCTCGCACCTGCCCCCTGGCAGCGTGAGCTGGCTGAGCTACGCCGACCGGTTAATGGAGTTTCCCACCGCTATGCTGGGCGTGGCCCTGGGCGTGGTGCTGATGCCTCGTTTGTCGGCGGCCAGCGCCACCGCCAATTCGGCTGATTATTCGGCGCTTTTGGACTGGGGGCTGCGCATCGTCGTCCTGCTGGCCACGCCTTGCGCCGTGGCGCTGTTGGTGTTTGCCAAGCCTTTGGTGGCGGTGCTGTTTCATTACCGCGCCTTTACCAACCTTGATGTCCAGCAAACCGCGCTGGCGCTTATGGGTTGGGGCGTGGGGCTAGTGGGCATGATTGCCATCAAGGTGCTGGCGCCGGGTTATTACGCCAGCCAAGACATCAAGACACCCGTGCGCATTGCGGTGGTGGTGTTAGTGCTGACCCAGCTGCTCAACCTGGCGCTGGTGCCCTATTTGCAGCATGCGGCTTTGTCCTTGTCGATTTCCTTGGGCGCGCTGCTCAACGCCTTGTGGCTGCTCAATGGGCTGCGCGCGCGCGGCAGCTACCGGCCAGCGCCGGGCTGGGCCGGGTTTGCGCTGCGGGTGGCGTGTGCCTCGGCCTTGATGGCGCTGTTCCTGGCCTGGGCGGCGCAGGCCTTGCCGTGGCTGCATATGCCCGGCGGTGCGCTGCAGCGCGTGGGCGCTGTGGCGGCTGTCGTGCTGGGCGCGGCTGGCTTATACCTGGGCACGGTGGTGGCTTTGGGTATTGAACTGCGGCAGTTTTTGCGGCGGTAAGCGCCTGAGGTCGACTGCATTTGCGCTAGAGTTGGGAATGAATTTTTCTTTTGCACCGCCCGAGCCGCTGGCGTATTTTGATTCCCTGGTTCAAAGCGACGCGGGCTTCCCGCTGCTGGAGGCCGCAGCCGCGCTGGGCCACATGCAAGACCCGGCGCTGGACGTGCAAGCGGTGCTCTCCGAGCACGATGCCTGGACCGCCCGCCTGCGCGCGCGCTTGCCGGCCGACGCCAGCCCTTTGCCCCGCCTGATTGCGCTGAATCGCTTTTTTTACCAAGAGTTGGGCTTTGCCGGCAATATCAACGACTATTACGCGCCGTCCAATAGCTTTGTGCACCAAGTGATGGAGTCTCGCAGGGGTATCCCGATTTCGCTGGCTGTCATTTGGCTCGAGTTGGCCCAGGCGATCGGCCTGGACGCCTGCGGCGTGAGCTTTCCTGGGCATTTTTTGATCAAAATTAGCATGAACGCCGGCCAAGCGGTGATTGATCCGATGAATGGCCAATCCTTTAGCGGCGAGGAGCTTAAAGAAATGCTCGCGCCCTTTCGCTCGCACAGCCGAAGTGGTGCCGATTTCGAGCCGCCGCTGGGCTTGTATTTGCAAGCGGCGCCCGCTCGCGACACCCTTGCGCGCATGCTGCGCAACTTGAAAGAGATTTACAAAAGTCAGAAACAGGCCGCGCAATGGTTGGCGGTACAAGAGCGCCTGGTCCGCCTACTGCCCCAGGAATGGTCCGAATACCGTGACCGGGGCCTGGCCCACGCTATGCTGGGCAACCACGCCCAGGCCTTAGAGGACCTGGAGTGCTATGTCGGCCAAGCCAGTGACGGCATAGACGCTGAGGCCGTCTCCGGCCAAGTTGACCAGTTGCGCAGCCAATTGCGGTCGCGGCGGCAGTCCAATTAGCGCAATCGAGGCGGCCGAGCGCCGCCCGATCAATCAATTTTGAAGTTGAACTCCTGGGTCGCAACAGATTCTGCGCCGCTGTTGTCCGAGACGCACTTGTACTGCATGATCGCCGCCTTGACGGATGCATGGAACACGCGCGGTCCGGAAAGGATGGTGACATCTTGCACCGCACCATTTTTCAGCGTAATTTGTGCCTTGACAACGCCGGTGGTGCCGTCTTGCAGCGCGCGGCGCGGCATTTCAGGCGGAACCTGGGTTGGGCACATGACCGCAATAGTCTTGGGTGCAGGTGGCGCGGGTGCCGGTGCCGGCGGCGCCGGCGGGGGCGGTGGGGCAATCACGTGCGGTGTCGGCGGGGGTGTAGCTACCGACTGGATTACCGGCGCAGTGGACGTCGTTTGCGGCGCGACGTCGGGCGGCGGCACAAAGGGCGGAGGAGGAGCTTGGGACTTGGGCGCCTCCGGTGGCGGCTCAATTTTCTTGGGCGGTGGTGGCGGTGGCGGGGGGATGATGACCTCTTGGATCACCACGGCTTCCAACGGTTTTTTTATGAGATTCAGGCCCTTGCGCGCCAGACCGGAGACCAGGACGTAGCCGATCACCAGGTGAATGGCCACGACGATCACGATCCCCTTGACGCGGCGGCTGTTGTCCTGGTTATCGTAGCCGTAGCCGCTGGTGGCGACGGGGGCGTTGTTCAAATTGCTCATTGGACAAACTGCTCCGCACCGATTACGGCAATTTTGGTCAAGCCCAGGCGCTTGCTGCTAGAGAGCACATTGGCGAAAACAGCATAACGCGCATCTTTGTTGGGGCGGATGTGCACTTCTGGCTGCGCCGCCCATTGGCTGATCGCCTCCATCTTCTGGTCAAGCTCGGCGGCCGTCACCGCTGTTCCGTTCCAGTACACCGTACTGGAGGCGTCAATATCGAGCTGGATTTTTTCCGGCTTGGGTAAATTGGTGGGCGGGGCGCCCACTGGCATTTCCAGGTTCACTGCGTGCAGTTGGATGGGTATGGTGATGATCAGCATCACCAGCAGCACCAGCATCACGTCGATCAGCGGCGTGGTGTTGATCTCCATCATCACCTCGGGTTCGTCCGACCCGCTGCTGTTTCCTACATTCATGGCCATGGGATGTTTCCTTGTGCGCCTAGTTCAGCGGGGGAGGTTCAGTGATAAATGCCACTTTGACGATGCCAGCGCGCTGGCATGCCAGCAACACTTTGCCCACGCCTTCATAGCGCGCGCCGAAGTCACCGCGGATTTGCACCTCGGGTTGGGGCTTCTTGGCAGATACTTTTTTGAGCTTCTCGGTCAGCGCTTCCACATCGTTAATGCGCGCCTCGTACCAGAATATATTGCTTTGCTGGTCGACCGAAATAATGACATTTTCCGGCTTGGTTTCACGCACTTCGACGCGCTCTTTGGGCAGCGTTACCGGGATGGCCGTCGTTACCACCGGGATGGTGATCAAAAAGATGATCAGCAGCACCAACATCACGTCCACCAAAGGGGTTGTGTTGATCGCCGAGATAACGGCGTCGTCCTCTTCGGAACTGGAGCCCACGTTCATGGCCATGGTGTGTCTTCCTTTGAATTATTTGCCTGGCAGGCAGGACTTGAAAGCGGCTTTGGCTTGGGCGCTGGCGGTTAATGCCAGGGAGCTAAACCGCCTTCCCCCGGCAATTAACCTTTGATGGTGCCCAACACCACAGCATGCAAGTCGCTGCTAAAGGCGCGGACTTGGTCCATGACTGCTTTGTTGCGGCGCACGAGCCAGTTGTAGGCCAACACGGCAGGAACAGCAACAGCCAAGCCGATGGCGGTCATGATCAGCGCCTCGCCCACGGGGCCGGCCACTTTGTCGATGGACGCCTGGCCCGAAATACCGATGGCGGTCAGCGCGTGGTAGATACCCCAAACAGTGCCGAACAGTCCGACAAAAGGAGAGGTCGATCCCACGGTGGCCAAGAAAGCCAAGCCGCCTTGGGTATTGCCTTGGATACGGTCCACTGCACGTTGCAGGCCCATAGAGACCCAGTCGTTCACGGGAATGTGTCCCATCAGGCCTTCGTGTTTTTTGACCGCGTTATTGGCGGCGTCAGCCATAAAGCGGTAAGGGCTGTCTTCGGCCAGCGCTTTCGTGCCTTCGGCCACTGTTTTGGCAGTCCAAAAGGCCTGGGCTTCTTCGGCCTGTTTGCCCATTTTGGATTGCTCAAGTACTTTGACCACCATGATGTACCAGCTGCCGATACTCATAACTACCAGCATTAGCAAAACGGTTTTGGTGACTACGTCGGAAGTGGCCCACAAGGCCTCCAGCCCGTAGGGATTCATTGCGGCTGCGGCCACCGCAGCACTGGCAGCCTGGGCTGCGGGTTCGGCCGTCTGTGCCAGCGCAGTGGCGCTGGCAAACAAAAAGGCGAAGCCCAAAGAAAAAGATTTTGACGTACGGATACCGGAATTAAGCATTGGATGTCCCCAAAGTAAAAATTGTGCGCTTACCCTTAGCTTACCAAAAAAATAGTGGCGCCAATTACGAAGCAGTTACGACGATGCAAGCGTCGGTATTTCTTTTGATAATGGAACCAATCGTAAATACCGTCTCGCCCGCCGCTTGCAGCGTTTGTACACATGCGGGCGCATGCTGCGCATCTATCAGAAGGACCATGCCGATACCATTATTAAAAGTGCGGTTCATTTCGGTGTCATCGATACCGGCGGTCGTTTGCAGCCAGGCAAACAATTCACTCTGCGGCCAGCTTCCTTCAGAGAGCTGCGCTGCGCAATCCTCTGGCAATACGCGTGGAATATTTTCCAATAACCCCCCTCCGGTGATGTGGGCCAAGGCCTTGATCGGGTGTGCCGCCAAGGCTTCTAAAACTGGTTTTACATACAGTCTTGTGGGCGTCATCAGCGCCTCTTTAAAGGGCTTGCCGTCCAAAGTTTCTGGCAAATGACCCGCGGCGCGCTCTATACATTTGCGCACCAAACTAAATCCATTGGAATGCACGCCACTGGAGGCCAGTCCTAGGACAAGGTCGCCGGGGGCCACATTGGCGCCCGTCAAAATCTTCGATTTTTCGACCGCGCCCACCGCAAAACCGGCCAAATCGTATTCGCCGGGAGGGTACATGCCGGGCATTTCTGCCGTTTCCCCGCCAATGAGCGCGCAACCCGATAGCTCGCAGCCCTTGGCGATCCCGCCAATCACGGCCGCCGCCGTGTCCACGTCGAGCTTGCCGCAGGCAAAGTAATCCAGAAAAAACAGGGGTTCTGCGCCTTGCACCAGCACGTCATTGACGCTCATGGCCACCAGATCGATGCCCACGGTGTCATGCATATTCCATTCGAAAGCCAGCTTGAGCTTGGTACCCACGCCGTCGGTGCCGCTGACCAGCACCGGCTCTTTGTAGCGCTTGGGCACTTCAAACAAGGCGCCAAAGCCACCAATTCCGGCCAAAACGCCCTCGCGCATGGTTTTGCGCGCCAGCGGTTTGATGCGCTCGACCAGAGCGTCGCCGGCGTCAATATCGACGCCGGCAGCTTTGTAAGACAGGGGGCTTGGGGGCTGGGAAGAGGTGGTCATGGGCTTGGCGCAGCAGGCCTTGCGGCCATAAGACAGGGGCGGGGGAGGCCCCCGATAGAATGAAGACTGATTTTAAGGGCTCATTTCGGCCGACTTTGGAGGTACCTTGACTGACTCCCAGAAAAGCCTTGCCGCATGGGCTGCCATCATCGCTGCATTCATTCTCACGCTTTGGCTGCTGGCGCCGGTGCTGGCGCCTTTTGCCGTAGCCGCCGTCCTGGCCTATGCGCTTACCCCTTTGGTTGATCGAATCGACGCCCGTCTGGGTGGGGCCGTGCCGCGCGTGCTGGCCGTGGTGCTGGTCGAAATGCTGTTTTTGCTGCTGCTGGTGGCCTTGATTTTGCTCATTGTGCCCATCATGGCCAAGGAGTTGCCCCTGATGCGTGACCAATTGCCGGGCTTTTTAGCCCAGGTCAACGCCGCCGCCCAGCCCACGCTGCACCGCCTGGGCCTGCATTTCAGCCTGGAGGCCGAGAGTATCAAGAGTTTTGTTATGACGTACCTTAATGCCAATGTCGAGGACACCATGGGCTCGGTGCTGTCCTCGCTCAAGCTCGGTGGCAGCGCCGCGCTGGCGCTGGCGGGCAATTTGGTGCTGATTCCCGTGGTGCTTTTTTATCTGCTGATGGACTGGCAGCGCTTTATGACGGCCTTGCGCACCCTGATCCCGCCCCACTGGCGCGATAGCGCCCAAAGTTTTTTGATGGACGCCGACGACGTCCTGGGCGAATACCTGCGCGGCCAGCTCATGGTCATGGGCGTGCTGGCGGTGTATTACAGCCTGGCCTTGGCCGCCTTCGGGCTGGATTTGGCCTTTCCGATTGGCGCATTCACCGGTTTGGCCGTGTTTGTGCCGTATCTGGGTTTTGGTCTGGGCTTGGTGTTGGCGTTATTGGCCGGACTCTTGGAGTTCTCGGCCACCCAGGGCGCCAGTTACGCTGTGCTGATGGTGACTGTGGTCTTCGGAGCCGGCCAGGTGATAGAGAGCTTTTTCCTTACGCCCCGCCTGGTGGGCGAACGCATCGGCCTGCACCCGGTGGCGGTAATTTTTGCGCTGATGGCCTTTGGCCAGTTGTTTGGCTTTGTCGGCATATTGGTGGCGCTTCCGGCCAGCGCGGTGTTGCTGGTTGCCATCCGGCGTGTGCGGGCGAGCTATTTGGCCAGCGGCCTGTACCAGCGCTAGGCCGCCGATGCAGCAAATATCGCTTGACATCGGCATCGGGGCAAACCCCACGCTGACCAATTATTTTGCTGGACCCAATGGCGAGGCGCTAAGCCACATGCAGCGCCTAGTGCAGCGACCCAACACGGACAGCGTGCCCACGTATGTATGGGGCGCCGCTGGCAGCGGCAAAACGCATTTGCTGCGCGCCAGCGCCGCTGCCATGCGGTCCCAGGGTGCCAGCGTGGGGTGGCTGGACGCCAGCCAGGCTGAGGTGCCCGAGTTTGACGAGTCCTGGTCCTTATTGGTGATGGATGACGTGCATATTTATGACGCCCAGCGCCAGCACAGCGCTTTTGGCTGGTTTGTGCAAGCAGCCAGTTTGCAGCGCCCGGTGTTGTGCGCCGGCAGCAGCACGCCTGTGGACCTGCTTTTGCGCGAGGACCTGCGCACCCGCCTGGGCTGGGGCCATGTTTTGGGCCTGCAGCCGCTCACCGAGGCCCAAACCCGCGCTGCGCTGCGCCAGGCGGCCGACGCGCGCGGCCTGTTTTTGGGCGACGAGGTCATGGACTTCACCTTGCGCCGCTTCAGCCGCGACCTGGGCACCCTGTTTGCGCTGCTCGACGAGCTGGACCGCTACGCGCTGCAAACCCAGCGCGCCATCACCATCCCTCTTTTGAAATCCATGCTGGAGAACACATGAGTTTGCCCAAGCTGGCCCTGTTTGACCTGGACCACACCCTGATCCCGATTGATTCTGACTACAGCTGGGGCCAATTTACGGTGTCCCTGGGCTGGACCGATCCGGTCGAATTTACCCGCCTCAACGACCAGTTTTACACCCAGTACAAAGCCGGAACCCTCGATATTTACGCGTACGCCCGCTTTGCCTCGGCCGCTTTTGTGGCCCAGGGCGAGGCCGCTGCGCGCCAAGCCCACGCGCGCTTCATGGCCGACATCATCACACCGGCCCTGCGCCCGCAGGCTCTGGAACTGGTGCGCAGCCACAAAGAGCAGGGCGCCACCGTGCTGTTGGTCACTGCGACCAACGAGTTTGTCACCGGCCCCATCGCGCAGGCCTTCGGCGCGGACGAATTGCTGGCGGTGGACCTGCAGCGCGACGCCTCGGGCTGGTTTACGCGGGAAGTGCGCGGCGTGCCGACCTTTCGCGAAGGTAAGGTGGCCCGGGTACAGGCCTGGCTTGCGGCCCGCAATTGGGGCTGGGAGGATGTACACAGTACTTTTTATTCCGACTCCATCAACGACTTGCCGCTTTTGGAAAAAGTCAACGTCCCGGTGGCCACCAACCCGGACGAGCCGCTGCGCGCCATCGCTCTGGAGCGCGGATGGCGCATACTCGAACTCTTCGCCTGAGCGCGAAAGGTCGGCCCACCCCCTGGGCAGCGCTGGCAATAACCCTGTTTTTATGATCAAAAAATTTATCAGTAATCTGTTGGCCAAGGCCGGCGGCGTTGGCAAAACCCCTGGCAAACCCGATTTGGGCAAACGCGTAGAGGTGCCAGTCAAGACGCATGGCATCGACCCCGACCTGGTCGATGACCGGGCCAACAACGTGGTGCGCACCCTGCAGGACGCCGGCTTTGTCGCCTACATCGTGGGTGGCGCGGTGCGCGACTTGCTGCTGGGCCTGCGCCCCAAAGACTTTGACGTGGCCACCGACGCCACGCCCGAGCAGGTCAAAAGCCTGTTTCGGCGCGCCTTCATCATCGGGCGGCGCTTTCGCATCGTGCACGTCGTCTACGGACGCGGGCGCGAGCACGAGGTGATCGAGGTCTCCACTTTCCGCGCGTACCTGGACAACGCGGCCGCCGAGCAAGTCGCCGGTAATGAAAAAACCAGCAAAAGCGAACTAGCCGGTATGAAGCACGCGGTGGACTCCACCGGCCGCGTACTGCGCGACAACGTCTGGGGCCCGCAGGAAGAAGACGCGGTGCGCCGCGACTTCACCATCAACGCGATGTACTACGACCCGCAAACCCAAATTCTGGTCGACTACCACGGCGGTATCAAAGACGCGAGAAACAAAACCCTGCGCATGATTGGCGACGCCGGGGTGCGCTACCGCGAAGACCCGGTGCGCATCATACGTGCGGTGCGCTTTGCTGCCAAACTGGCGCCGCTGGGCTTTAAGGTGGACAGCAAAACGGCCGGCCCTTTGCTCAAATGCCTGCCGCTCTTGGCTGATGTACCGCAAAGCCGCTTGTTTGACGAAATGCTCAAGCTTCTGCAAACCGGCCATGCACTGGCCTCGGTGGCGCAGTTGCGCAAACTCGGGCTGGCGCGCGGCATTTACCCCTTGCTGGACCTGGTGGTCGAGCGCGCCGAGCATCCCTTTGTGAACGCCGCCTTGCAAGACACTGACCGCCGCGTGGGCGAGGGCAAACCGGTGGCGCCCAGCTTCTTGCTCGCCTGCGCGCTCTGGGCCGATGTGCGCGACGGCTGGGCTGCACGCCAGGCCGATGGCCAGCACACGCACCCAGCGCTGCACGATGCGATTGACGATGTGTTTAACGCCCGCATCGGCGATGTATCCGGGCGCGGCAAACTGGCGGCCGATATGCGCGAAATCTGGCTGATGCAGCCGCGATTTGAAAAACGCGTGGGCAGTGCGCCCTTCGGGCTGGTGCAGCAAGAGCGCTTTCGCGCCTCGTTTGACTTTATGCGCCTGCGCGCCGACATCGGCGAAGTCGATGAGGCCCTGGCCGATTGGTGGCAAGAGTTTTCTATTGGCGACGAATCCTTGCGCGAAGACCTGGTAGACCAAGTACGCCAGGAAAACCTCAAACGCCCCCGCGCTGCACGCGCGCCGCGTCCTGCAGGCGCACCAGCGCGCCGCAGCGCTGGCGCATCCGGCGCCGAGTCCGAGCAGTCCGCAGTGGCATCGCAGCCCCGCGCTGTGTCCGAGGGTGAAGGCGCTGAGGAATCGGGTGGCGCCCCCAAAAAGCGGCGCCGTCGCCGCCGTGCAGGCGCAGGCCGTGCGGCCGGCGAGGGCGCTGAAGGCACACAAGGCCCAGGCAAGCCGCCCGCCGACCCGTCCGATTCGCAATAAACCACGGTGTCCATGCGTGAACCGGTAACTGCCACCATCGGCCTGGGTGCCAATCTGGGCGACGCGCGCCAAGCGGTGCACGATGCCATGGCCGCGATAGCCGCTTTGGCGGGCTGCCAGCTGCTGGCCACTTCGCCGCTGTACCGCAGCGCGCCGGTGGACTCCAGCGGGCCGGACTATTACAACGCGGTTATGCAAATTTCTACGGCGCTGAGCGCTCCCGACTTGCTGGCCTACTTGCACGCGCTCGAGCGTGGCGCCGGGCGTGAGCGGCCTTACCGCAACGCCCCGCGCACCCTGGACCTGGACGTGCTGCTCTACGGCCAGGCCCGCATGAACAGCCCGACCTTGACCGTCCCGCATCCGCGCATGCAAGAGCGCGCTTTTGTGCTGCGCCCGCTGGCCGACATCGCCCCGGCGCTGGTCAGCGCGCAGGCGCTCGCCGCTGTGGCTGACCAAGTGATTGCCAAAGTCTAGGAAGGTCATTGATGGATATCCCGGCTACCAACCCTTCCGCTTTGCAACCCGCGATCGAGGCTGCCAGGCAGGTTCTGGAGACCGTGGTCGGGCGCGTCAACATGTACGTGTCTGTACCGGCCCAATCCGGATCGCAGGCCACCCCGCTCTTACTGATTCACAGCGTGAACGCCGCCGCCTCTGCCGCTGAAGTGGCACCTTTGTTCAGGCATTACAGTGGCACGCGCCCGGTGGTGGCGATGGAGTTGCCCGGCTACGGTTTTTCCGAGCGCGGCGATCGCATGTACACCCCGCGCCTTATGACCGATGCCATACACGCCGTTTTGGCGCACATGGCGCAGACATTTGGCCCGGCGCCGGTCGATGTCCTGGCGCTTTCTTTGTCCAGCGAATTTGCCGCCCGCGCCGCTGTTGAGGCGCCCGAGCGCATCGCGCGCCTGGCCCTGGTCAGCCCCACCGGCTTGCTTGGTTTGCGCCGACGCACAGGCGCGCCGGGCAGCACTCGTTACACGGCGCGTGTGCATGCCGTTCTGCGCTGGAAGCCATGGTCGCAGGCCTTGTTTGATACCTTAACGCGCCCATCCGTGATTCGTTATTTTCTGCGGCGCACCTGGGGCTCGGACACCATAGACCCGCACCTGTGGCCCTACTGCGTGCAAAGCGCAGGCCAGGAGGGCGCCCGCTTTGCGCCGCTGTGTTTTTTGTCCATGGCGATGTTCAGTCAAGACGTTCACACCGTCTACGACGCGCTGACGTGCCCGGTCTGGGCCTCCTTGGCCACGCGCGGCGACTTTACCGATTACCGAGGCCTGGCCTTGCTGCAAAACGCCCATCGCTGGAAGGTGCACCGGGTACCTGGCGGGGCCTTGCCTTACTTCGAAGACATGCCTGGCTTTGCCGCACGCTTGGACGGGTTTTGGAGAACGCCGCTGGTGCCGGTAAGGGCAGCGCTTGCGGGGTCGGCCCTGGCGGGGCTATAACTGCACGCTTGCATTCTTAGAGCCTACATGGCCCTTCTGATTGATTTTTTGAAAGTAGGCGTCCTATGCGCACCGTATTGAAACGTGGTTTTCGCTTGCTCCTCTTGCTTGCCTTGGGTTTGGGTGCTGTGGCGGTGGGTGCGCAGGAGCGCTTTTCTTTTGACAACACGCCCGGCCTGCTGAGCAAGGATGTGCGCCCCTCGCATTACGCTTTGCGCCTGAATGTTGACCCGGCCGCGACCCAATTTAGTGGCGAAGTGCGCATCCGCATTGCCGTGCGTAAAACTACCGCAAGCCTGCGTCTGCACGCCCAGGACCTGCAAAGTGACGGTGCCCAACTACAGGCCGTCGGCGCCAAGGCTGTGCGCGCCCTGCGTATTGCGCCCGATGCCGCGACCCAGACCTGGGCGCTGTTGCCCCAGGACGGCAAGCCCATTGCGCCCGGCGCGTACCAATTGCGCATCGTCTACAGCGGCAAAGTGAACGAGAGCGATTCCGGCCTGTACCGCGCACCCTACACCGCCGATGGCCAGCCCAAGGTCATGCTGGCCACACAACTGGAAGCGGTGTTTGCCCGCATGCTTTTCCCCAGCTTTGACGAGCCCGCTTTTCGCAGCATTTTTGACATCACCGTGCAAGCGCCGGCCCGCTACGCGGTCTTCTCCAATATGCCGGTGCGCAGCATCGCCACCGCAGGCGCTGCGCGGGTGCACCGCTTTGGCGCCACGCCCTCCATGCCCAGCTACCTGGTGGCCATTACCGTAGGGCAGTTTGATGTGCTCAGCGGCCTGGCCGCACGGGTGCCACTGCGCATCATCACCTCGCCGGGCAAGCGGGCCCAGGCTAGCTACGCGCTGGAGGTCACGCAAAAGATATTGCCTTATTACAACGACTATTTTGGTGTGCCCTATGCCCTGCCCAAGCTGGACCAACTGGCCGTGCCCAGCACCCGCGGCGGCGCGATGGAGGACTGGGGCCTGATCTCTTACGGTGAAACCGCTTTGCTCTTTGACCCGGCGCGCAGCAACGAGCATCGGCGGATGCGCGTTTTTGAAACCATCGCCCACGAAGTCGCTCACCAATGGTTTGGTAATTTGGTCACCGCCGCCTCGTGGGAAGAAATCTGGCTCAACGAAGCCTTTGCCACCTGGCTGGCCGAAAAAGCCACCGACAAATTCAACCCGGACTGGCAAATCCAACTGCGCCGGCGCCAGCCCATTGACGAAGCGATGGCCGATGACGCCAGCGCCGCCACCCGCGCCATCCGCTCGGGCGCCGTGCAGGAAGACCGCGTGTTTGACGTGTTTGACAACATCACCTATGTCAAAGGCGGTGCCGTGCTCAGCATGCTCGAAGGCTGGATGGGCCCCGAGGTATTTCGCCAAGGCCTGTCCGCTTACATGAAGCAACGGCGCCTGTCCAATGCGACGGCGGGGGACTTGTGGTTCCACATTGGTCAGGCCTCGGGCCGTGACGTGGCCCGCGTCGCCCGCAGCTGGACGGACCAAAAAGGCTTTCCGCTGGTCAGTGTGCAAAGCCGCTGCGAGGCCGGCCAGACCGTGTTGGACCTTCGCCAAAGCCGTTTTTCCAGCGATAAAGCCAGCGAGGGCGCAAACGCCAGCCTCTGGTCCATTCCATTGGTCGTTTGGCATGGCGGGCGCGCGCATGCGCTGCTCTTGGACCAAACCAGCCAGCGCTTCACGCTGCCCCAGTGCAGTGACATGCCCGCCGTGGTCAACCCCGGCGGCCAGGGCTTTTACCGAGTGCAGTACGCCCCGGCCCAGCACGCCGCACTGGTGCGCAGCTTTAGCGCTTTGCACGCTACGGCCCGCATTGCGCTGCTAAGCGACACCTTTGCCCTGGTTCAATCGGCCCAGCTGCCGCTTACAGCCTATCTAGAGCTGCTGCAGGCGGTGCCCGCCATCCGGGGACCCGGCCGCGCGGCGCTGATCGACATGGCGCGCGATGGCCTGGGCTTTTTGGACGAAGCCTTTGTAAATACGCCCTCGCAAGCACGCTTGCGCAGCCGCGCACTGGCACTGCTTGCGCCAGAGTTCCAGGCCCTGGGCTGGCAAGCCCGCACCAGTGATGACAGAGACACCCGGATGCTACGCAATGGCCTGATTTCCAGCCTTGCGCATCTGGGAGATACCTCGGTGCGCGCCCAAGCGGCGCAGCTCTTTGACCAGGAAGAGGCCGGTGGCCCCAGCATCGCCCCCGAAATCCGCGATGCCGTCATCCGCGTCGCTGGCATGGGCGGCAATGCCGAGCGCTTTGCAAAGCTCAAGCAGCGCCTGCTGAGCGCCAACAACGAGGAAGACCGTTGGCGCTACGCCAGCGCCCTAGCCAACACCACGGACCCGGTATTGGCGCAGCAGGTGCTGGCCCTGTCGCTGGCGGGAAGCTTGCCCAACAACGTGGCGGCGCGATTGCCCTCTTTGCTTTCGAACAACCATATTCACCACGCTATGGCCTACCAGTTTGTGCTGGATAACTTCCCGCGCTTAGCGCAGGTAGCCGGCGAGATGTTTGGTTCCTCGGCCTGGCTGGTGCCGGGGGCGGGCGGGGCGTTTAATACCTCGGAACGTGCCGATCAAGTGGTCCAAGACCAGCAGCGTCTAACGGGAGACAAAGGCGCGCGCACCGCTGCGCGCATGGCCGCGCACATTCGCCTCAAAGCAGCTCTGGCGGCGCGCGAGGCGCTCTAAGACCGCCTGGCCTTCACTGCCTAAGGTGCCGCAGCAGTAGCGGTGGTTGTGGGCAGGCTGCTGGCAGTGGCGCCCCTGGAAGCCAAGCTGCCCTGCAGCGCTGACTCCAAAGCGGCCGCTTTGGTGCGAGCCGCGTCAAATGCCAATGCAATCGTGGGCGGCTCTCGGGATACCCGTACGCTGCCCGCCACCACCCCCGGCACCGCTGCCACGGTGCGTACAAGCCACCGGCGGGTTGCGGCATCATGGGTCAGGGGTCCGTCCCAGACCAAATACATCAGGGTGTGTTTTTGCAGTTTGGCGCGCTCGACGGCGCGATGGTCATACACCGAGGCGATGCGGTCCTCCAGGCAATGCCCGCAGGCTAGCGCCGCCAGCGGCGCTAGCAGCAGGCCCGCTGCGTAAAGCAAGGCCGGGGTGCGCCTCATGGCTTGGCCGCTTTGCGGGCATCTACCCAATGGAAGTAGGCGATGTACTGTGCAATCTCGGCCTTGCTCAGACCCTGGTTGGGCATGGCAATGTTGTTGGACTCGGCCAGCATAGCCTTGGCTACCGGATCTGTTTGCAGCATTTTTTCAGGGGCGATTAACCATTGCGTGAGCCACTCGTCCTTGCGCCGCAGCGTCACGCCCGCCAGATCGGGGCCGAGCTTTTTACCCTGGCCAATCGAATGACATGCCAGGCACTTGCTCTCAAATGCCATTTTTCCGTTCATGGCCGCCGGGTCAGTGGGGGTGCTGCTGGCTTCCATATTGTGGTGCTCCAGATCGGCTGGTTTGGCCTGGTCTAGGGTGGAAATCAGACCGATGGCGCCCTGGGATGCGTTGGCAAAGTGGTGGTCCACCATGATGTAGGAGCCGGCCTCTGGCACCATCATTTCCACAATGGCGCTGTTGCTCGAGCCCAGCAACACCGTTTGCATGCCGCGCATCTGGTTGTCCGGGTTGCCTTCGAGCCATACGCGGTCAAAAATCGTACCGACCACATGGAAGCTGGAGGTCTTGCTCGGGCCCACATTGAGCACAAAGAGGCGCACCCGCTCGCCCGGTTTGGCGACCAGCGGCTTTTTCACCATGCCGTTGTGCACGCCGTTAAACACCGTGTAGGTCGGCTGCGAGGCCTTGAGCCGATCGGCATCGAGCACGTAGATCGGCGCGCCATCGACCTTGTGACCCGCCGGGTCGGGTTTGACGTAGAACTCGCTTTGAATCACCACATACTCGCGGTCCGCTTTGGTGGGATAGCCCTCTTTGGGCTCAACAATCACCGCGCCGTACATGCCCGATGCGATGTGCTCCAAAATCATGGGCGTACCGCAGTGGTACATAAAAATGCCGGGGTAATTGACCGTGAATTCAAACTCAATCGTCTGCCCCGGCGCAATGGATCGGTACTTGTCCTGGGGCGAGACCATGGCGGCATGAAAGTCCATGGAATGCATCATGGGCGCTACCACCATCGACATCGCGGGCAGCATCTCGTCGCTGCGGTTGGTCATGCTGAAATGGATTTTGTCACCCACGCGTGCCCGAACCGTGGGCCCCGGCACCTGGTTGCCAAAAGTCCAGGCGCTGAATTTCACACCCGGTGCAATCTCTATCACCTTGTGGCTGGTGTCCAGCTGCACATACTTAATAGGCGCCGGATCCAGCGGCTTGAGCTGCGCATCAAAGTTCAGCGCATTGCCTGCCGCAAATGGCCCGGTATGGCGCTGCGTGCTTAGGGTCGCCGGGGGCGATTTCAACTCTATTTTGGAGGCGTCGTAGGGGTCGCTCACCACCTTCGTGGTCGGGCCACAGGCCGCCATCGATAAAACCGAGGCAGCCAGCAAGCCGCGCAAAAGCAGTGCAGAAAACATAAGCCGTGTCCAATCACAAGAGTAAAACTGCATCTTGCGGGGTTTGCGCTGGCGCAGGGAAACTCATTGCCTCCGCCCAGGCCCTATTAGCCCTTGGCTTGACCTAGATCAGCCAAAGCCGCTTCAATGGCAGCATGCCCGTGCTGCACCGCCGCAAATTGCCCACAATGCTGGCAATGCGCCCCGCATTGCCAACCAGAGAAGCCATTTGCTATGCCTCACTTTCACGCCGTTGTCTGGATTGATCACTCCGAAGCCCATGTCATCCACTTCAGCCCGGACGACGTGGAGCAATTTGTGGTGCGCCCCAACCACCCCCACCACAAAGTGCACAGCACCGCCGGCACCTTGGGTGACGGCAAGGCGCCGGTAGACAAAGACTTTTTCCACCGCGTAGCCCAGGCGCTGACCGGTGCCCAGGAAATCTTGGTGGTCGGCCCCGCGCAGGCCAAGCTGCAATTGGTCAAGCACATCCACGCGCACGAAGCGGCTTTGGTACCCAAGCTGATCGGCGTGGAAACCGTGGACCACCCGACCGATGCGCAGCTGGTGGCCTACGCCCGCAAGTACTTTCGGGCCAAAGACCGCATGCTCTGACGCGAGCGGCGCATAACCCTCACACTCCCGCAGGCTCGTGCGTCATATCCAGGTGCAGCATGGTGCCGGTGTACGGGTGCGCACGGGCTACGTCTTCGTCCAGCTCCACACCCAAGCCCGGCGCGGTGGGCGGGATGATGTAGCCGTTTTCCCATTGGATGGGCTTTTTCAGAATCTCGGTGTGAAAACCGCTCCAGTCCAGAATACTTTCCTGGATTAGGAAGTTGGGGCTGCAGGTCGCTAGCTGGATATTGGCTGCGCCCACCACCGGGCCGCAGTACAGGTGCGGGGCGATTTGCACATGGCAGGCTTCGGCCATGGCGGCGATTTTTTTGCCTTCCAAAATGCCGCCCACGCGGCCCAGGT
>Ga0114968_10000838_pt1 | contig 23341 bp, 20 predicted proteins | sample M_130807_EF_Meta_FD_87020 | JGI IMG/M metagenome (GOLD analysis project Ga0114968, IMG submission 87020) | Freshwater microbial communities from Lake Montjoie, Canada to study carbon cycling - M_130807_EF_MetaG | ecosystem: Environmental > Aquatic > Freshwater > Lake | place: Lake Montjoie... | reverse complement strand
TGTTTTCGTCGTTTTCGTTGTTTTCATCATCCTCATCTTCGTCGTTTTTATCCTCGTCTTCGTCGTTTTCATCCTTGTTTTCGTCGTTTTCATCCTCGTTTTCGTCGTTTTCGTTATCCTCGTTTTCGTCGTTTTCATCCTCGTTTTCGTCGTTTTCATCCTTGTCTTCTTCGTTTTCATCCTCGTCTTCGTTGTTTTCATTCTTGTCTTCTTCGTTTTCATCCTCGTCTTCGTTTTTATTGGTATTATTTTTGATTGTATTTGTACCCTTAATACATTTATTTTTTTTTAATTTACCCAATATATTTAATATTGCTGACCTTACACATTCATATTTTTCTTTGTAATACACTAAATCAGTATTTAATATTTCCAAATAATCTTCATCTATCCAATATCCCCTATTATTACTATTATAATTTAATGTTAGTTGGGTTACAATAATCTTTTTTTCTAAACGTTTAAGTTCATTTTTTAAAAGTGATAAAGCCTCGTTTAAAGAAAAATCTAACTCTTCTGCGTTGTAATAGTTATATTCATTATAACTATTATTAATTAAATCATTAACAACTTCATATTTCATTTTTTTTATAGATGAATTAAACCCTTTTACTTTAGTTTCTTGTGTATTTAAATTAATAATACATGTATCGTTCATTTGGGTTTTTAAATAGAAATATATCTAATATATTGCTCATTTCTTTATACCAGTTAATAATATATGGTTAAAAAGTTTAACGGTGGTGTTGGTGGTTACAAAAACGAAATTATGGAATTAAAAGGTTGGAATTTTATTAATTCTTTTATAACACCTATAATGTTATTTGTCATTGCCGTATTATTAATATATATTGCTTTTTTTTCAAAGAAAGAACTTCCAGGTGAGGGAACAATTTCACCAACTACTATTGTAGAAATTGGTAGTAAGCCAGATAAATTTAATGACTTATATTCACCCCCACTTAAAAATGATGGTATATTTTTTCCATTAAACGGCAATTTATATAGTTCTTTGCCTACAATAAATAATTCAAACCGGGCAATTAATATACAAACTCGTGGTTACAATCCCGAATTTACACAAATAGGTATATTAACAAGTGAAACAAAAATAAATCAAAATGAACCGAAAATACTACCTTTAATGGGAAGACGAATTTTAAATGGACGCAGTAAATATCAATATTATACTATTTCAAATTCAGGCGTTGTAAATACAAAATTACCAATTATTAAAGACGGGCGAAATTGTATGAATGAAAATGGGTGTGACGAAATTTATGGTGGAACGATTGTTATGGTGAATGGATACAATGAGAAATTTACAGCGACTATATATGAAAATGAAATGTTTCGATATATTCCATAAGTATAATATTTGTGTAAATAAGAGTAACCCTTTGTCGGGAAATGATTTTTAATTTGTATTATGGTTTATAAGTTAAAACCATATATAGTTTAAAACCATATATAGTTTTATTTTTTATTAATATACAAAAAATAAAAAGTTAATAAACAGTAAAGTGCTAAAAATAAAGGGTGTTTAAAAAACCGTATGTTTTCTGAAAAATATATTATTATTGAATAAAAAAAGGTTTTTGTTTTTTTTGTTTTTTTTGTTTTTTTTGTTTTGGTTTTTTGGTACAGACAATACAGATAAAATTTCATAAATCATGTAACACAACATAACACAAGAGTAACAATATTTTAACACAAATCTTCCCACGAATCTACCTCCTCAACCGAAAGTGGCTTTATAGTAATACCAACTGATTCATTCGGTGTGAGGTCAATAGTCGAAACAGGTTCAACGACATCAGAAGGTGTTAATACATCAGCTTCAATACCCGATTGAATATTCATTTTTTCATAAAAGATTTTCATACTTTCTTTTTTATATTCCCAATTCGACAACTGTTTGCTTTTATTATTTACATTCCTACCTATCAGAGGGTTATCGCCAAATTCATGACGTTTCGCAATTTCTTTAAGAACAACTTCTTCCTTGCGTTTATTTTCTTTTAAACTTTCCTTTTGCCCTTTGGAAAAGAACTTTGCCTGATAATAGGCCTTGTTGTTTTCCCTTTCGGCAAAGTTCTTAGGGTTGGCAATAAGCGTTAGTTTGCTGGTTGACGATGACATATTATTACGTTCGAGTTAAAACATACCACCTTTTTTATTACGAAAAAAAAGAATCAATTTTCTTTATTTTACAATAATAATAATAATAACAACAATAATAATTAACACTTAATTTATCACATCAAACCAAAATATAATAATTACTATATTTTGTAACCAAGTATAATGTTAAATATTTTTACACAAGTACATAAACGGCAAAGGGTTAATACCTTTAAAAAATATTAGCCAGTAAATTATATATAACTAATATTTGTAAGTATCCCTAACAATTAAAGGATTTGGCATTACCAATGGCATTTTTTGACAAATATTCAAAGAATTTAACTTTCGCATGTCGTAAAAATTAACTATATTTAATTTTGGTTCTATTAAATTTGTAGAACCAATACCAAAAATAGTGGATTCTATATCCACTTGATTATTTGCCAATATGTTAATAGGATAAGCACCAGTTAAAAGACCTTCTCCAGGTAAATAGTTTTCATTATAAATACGTGAATCACTGACAACTGTATGAAAATACTGTTTGTTTTCATTGAACTCTAAATTAAAGTTGCCTTGTGTATTTTTGTTTCTTGTAGATGTCATATATGATTTTAATTTATTTTTTTGAAAGACGATTCCATAGACGGTCATATGCTGGAAACATTTCTAAATCCATTCCGGGGTTTTTAAAAAAAACAACCAATAAATTATGAAAATCCGCAAAATAATCAAAAGAAAATAAAACGGCTAAACCTGTTTCCCTATTCAAAGAAATCATAGTTGCTGCTGCCAATTTATACAATTCATTTAATTCGTAACAGTTGGTAGTTTGGACACTTACCCAATCCAACCATTTTTTTGTAGTTTGTTCATCATAATTCGATTCATCCAATGAAATTGCGTCTAAAGATTCATCCTTTAAAAAAAGCGGTTTAAACTTCATACCAAACAATTCACGTAAAGATTGTCTATATCCAACATCATTGTTATATTGAATAATTTGGTTTGTTGGATATTCAATAATATCATCAATTTTACTTACAGTTTCGGGGTTAAAAGAAGACATAATATATGATTTTATATTATGTTTTTTATATTGTTTTATTTTATATTTTTAATAATTACTAATTACCAACTAAATACTTTGCCTTTTCTAGAAGAACAGTTTCGGCGACTTCCTCTTCTTTTTCTTCTAAAGATTGACTTTCTAACGCCCGAACGACGAGTACCTCTTCTACGGCGTTTACCACCACCTGTTGAAGTAATACCTAAAGTACTAGCTGTTTTTGCTATACTATCTCCACCTGAATATCCCTGTATATCACCTGATGTATTACTCATATATAATATAATAATATTTTATTTAAAATTGTTATGGTTTATTTTGAAGGGTCATTAATATTACGTGTGTCTGCTCCACCTCGAACCCACCCGTTTAATGCGCTTTCTTCTACCGTATTTTTAGTATCATTTACTCGGGTTTTCATTTCATCGTCTAAAGGATACTGTGTATAATTGAAAAAACTTTTATCCATAATTGTACTTACTGACTTTTTATCATGAATTGGTTCACCCTGTTGAAGTTGACTTTCTAAAATTGGACAAACTGAACCACGTCCTAAATATGGAACAGTTATAAACGGACGGGAAAATAATTGTAGTTTTTCAAATTCTCTTTCCTGAATTGTTTGAATAATAATACGTGAATCAGCTTCGATTAAACTTCCGCCTATACCGGCACCAAGTGATGTACCATAAATATTCATTGTTGGTTGTTGCGAAATAAAATCTATTTGTGAATTAGTTATTTTATCACCAAAAAAACTAACGGTGTTATATGAACTATAACGGCTATTTTCCATGTTACGTGTTGTCATATCTACTCCATCCTGACCAATACGCGAAACATTATTAAATTTATAATCACTAACAAATGACATATATATAAGATTAATATATTACATTTACAAAAATTTATACAAAAAATACAGTTTTATTTTTTATAAGACTTTTCATTACACCGACCAAAATAAAAAATGCGGTTATTATTTTCTAAGTATGTTTCAAATAAATTGTTAAAATTGGTAAAATTGGTAAAAATGTTTTTTATTGTTTTTTCTCTAAAATATTCGCAATTACATTATAAATAATATCTATTTTAAAAACCATTTTATAAAAGTCTATTAATTAGCATTTTATAAAATATTTAAGATTATAAATGGTATTAATGTAAAGTTAACCATGTAAAGTTAACCATGTAAAGTCGGGTGTAAATAAAATAAGGGTTAATAAAATATACTAACCATTAGATAAATGTAATTATATTGTAGGCACATTATGTTTTATACACCAATGAAAACACATTACAATATTTGAATTTACTAAAGAATCTATTTCGTTTTGAAATTCGGTTTTATTTAAAACTTTATTTTCATTACCTTTATATAAATAACCCAATTCCGTCATTTCATTTTCGTTATTTGTAATATTATTTTTACATGATTTTTTTTTCCATGAAACAGCATCAGAATAACTATGAAACTTTAGTTTTTTATCAAAAAAATCTTTGGCATTTTCATTAAAAAAACAAGTTTTATCTTCAACATATTTAGACTGATATTTTAACATATTTTCATTATCGGTTATACCATTACCAGATAATGATTCATTATTACGAACGGTTTTACGCCAATTTATTTGATTTGAGTTATATGAAGTTTTTTTTAATATAACTGTATTTTTATTTATAGAAATTAAGTCAAGAGTTTTTGTTATATTTTCTAATTGTTTTTCGCCTAACATAATATTATATTTTTCCAACTTTTGTAAAAAAAATTGCGGTATTGGTTTATTAAAAAACCCATTAATAAAACGATTTGTATTTTTTGTTTCCAACATTTCTTTAAAAGAAAAAAACAAATAAGGATATAATTGAACAGATGAATGATTAAAACCTTTACATACAATGTATTTTTCACTATTGGCACTTCTGCTAGTGTACGGTTTTGTTATATAAACATTGTCGTATACCGAACTTAATAACGCTAATAATTCAACAGTTGATTTCATAAAACAATCAAAAATTTTTAATACAAACGATCCACCCGGTTTTTGTATACAGAGAGCAAAAACAATTTGACCATATATAAGTTGCGTCATATTATTTTCTTGATTACTAAAATCAACTGAAAAATCGACTCCTCCGTCCGCAGTAATAAAATCAATAGAATTACCATATATTTCATTTATTTTAATAAGATTGTTTAATGAAAGAATATTTCCCGTTTTATCTGCGCCTTTTTCAATAATAATATTTTCATTTTCCTTTAAAAAAAATTGTATTTTTTTCCAATTTGGAGGAGATTCTATGTTTTTTTGTTGATTATTTAAACCCGACAATCCCATTTCATTTGGATTTTCATCATTTGTCGGTTTTAATAATGTCATACCGACATAAACGTCCTCTTTATATACTTGATTTTTTTTAATATATATATCATCATTATCTAACATTTTTTTGTGTTTTCGGTAATTAACTACGGCCTCAATAAATCCACCCGGTCCTTCTGCTAGATGGAATGTTTGTATAGAATTTGGTGTATCTAAATCAAAATGAAATTCGTTAATTAACTCCACCATTTTAAAATAAGAACGCGATATAGGCTTATATTTAGAAACAGCCGTTTTTTTACTAGGTATAATAGAGTGTATATATTCAAATGTATTCGTATATTTTTTAAATATATCCCAATCAGATTCTTGTCCATTTATTTGAGACTTTGCTTCGTTTAAATAAAATGAAAGAGACTGAGAAACAAATGGTGAAAATTTAATATTATTGTTTTCATTATTATTATTATTATTATTATTATTTTCAGTATGGTGTATTTGAATTTGTTTATATATATTTTTATTTACTTTTGGTAATAAATATATAAACATGTTTATAATTTTAATAATTGTATTTTTATATTTTATTTTAGTAAAATATTATTAAAATATTCGGTTAGGTTTCCATTTTAATAAATTTATATTATTATTTGATACATTAGTAGTAATTGATGGAAATAAATCTTCTCCATAAATATCTCTTAGCAAAACCCATTCGAATATTCCACCATAATATAAATATACATTTGTAAACCCTAAATTTAATAATTGTTTATATTTAGTTTCAACCGTTAAATCAGTTGAATTTTTACCATATATTATTATTTTGTACTTTTTCAATTTTCCCGATTCAATAATTTCGTTCATTTTTTTTTCTTCAGTTTCAAACGGTATTGTACCACAAATTAAAAAATCTTGTTCTGTTTTTGGTAATGTACTAATAATTAAAAAATTATTAGGGTTATTTATTGCTACTAACAAATCGTCAAACCCTACCTTATTAATAAAAGTAAAAGAAGATGGTATAAATGATGATAACAAATTCATATATTTTACACTTTAACACATTTAAAACGCCGAATTAATAACGAAAAAATAAAGAAAAATAAAGTTGTAAAAATTACATTTTACAAAAATTTACGATTTTCGTACACTCATTTCTTTACTATTTTTTACTTTATATAGTAACCGTAGTTTTAGTTATGATCTATTTACGGTTTATATAAAGATATATATTTTATTGTTTTTGTAACTAATATAAAGAAAATATTTATAAATTAATTATTAACATGCTAAATTCATTTGAAAATTTTATACAAAAAAAACCGTCAATATGTTTAAATATGATTGTTAAAAATGAGTCACGCGTAATTGAACGTGTATTAAATTCGGTAATAAATATAATAGATACATATTGTATAGAGGACACTGGATCAACCGATAACACTATAGAATTAATAACCAATTTTTTTAATCAAAAAGGTATTAATGGAAAAATAGTAAACGAGCCTTTTGTAAATTTTGCCTATAACAGAACTCATGCGTTTCAACAAGCAGAAGGTATGGCCGATTATCTTTTGTTAATTGACGCGGATATGATATTTACACATTCTATTTCTGTTGACCAAATTCGTGAAAAGTTAACAAAATATGATGTAGTTCATGTTTTTCAAGGTTCGCCTACTTTTTATTATAAAAATGTAAGATTTGCTAAAAATGTTCCGAATTCTAAATATATTACACCAACACATGAATATTTTAGTCCTCCTAACGGATCAATATATGGCAATTTTGAAAGAAATGAAATATTTATTAATGATAGAGGAGACGGTGGAAGCAAACAGCAAAAGTTTGTACGGGATATAAAGTTACTATCAGAAGAATTAGAAATTATTGGTGAAAATGGTCCTGGCGCAGATCGGTGTATGTATTATTTGGCGAACTCTTATCGTGATTCTGGAAACGTGCCTAAAGCAATTGAATGCTATAAAAAGCGCGTTATAATTGGTGGTTGGGTGGAAGAGGTTTGGCAAAGTTTATACAGTTTAGGTAATTTACACAAAGAAATAGGCGAAATAGAAAAGGCCATTTTTTACTGGTTAGAAGCATATGAAAAATACCCAAAACGTATTGAAAATTTATATAAAATAACAGAATATTACCGTAATAAAGAACAATATAAAACAGCTTTGTTTTTTTGGAAATTAGCCGACAAATTAAGAAAAACACATACCAGTTGGGGAGAATATTTGTTTCTTCAAAGTGACATATATGAATTTTTACTGGATTACGAATATTCAATTTTAGGATATTATACAAATTGTGATCATACTGATTTATCAAAAAGTATAATAAAGGTTATTTCTCATTATTCCGTTACAAATATTACATTTGACACGTGTTTAAAAAATTATAAATTTTATACTCCTACCCTAATAAACCAATATAACTATAATGAGGTTTATAAAAAAAATGACAAGGAAAAAACTATAAATGGTAATATGGGTTTTGCTTCCGTAAAAAACCTGGAATTATTGCGTTCTATTGGTAAAAATATAATGAAAAACGAGTTGGAAAATAAAACTTTTTTTACAAGTACGCCTTCTGTAGCATTAATTGACGATGAAACGATGATAGTATGTGTCCGATTTGTTAATTATTCTATTGGAAGTAAAGGAGAATATATTAATAAAGAACATATATCTACTAAAAACGTAATTGCTGTTATTGATATGTTAAACAAAGACGAGTGGAAACTGAAATTTGAGGAACAAATATTAAAATACGACGAAACATCCGATTGTTTATATGTAGGATTAGAAGATATTCGTATATACCCTTATTTAACAAAGGAAAATAAAGGCGTTGTTTTATACAACGCAAATCGTGGAGTAAGTTATGACAAAATGGTTATAGAACACGGTGAAATTGATGTATTTAACGCAACAACCGTAAATTCTGGTAATTTAATACGACTAACCGATGTAAAAGTAAAAAAGAGAGATATAGAAAAAAATTGGGTTCTTTTTGATGATAACCGTGGTAATGTAAAATGTATTTACAGTTGGAATCCATTAATTATTGGCGAAATAGATTCAAACCACTCATTTAATGAAGTATATCGATTGTCAGTAGAAAACGGCGCAAATGGTCTTATACCAAAGTTTTTTGAAAGAGTTCGTGGAAGTTCAAACGGTGTTTCAATTCCCGAAACGAATGAAGTGTGGTTTCTTTGCCATATAGTAAGTTATGAAGATCGACGACGATATTATCATTTGTTTATTGTATTGGATAAAACAACATATCGCGTAATAAAATATACTCGCTTTTTTACTTTTCGTAAAGAAAGTGTGGAATATTCGACTGGATTTATTTATATAAAAGAAACATGTGAGTTTTTAATCGGATTTAGTATAATGGATAGTATTAGTGATTATATGATTGTAACAAAAGATACTATAGAGGATTTAATGTATAACTGTTAACCTTTGCGAATTTGTCGGTAAATAAATTTTGTGTTTTGTAATGACATTTATATAGTTAATACCATTTATGGTTTCATTTTTTATTACAATATAAAAAAAATGAAAATTTTAAAAATACATAAAAGGCAAAGGGTTAACATAACAAAGGATTATTTAATGTGTTAAGTTGTTAGTTAAATATAAAACGCATTTACTTTAGGTAAAAAATATAAAGATATTATATTATGTCAGGTGGTATTTTTCCTGGTCGTCCTTTTCATTTTAATATAAAATGTATAATATTTACAATTTTAATTGCGTGTGGTTATTGGTTTTTGCCACCTAAAAATTGGATTATATTAATATTTTTACTATGGTTGCCGTATATAGCTTTGGCATGGTATGATTATTCTTATGATTGTGGGGATAAAATGCAGCCAACTGTATTTCCATTTGGGAGATGGATTTTTTTGCCATTTAAGCCACAAGGATACAAAGACCAATTTAATAAACTATCTCCAGAAGAAATACATACAATGGATTATGTTGATCATTTAACTGGATGGACAATTTTTATTGGTGCGACAGCGGTTGGAGTATGGTGGTTTTGGAAAAGATCTAAATAAATGTGATTTATGGATTTTTGTTTTTATGTGTTTTTGTTTTTTTATGTGTTTTTGTTTTTTTATGTGTTTTTGTTTTTTTATGTGTTTTTGTTTTATTTTTAATTTTAAATAATTGTTTTTTGTAATTGGTTTTTTTTCCTCCACCTCTTGTTTGTATTAGACTATTCTTACCAGTATTAATTAATTTAGATGAAGTTTTATCTTTATTTGATTGAATTATATTTGAAATATTTGGTTTAATAAAATTATTAGGTAGGTTGGATGAATGTTCGAATTGTTGGGTTTTAAATGAAACCTTATGGTGGGTCAAATCAGATTTATTAGTTAAACTTTTTGGGGCGTCTGATTTGGATAATTGTTCTTTATTGGGATTGGTATTTAAAACACTATTAGTTGGGGGTTCATCTAATAAGTCTAACTTATCTAAAATTAAATCGTCTAACTTATCTAAAATTAAATCATCATTACTATTTAAATCATCAATTGATTTTTTTTTATGTAATTCTTGGTGATTATGTATTTTTTCTCTTTTTACTAATTGTTCTGTATTTGCGTTTAAATAGGGTTCGAGGGAGTGTTCCGTTTTATTTTCGGGTTCCATTTTATTTACTTTTGTTTCTAAATTTATTGGTGTAATTGGTGTTTTTATTTGTAATACTTCTTGTATTGGTTTACTACTAAATAAGGGTTCTGGGTCTGGGTCTTTATTAATTTTTAAGGGGGTGGTGTTTAAAGTTTCTGATTTACTTTCTATTTCCATGTTACCTAATACTGGTTGTTTTGCTGGTGCTTGTGCTAATTTATGGTCAGTTGATAAGGGGGGGTCTGGTATTTTAATTTCTAAGGGGGTGTGGTTTGTTATGTGTTTTACTAAGGGGGTGTGGTTTGTTATGTGTTTTAATATTTTGTTTGATACGTTTGTTTGTGGTGCTTGTGCTAATTTATGGTGATTTGATAAGGGGGGGTCTGGTATTTTAAATTTTAAGGGGGTGTGGTTTGTTATGTGTTTTAATATTTTGTTTGATACGTTTGTTTGTGGTGCTTGTGTTATTTTAACACTTTCGGAGGCGGGTAAACTAATTTCATTGTAGGGTAAAATAATTTCATCGTAGGGTTGTTCCGTAAAACTACTATATGCCTGTAAATATTGGTTATTATATTCACTTTCGTGCTTATTTAATAAGTAAATACTTGGATAAATTAATGAAACATGTTTTTGAAAATCTATAAAAACAGTAGATGTAGTATATTTATTAAATTTTATTTGTTTTTCTATTTTTACAATTAATTTTGTTGTATGTTTAGGAACATGATCTAACATCATACCATTAATAATAATGGGCGTTTTTTGACCATTAGTTCTAATTATAATATCATTATTTTGTGAGTCTATATTATAATTAATTATTTTATCACCGTCTTCATTATATGTTGTGGTAGTAGTATAAATATCATCGGGGTTTAAACTACTATCAAACCCAAGATTCGTCGCAATAACTAAACCAAAAAAATTATCTTTTAGTTTACTATCACTCACACTTATTGTTAAATCTTTTGTAGTTGTACCTCTAAACATTTTTGGAGTTCTACTTCTAAACATATAATATATATTATATGTTTATTTTTTTGTTTACTATTTTTATAACATTAACCCTTATTTAATTTAACGCCTTAATCCGCGGATTTCATGTTTAAATATTTTAATCGGGCAATATAATATACCACAATAAAATGTCTAAATATTTTAAAATAGGTAAAATATTCAATGTTTGTAAAAATGTCAAAAACGTTAAAGGGTTAAGATATTAAATCTTTTAAATTATACTTATCATTAATGTTATTATTAGTTGGTGTTTTTACTTTTATATTAATTTCACCTGGGTTTAACAAATTAGGCGGTGTTTGTTGTGAATTTATTATACCTAATAAAGTTTGTAAAGTATTATAATCTTGATTTATTTTAATTATTTGTAATAGTTTTTGAAGATCATTAAAATGGTTATTCATATAAATTATATTATTTATAATTATATAAACAATATATATAATTATGAACAATAATGAATAAAAATTCAAAAAAAACAATAAAACAAAGACCTTTTGTAAGCGTATGTACTCCTACTTTTAATCGTCGGCCATTTATTCCAATTACATTTGAAATTTTTAAAAATCAAAACTATCCTAAATCACGTTTAGAATGGATTATTGTGGATGACGGAACAGATCCTATTAACGATTTAGTTGAATCATCCAATATTTCACAAATAAAGTACCATCGTGTTAATGAAAAAATGTCTCTGGGAAAAAAACGTAATTATATGCATTCTCTTATTTCACCAAAAAGCGAATATATTATTTATTTTGATGATGACGACTGGTATCCTCATGACAGAATAAGCCATTCAATTGAAATGTTAGAAAAAAATCCGTCATGTTTAATTGCTGGATCTAGCGAACTATATTGCTATTTTAAAAAATTAAAATCAGGAGAACCCGAACAACTTATACAATTTGGTCCGTATGGTCCGAACCACTCCACCGCTGGAACATTTTGTTTTCACCGCAAATTGCTTTCTATAAGCAAATACGACGATTATAAAGAACTTGCCGAAGAAAAAGATTTTTTAAAAGAATATAATATTCCTCTTTGTCAATTAAACCCATTAAAAACTATATTGGTTTTTAGTCATGATCAAAATACATTTGATAAACGTTTATTATTAAATGAGTCTCCAAATCCATTTATAAAAAAAAGCGAAAAATCGGTTAATGATTTTTTTCGTAAGGGTCATTTGGTAGATGAAAAAATTAAACGATTTTTTATGGAAGAATTAGATAATTTGTTAGAAAACTATGAACCAGGTAAACCAACAAATAAACCTAATGTTTTAAAACAAATTGATGAATTGCGCAAAAATAGGGATACTATTTTACAAACTCAAAACCAACAGCAAATACAAAATCAACCACAAATAATGGTAAATAAAGAGGGTGAATTACCTCGTCCTCTTTCAATGGAAGAAATACAACATTTAATCCAATTTCAACAACATCAAATAGAATATTTAATGATATATATAAAAAATTTGGAAGAACAAATTAATATTTTATACAAACCGTAAATTATTTTTTATTCAACTTCTAAATCGTCTTCTTCTTCATCAATATCATTTAATGCGGATTCTGTATATTTAACATTTTTATCTAAAAACCTATATATACGTTTTACATCTAATTTAGATATATTAAGTGTTTCAAACATTTCCATTACTTTGTTTAATTTATCAGTTTGGTTATAAAATGTTTTTCCGTAAATTAATCGCAATTCTTTAAAAAACGATTTCATGTCCTTTTTATCCATATTTAACTCTTGGCAAAAATTGTAAATAAATAATTGATTATTGTATTCGGTGGAATACTTTGTTAAAACTTTTGTAAATCGAACTTCATCTGGTTGAAATTTTCCGCGATTGTTTGGAAATGTTTTATGGTAAATATAATTATTATAAAACGTTTTAATTAAAGAACTCATTTCATTAAAAACCCATATTTGATTTTGAAATGTAATTCTATCAATATAATCTGCGTAACAAATATTATCTAGCACTTTAAGATAAAAAAACATAAAATCTGGAAAATCGTAAGTTTTACCGGAAGCATCTTTTATTATATTAAAGTATTTTAAAGTATTTTTAGAAAATGGAATAATATGTGTCTCATGTAGTTGGGTAGGTGTATGTGTCTCATGTAGTTGGGTAGGTGTAAGTGTCTCATGTAGTTGGGTAGGTGTAAGTGTCTCATGTAGTTGGGTATTTTTGTTTTTTTTTACTTTTGTAGTGGTTTTTATTATTTTTTTTTCATATTTTTTTAAATTATCTTCTATATTCTTTTTTGTAATATTATCTTTTATTTTATTTTGTAAATTAGTTTCTTTTTTAACAATAAAAGGTATTGATTTTTGTAAACAAAATAAATTGGAATTATTATAAAAATTAAGTAAATTAAAAGAATTATCATATAAAACATTACTCGCAACATTACTCGCAACATTACTCGCAACATTACTCGCAACATTACTCGCAACATTACTCGCAACATTACTCGCAACATTACTCGCAACATTACAAGAAGCATCACAAAATGATTTAATATTTAAACTAGATAAATTTAAATTGTCAATTGAATTACAAAGAACAGGGGATATTACATTTTTTTTAAAAACATCTATAATATTTTCATGATATAACAAACTTACGATTGTTCGATCTGTTTCATTCATAAATGATGCGTGGTCTTCTAAAGAAACCGGCGTGTTTATTAATGTTTGTGTTATTTTTTTGGCATCATAATTATAAGATTTTATAACAAAAATTGCCGATAATATTTCTTCATTTAGTAAATTCGGTTTTTTTTTATAAAGATTAATAATAAATTTCAATTTTACCAAATCCCCTTGAATATAATTTAATATAATTTTTTCCAAAGAATGTGGTAATGAAATTGGTATAGTTTTTTGAATAATAGCTTTTATTTGTTTATCAGTAGGTGTTTTTAATTCAAATACATTACATACTTTCATTAATTCCTTTATTTTTTTGTCGACGTAATAATTTCCAATACAAATTATTGGGTTTAATGTTACATGTTCTGATTTTTGTTTTTTTGTTTTTTTTTGTCGAATAAGTTTTATTAAAGAAGTAATACCTCCTTTATCTCCATTGTTCATACCGTCAATTTCATCCATTAAAATAGCAATTTTTTTAATGTTTCCATTCATTAATTGAAGAACATTACAATTTGATATATTATTACTGGTTATTGTGTCAATAAGTGATTTATTACGAACATCTCCTGCGTCATATTTTATAATATCATAATTTAAAGTTGTAAGAAGATTTACTACAAATTGTGTTTTTCCGCAACCGGGAGATCCGTATATATAAATTCCTTTTTTAAAATTAATGGACTTACAATTTGTTTCAAATGAATTAAGTATTTTTTTAATTTCGTTTGAAATATGATTTCTTTCAAGAATAGTATTTAAATCAATAAAATTAAGGAAACCTTCGGTTTCCTCTGAAGAACATTGCCTTTTTTGACATGTATTTATAAATTTATTATTAAAAATTTCAGGATTTTTATTATTAACCGTATTACACGGGTTGGAAATTTCAATAAATGTATTTTTTTCTTTAATATTAAATAAATTATTTACTAATTGATTTTTTAACATTTAGTAAATTGTATTTTATAGTATTATTCATAACCGTTTATATTTATTACAAGATTTTATATAATGTTTAGGAGGGTAATGTAGGTTTTATCGACCAAATTTACTAAAATCAGCAGTAACTGGGAGAAAGGTTGATGTTTGGTCTTTTATTGGAGTAGCATTATAATTATTATTAAAATTAGCAACACCCGCCGGTAGTGATGAAGAAAATTGGTTTGTTCCACTTAAGTACCCTTTATTTGTTATAGTATTATCACCATTGTAATTACCGGCCAATCCTCTATTATTACCAGTTTTAACATTTTCATAGTCATAATGTGTATTTATATTGGTAGGGTTTATATTTAATCCTGAACTAATACCACTTCCAACCGCACCTGCTACGGCTTGAATATCTTTACCAACGGTAGAAGCTACAGTTTGAAGACCACCGCCAACTGCTCCTGCTACTGCTTGAACATCTTTACCAATGGTGGTCGCAGTACTTTGAAGACCACCCCCAACTGCTCCTGCTACTGCTTGAACATCTTTACCAACGGTGGTCGCAGTACTTTGAATTCCACTTCCTAAACTACTTATAAGCCCTTTTGAATTATTCCAATCATTATCATCCCATTTATGTCTTACATCATATGCGTTATTTTGGTTAGTACATGAAGATTTTAAGATATAATTGTCATTTAAAATGTAATTATTAATATAATCTTGCTTATTTTTATCCCATGTATACTTGTAATACTCACTAATATAGTCGTCTAAAGATTTATCAAAAAACTTGTATGCGAAAGAAATATCAGATATGGATGAACAAGAAATATCGGTTTTATCTTTGTTGTTTACATATTTTTCATATGAGTTATATATAGTAGGTGTCATTATTGAAGATACCGCATAATTATTGTTTGAATCAATATATGGAAAATATATTAAATTATGATATATATCATATACCGGTCCATTATAATTTTTAAAACCTTTTATTAATATTTGGTTTTCATCATAAAATGTATTTGCTAATATATTTCCTACTTCATCTCCCATAAATCCAAGTACTGATGGTGCTAAAATATTATTACCTAGGTCATCGTATACTTTTTTGTTTTTTGGAAAATTTATTAAATTACCACAAATATCATAGTATAGTGTGGCTTTTTTTGGTTTAGTAACCAATACATTACAAATATCATACACTGGACTAACATTTAGTTGGTCAGGATTTGACTTTGAAACAGAATCACGTTTTGGTGTAGTAAACCCTCTCGCATTATCAGCAAATTCAGTAACTTGATTACTATATCCTTCCATATTTACCAACCCATTAAAAAAACCATATTCGCTAATACTCCTTGTTTTGTTATCTGTAAAATATTTACTTATCCATTGATGAAAACTAATAGAAATTACCAGAAAAAAAAGTAATAACAAAAATACGGTTAAAGGTGACAATTTCATTGTTTATTAATAATTATATATAAATATAGAGATTACAGATAACCCATATTTTCTCGTTTGTAGTTTTATAAACTAAACTAAAAATTAAACTAAAGTAAAAAATAAAAAAATTTATTAACCATCACCGTTTATATTGGCAAATTTGTTTGTAAATATTTTAAATTTTATGGGGTTGGGGTTAAGGGTGTTGGGTGGGGGGGGTATATAGTTAATACCATATATGGTTTCATTTTTTTATTACAATATAAGAAAAAATGAATATTTTAAAAAGTTTAGAAACAGCAAAGGGTTAATGTAATATAAAAAGCAAGGGTGGGGTGGGGGGGGGATGTATAGAGTTGTAATAAGATACCGTTGTAATAAGATACCACGCCATATATGATATTAAATATTTAAGAAATATAAAATATTTAATAGTGTAAAATTGTTAAAAACATTAAAGGGATAAATATAAATTATTATAATTATAAAAAATACCAATAATTAAAATGGAATGTCAAATATGTGCTAATACAACAAGTAGTGTTAAAAGAAAACTAATAAGCTGTATGTATTGTAATTTTGAAGCATGTTTAGAGTGTTGTAAAACATATATTTTGGAACAACCAATTCCACAATGTATGAATATAAAAACCATATGTTCCAGAGAATGGACAAGAAAATTTCTTTTTAATAATTTTCCGCAATCTTTTTTAACAAACAAATATAAGGTTCATCGTGAAAATGTATTACTAGAACAAGAACGAGCACTTTTCGTAGAAACCCAACCCTATGTTATTAATCAAATCGAACTAGAAAAAAGTTATGAAGAAATAACAAAAATTAGTAAAGAAATATCAAAATTAAACAAACATTACGACTCACTTTTAATTAAACATAGAGAATTATCAAATAAAAAAACACATGAAAAGGAACAATATGTTAGATCATGTCCTAAAAATGAATGTAATGGATTTCTTAATCATCATTGGAAATGTGGTATTTGTGAAACCAAATACTGTAAAGATTGTCATCAACCACTAAACGAACGAATTAAAACAGAACATAATAACCCAGTTGAAAAAACGAAAGAAACTGAACCGACTGAACCGACTGAACCAAGTGAACCGACTGAACCGACTGAACCAATTGAACCGACTGAACCAAGTGAACCAAATGAACCAAGTGAAGAGGCTAAAGAATCTATATATATAAATTCCAATTCCTTTTTTCCTAATCAAGAAAATAATACAAATAACGAAATATGGTTTACATTATCAAATAATCATACTGAACTAACCCAAACAATACATCAATCCGCATTACATGTATGTAATGAAAATGACTTGGCTACGGCAAAATTATTAGAAAAGGATACCAAACCGTGTCCCAAATGTAATATGGGTATTTTTAAAATCGACGGATGTAACCAAATGTTTTGTACCAAATGTAATACCGCTTTTGATTGGTTAACACGTAAAATAATGAATGTTAATATACATAATCCGCATTATTTTGAATGGATAAGACGTCAAGAAAACGATAACATTATAACACAACCAATAGTTAATCCAAATGATTGTCCAGTTTTTACCGAAATTACAAATGAAACAACCCGTAGTATAGTTTTTTTGGTTCGTTCAAAAAAAAATATTAATGACGGTAAAAAGGACAAATTAATAAACAATATATTATCTGTTTGTAGACATATACACCATTTACGACAAGTAATTATGCCTGTTTATAGATACGATTATGTAGAACGTAATCGTAAATTGCGTATTTTATTAATAAGAAATAAAATATCAGAAAGCAATTTTAAAATTCAAATACAAAAAAACGATAAAAAATACGCAAAATCACAAGAAATATACAATGTTTTAGAATTATTAACAAATGGAACAAGTGATATTATATTAAGGTTTATGGAATCATTAAGACTGTCGGTTCAAGAATTTACCAATGAAACAGAAGCAATTATTAAAGAAATTGAACCAATTGTAAAATATGTTAATGAGTGTTTCGATGAAATAAGTTTAACATATAAAAGTAAAAAATTACGGGTTAATGAGTTTTTAGCTTATCGTTAACCCTTTAAATTACAAGGTTTAACTCTTTGCCGTTTCTGGACTTTTTAATTTTATTTTATATAGTAATAAAAAATATATCGACGAATTTGTCGGTAAAGGGTTTTTGTGTTTTGTAATGTTGTATATATGGTTTCATTTTTTCGTACATTGTAATAAAAAATGAAACTATAAATGGTAAAGGGTTAAATTTAAAATTTGTCTGTTTAAAACGTGTTGATTACTTTATTTAACTGTTCTTGATTAACATCGTTAGATACCTCATAAACGGATTCTTTTCTAATAAGACCTATAATTATTATTATAGGAATAATAATATAAAACGATATATTTAAACTCATAACCATAACATTTAAAGCTAATTCTTGTAACTTAGTAAATAATATTAATACAATACCCAAAAATATAAATAATAAACATATAATAATTAACATTGATTTAAAATTAATATACTCATTGTTAATACTATAACAATGATCAATAAGTTGAAAAGTAAAAATAAGAATTAACCCAATTTGAAATATATTTTTATAAATAAAATTAATAACAAACTTTATTATTTTTGAAAATAAACTAGATTTATTACAGTTATTGTCATTATTGTCATTATTGTCATTTTCACAATTTGAAGTTGTATTTAATGTATTAAAGAAATTATGTACATCATGAATTATAGTAAACCCTTGAACCGGAACAATTGTTACAAAAAAAACATATATACACAATAAAAAAACGGTAATCCATACTAGTGAAATTGATATAATAATTTTTATAATTAAAAACAATATAATAAAAATAAAATAAGGTATTGTATATATTATTATAGGAGGTATAGGAGTTCCATTTGAGTAAGTGTTATAATAATAAATAGTAGTAAAAATAATATATATTACTAAAAATATTGTAATATTATTTGTAAAAGTATCTGTATTACCAGAATCATCATTACCAAACCGAAAAGAGTTACAAAAAGCATAATAAAACATAATACTTAATCGAATAATAAAATAAAAAGAAAACAAAAAAAGAAAAATAAAAATAATTTTATAAGAATCTTGAGTATCTAGTTTCATCCATTTTAACGCTATTATTAAAAAGTCTGGTATTTGGTTAATAATATATCTTAATCCAAATACAAATCCGAGAGGGGGTATATTTGATAAAATGGTATTTGATAATGATAAAAAAAAGTTTAAATTTCCAGGTTCGGTATTATTTAAATTTACTTTGTCAGATGATGGCTTTTCTTTTAAAAAAAAAGAATAAAACAAATTATATGTAATAAAAATACAAATTAAATAACCAATAAAAATATAATAATATATTAAAATACTAATATAAGAGGATACTTGATAGTTTCCTTTAAATAGTTCAATAAATACATTAAAAAAGAAAATAATCGTAACATTTATTAAAGCAATTGGATTATATTCGCGTATAAACGGAGCAAACGTATACTTCCACCATGAAATAAAATTTTTAAATGTTTGTTTTGGATTAGACCCGTTAATATTTAATTTAACTACACCTTCAGTGTTTGAATTTGTCATTCCTTCTTCGCTGTCACCAACCTTTATATTCATTGTATTTGATGTAAACGGGTTTGTTCGAACAGTAGATGGTGCGTCAAATAAATTTACAATAGAATCATTATTATTTGGTTTTGAATTAGCAGGTGTATAATATGATTGGGTAGTTATATCAAAACTCTTACTATTAATTGGTGTAGTTAATGTTGGTAAATTTAACGATTTTTCGCCTTTTATAGTTGAATTATTATATGTTGTTGTTAAATTATTATTTTTTTTTGATTTTAAATAATTAGTAAGAGATTTTCCACCAAATGTAACACCTTTTAAATTCATGGTACTGGCGTCAATCATAGTATCTCCTCCATTTCTAAAATACACTAACCCGGGTGTATTTACAGATGTATTATTTAAATCGTCTGTTATATCTACTTTGCTCATATCACAATCTCCACTTTTACAATTAATCCAGTTTACATATATATCAACCCCGCTCATATCACATCCTTCATTATTACAATTAAATCCATTAAGATACGTATTTCCATTATATACCATTAATGAATAAAAGCCAGATGAATCTACATTATTATGTTGTCCAGGATAAGTATCTGGTTCAGCATTTTCTATTTTTGTAAAATTACCGTGGTTTTCTTTTAATATTTTTTCATAAGATGATTTTTGATTAGAGTCGTTAAAAATATTATGTGGAGTAAGTTCGTTAGGTTTAAATGCGTTACTAATCGAATCAACATTAAAATTGTTTGGGGGAAATGCGTTACCAATTGAACCAAAGTTAAAATTTTCTATACTTATAGATGATGTTGTATTTAAAGGGTTATTCGTATTTTGGGTTGAGGATGGTAACTCTTGTAATAGCGGTTGTTGAAAAGTTGATGAAATTAAAAATGGTTCTTTTTTATTTATAGTTTCTGTTTTTTTTCGTAAATTAATATTCCATTTTGTAGTTTTTTTGTCATTGTTCATTTAATAATTAAAATTTATATAATACTTATATAAAGAATAAAAATAGTTTAGGTTAAAATAACTTAAACTATCTTATAATGTGTTCTTTATTTACTAAAGAAACTAAACCAATAGTATTTGTTTCTATTTTAAACCTTTTACAAAAAAATATAATTTTTTCAGATGCTAGTAATGATAATAAACCTCCAAAATATACAAACTTTGAATTAAAAAAAATAAAATGTGATGAAAAATACAAAGAATATTTGGAAATTAAATACGTAGAATGTTTAAAAAAATCATATATAAAAAAAGAAATATTAGAAAATAAGTGTGACTTATATATCAAAGAATACATAAATTGTTTTTCAAATAATACCAATACTATTACTTCTTTGAAATGACTAAACCCCTATTTTTATAATTACCATTTATTTACACTTGTTTTAACAGGAGGTGGTGTAAAAAAATCAGGACGGTTATTAAACTTTTTTCCGGGTTGTTTGTGTAAATTAACATTATATTCAAATTCTCCATAATCTTTTTTTAATTGGTCTTCTACAATCATTTCGGGAGTTGGATCACCATTCAATTCCGAAGTTTCTTCAATATATTCTATAATGTGATGAAGAAATTTATTAAAAGCACGTTGTATTTCATTATTATAATTTGAATGTTGACCTTTTATATTATTCTTTGAATTTTCTAATAAATCGTCGAAAATATTTTCAATTAAAAAACTATGACACTTTATTTTATTTTGTAAATCAATTGATTTTTTTAATTGTGTGGGATTAGTCTTTTCTAAATAAGTTTTATAATGTTTTTTATTCATCATACATTCCAATGTAATTTTATTAATGTCAGTTCGTTCAATCCACCTTTCGTGTTCTACATCATACTTGTTTTCTTTTACTGATGAGTTACATTCAATACTTGTATTGTCGTTGTCATCGCTTTCGTAGTTGTCATCAGTAGGAGGTATAATTAATGTTTGTACTTTCATAAAGGGCGATTTTTCCATTTATAATAAATATATAAATATATTTATATATTTACAACATTTTATGAGGTTTAATTGTTATTGAAAAATTTATTTTATAAAAAATGGTTTACCCCATTGCCGTTTCTGTACTTTTTAGTTTTTCATTTTTTCATAGTTTTTTATTTTTTCATAGTTTTTTATTTTTTCATAGTTTTTCATTTTTTCATAGTTTTTCATTTTTTCATAGTTTTTTATTTTTTATATTGTATTAAAAAAAGGATACCATAAATGGTATAAACTATATACATTTAGTTACAAACCACAAAATCCCTTTACCGACAAATTCATTGATATAATCGGCAAATGGGTAATTGTATAAGTTATGATAATATATTATACCATAATATGTGTTTAAATATTTTAATGTTTGTAAAATTGGTTAAATCGACGGCAAATTTGCCAATACCAAACGTATAATACCCAAACTAGCTACATCATACGATACAATAAGCGGTAAATTATTATCTATATACAATTCTATCATATTACAAAGAGGGGTACATTTAATAAATTGGGAAAGCGATTTTAAACTGAACATACCCTGTATAACGGTTGAAGCGTCTACTGGATTTTTAATAAATTCCATATATCCATCGTGTGCTGATCGGTAAATTTTTAAATTGGCAAATGAACCTTCTGCTGTAAATATAAGATCTTTGCCAATACTGCGTATTTCAATTCTATCACTAATACAGTTTAAATCACGAATAATTTTCTGAAAATCTGTACTTGGAAGATTAATAACGGTAGTATATACAACGTCAGGAATTACCAATTCTTCCAAGTCGGGTTCAATTAACCGTAGTTTTTGACTATAGCATTGCCGAATATCGCCATTGTCATACTGAAACCCTATATTACTAACCACTCCTTCATGGTAATCGGAATTTTCTATATATATAGTTAGTGTATCATCATTTGAAATAGTGCTAATTACACGAAAAAGGTGAAGTGTGTTGGCGCATATTACAATTTTATCCGGCTTACAAACATAGTGTTCAAATTTACTGGCTTCCAAAAACACATTTACAAGAATAGTATGTGTTTTATCAAAATTTATAATTTTTAAACCTTCTTTTGTAAAGGTAATTGTGCTATCGGCAAGAATATCCTTTATTGCTGTAAAAACGTTTCGTATTGGTTGAATTTGAACAGTTTTAATTGTTAAAACGTTATTTTCTTCGTTCATTTTTATAATCACAAATAATATAATATTATAAGTTAAATCTTTATGTTAAATGGTTAACCATTAATGTTTTTACCAACTACTAAAATATTAACCATTTGCCGTTTTTAAACTTTTAATTTTTTTTACTTTTTAACCCTTTAACGATTTAACCCGCGGATTTCAGGGTTAATGATTTTATTATTTTATTAGGTAATTATAAAAAACCTACATTATACATCGTGTCAAATATTTTAAAATAAGTAAAATATTTG
>Ga0114968_10000836_pt1 | contig 23364 bp, 19 predicted proteins | sample M_130807_EF_Meta_FD_87020 | JGI IMG/M metagenome (GOLD analysis project Ga0114968, IMG submission 87020) | Freshwater microbial communities from Lake Montjoie, Canada to study carbon cycling - M_130807_EF_MetaG | ecosystem: Environmental > Aquatic > Freshwater > Lake | place: Lake Montjoie... | reverse complement strand
TCCCTCATGTCTGGGAACTCATCTGCTGAAAGTCTACCGTGTGACCCTGGATTTTGAGCACATCGTGCTCTGGGTCGAGTGGGGTTGAGGAAATGCGGTCCCAAACGGCATTTTTTTGCGACAGATTCGCAATAGGACAAGCCTTGCATACAAAAGTTCAAAAAAAACAAGATGACGGTTGCAAACCTGCTCACGTCTCCCTATTCTGAATCTCCTTGTGAAATTTTTCACAAGCTCATCTGCCGACACTTTCTATGGGTAACTTTTTTCCGCGTTGGACCAACTGGCTGCCGCTCAAGCTCGCCATTGCCGTCGTGTTCATTGCCTTCGGCGTGAGTGTCGGCGTCGCCTACTACTTCACACCGAAATACACTCGCGTAGGTTATGAACCGACGCAGCCGGTGCCGTTCTCACACAAAATCCACGCTGGCCAGCTCGCGCTCGACTGCCGCTACTGCCACAGCTTTGGTGAGACTTCTAGCCACTCGAACGTCCCGACGAACCAGACCTGCTTCAACTGCCATGGCCCGGGCAAAGGCAACATCCGCAGCAATTCTCCCAAGCTGGAGATGGTGATCAAGGCCAACGAAACCGGCAAGTCGATCCCATGGGTCAAAGTCCACAAGGCTCCTGATTACGTCTATTTCAACCACAGCGCCCATCTCAACCGCGGCATTTCCTGCGTCTCCTGTCATGGTAAGATTACGGAGATGGAAGTCGTCCGCCATGATCAGTCACAGTCAATGGGCTGGTGCCTCGACTGCCATCGCAACCCTGAGAAGAACCTCCGGCCCCTCGAGTTCGTCACCAAGCTGGACTACAAAGCTGGCGATCTGAAGCGCGCAGACTTCTACAAGGCTCTCCTCGACAAGAAGGTTCCCGTGGACGAGATCGCCACCACCATCGGCGGTGAAGGTGCCAAGGCCGACAGCCTCGACCAGCTCGTCGCTCTCGCTGAGAAAACTTACGGTAAAGACGTGACCCAGACTGAAGTGGGCACCCAGATCAAGAAGCACTGGCAGATTCAGCCGCCGGAATCCTGCACTGCCTGCCACCGCTAACCCGCGCCCCTTTTTCTGACACATGAAAAAAATTTGGAAGCATCCTGAGGAGCCGCAAAACGCCAAGCGCTACTGGCGCAGTGTCGCCGAACTGGACCGTCGCGAAGATTTCTTGAAAAATCTGGGCCGTGAATTCCCCGAGGGTGACACCCTGAACGAAGCGGAGCGTGAGAACAGCCGTCGTGAATTTTTGAAGATCATGGGTGCCAGCGTGGGCATGATGGGTCTGGCAAGCTGCCGCCGTCCCCTCGTCAACATCCTGCCTTACACTCAGCACGTAGAGTGGATGATTCCTGGCAAGTCACTGTTGTACGCCACCACCATGCCGCAGAACGGCGGTGCGGTGCCCCTGGTGGTCACCACGCATGAAGGTCGTCCGACCCATCTTTCCGGCAATCCGCTGCACCCCCTGGGTGGCGGCATCAGCAGCTTTGCCCAGGCTTCGGTGCTGGATCTGTATGACCCTGAGCGCTCGCAGAAGCCGATGGGCGCTGGCAAGGAACTCTCCTGGGCCAAGGCGAACGATCTCCTCGCAGCGGCCGTCGCCGAGGCGAAAAAGACCTCAGGTGCCAGTCTTGGCATCGTGATGGGCGGCTCGTCCTCTCCGACCTATCTGCGTCTGCTGGATGAAGTGAAGGCTGCCTATCCGCAGGTCAAACTCTTCCAATACGAAGCCGTGGGTGGCGAAGGCCAGGCTGCAGCCAACAAGGCTGTTTTGGGCACTGGTGTGAAGCCCTTCGTGAAGCTCGGCTCCGCGATGCGCATCCTCTCTCTGGACTGTGACTTCCTCGGGGTGGACCCCGTGGCAGGCGAGCCTATCTCGGCTTTCACCAAGCATCGTGCCAAGGAAGCGAAGACGGCGGACATGAACCGCCTTTACGTCCTGGAAAATCGTTACACGCTGACCGGCGGCATGGCCGATCACCGCAAGCCGCTCGCGGCAAGCTTGATCCCCGTGGCGGCAGCTTTGATCGCTGCTGAGCTGGGAGACACCTCCGCCAAGGCCCTGGCCGACACTGCGCCTGCCAGCCTCAAAGAATGGATCGCTCCTGCGGTCCGTGATTTGATCGACAACAAAGGCAAATCCGTCGTTCTCGCCGGTTCCCGCTACGGCGCGGAAGTGCATGCGCTGGTTGCTTCAATTAACAACGCTCTGGGCGCTTACGACTCGACCATCGAACTCCTTCAAGCCGCTCCTGCTGCTGAACTCGGCAATTTCGCCGATCTGCAGACCGCAATTGCCGGCGGTCAGGTGAAGACCCTCGTTTCACTGACTCCTGCCAGCCTCTATTACGACGCGCCGGACGCAGCCGCACTGGCCAAGCTCGTGACGGATAAAGGCGTGAATCTCATTCACGTCGGCATGCAGAAGAACATCACGGCACGTCAGGCCGCGCTGCACATTCCTGCCGCTCACTACCTTGAAGTCTGGGGTGATGTGCGTGCTGCTGATGGCACCTACTCGATCATCCAGCCGATGATCGCCCCCTTGTATGACGGTGCCAGCCGGGTGGAAATCCTGCTGGCGCTTCTTGGCCGCAAAAAGCTCGGCCCGGTCGAAGCTGCTGCGCCTGCCGCCGGTGCCGCTCCTGCCGCCCCCGCAACCGACGCCGCCCACACCGCTGTGCGCGACACCTTCGCCGTAGTGGCTGGCAGCCTCGACGAAACGAAATGGAATTTCACCCTGCGTGACGGCTTCCTCAAAGGTTCCGCCTACGCCAAGGCCACTGCAGCGCCGAATGTCGCCGCCGTAGCTGCCTTTATTGCCAAGGCCAAACCTGTTGCTGCACCCACCGCAGAAGCTCCTGAAGTCGTGCTGGTGGCGGACTCCAGCGTCTATGATGGCCGCTACATCAACAATGCCTGGCTCCAGGAAGCGCCCGATCCGGTGACGAAACTCACCTGGGAAAATGCCGCGTGGATTGGTTCCGTCACCTTCCGCGCGTTGGCTCTCACAGAAGGCCAGCTCGTTAAAATCACCGTCGGTGACACCGCGATCGAAATTCCGGCGATTGAAGCCCCCGGGCACGTCTCCAATTCCATCACCCTGCCACTGGGCTACGGCCAGACTGGCGTTGGCGTGGTCGGCGGTGATCGTGGCGTGAACGCCTATGCCTTGCGCAAGCAGCCCGGCACCTTCGTCCTGAGTGGTGCCAAGGTTGAGGTCCTCCCCACCATCGCTGAACTTGCCATCACCCAGGAGCAGAACACGATGGAAGGTCGTGCGATCTATCGTGAAGGCACGCTTGATACCTTCAACAAGGACACCGCTTTTGCCCAGAAGACCGGCATGGACAGCCATATCCCGGAAAACATTTCCTTCTACAAAGGCCAGGTCGGGGTAAAATCCGAAGAAAACCCGGACGGCTTCGACTACGAAAAGCTTCATCAGTGGGGCATGACGATCGACCTCAGCAAGTGCATTGGCTGCACGGCTTGCATCGTCGCCTGCCAGAGCGAGAACAACATTCCCGTCGTCGGCAAAGATCAAGTGCGCAAAGGCCGCTTGATGCAGTGGATCCGCATGGACCGCTACTTCGCGGTACCAAAATGGGGCAAGAACGAAGTCGAACAGGAAAGCACTTGGCCAGAAGATAATGCGACGCCCGAGCAGTTAGAGAACGCCGAAATGGTGCACCAGCCGCTGGCCTGCCAGCAATGCGAATCCGCTCCGTGCGAAACCGTCTGTCCGGTGAACGCCACCGTTCACACTCCTGAAGGTCTCAACGCCATGGCCTACAACCGCTGCATCGGCACACGCTACTGCGCGAACAACTGCCCCTACACCGCCCGCCGCTTTAACTGGTTTGACTACAACAAGCGCAATCCGCTGATCGACACCACGGTCCTCGGCATGAAAGTCGGCAATCTTTACGCTGGCCCGCTGGGTGAGAAGAAGGAAGACGAAGGCCTCCGCCTCCAGCGCAATCCGAACGTCACAGTCCGCATGCGCGGTGTTATCGAGAAGTGTACCTACTGCGTGCAGCGCCTCGAATCCGCCAAGATCGTGCAGAAGCAGGTGCAGCGCGATTCCAAAAACTTCCGCGTGCCGACCGACACCGTCAAAACCGCCTGCCAGCAGTCTTGCCCGGCGGATGCGATTGTCTTCGGCGATTTGGCCGATCCGAAATCCGCCATCGTCAAATCGAAGGCATCGCCACGCGACTACCAGTTGCTCAAATACATCGGCACACGCCCGCGCACGAGCTACCTCGCCCGTCTGCGCAATCCGAACAAGAACATGCCCGGCGCAGAAAACATCGCCGTGTGGAGCAACAATCAATACTAACCCGGACACATGGACGCCTCCGCCACAGCATCTAACACCCCGCGCATCCTCGAACGCGAGCCGCTGGTGTTGAACAACCGTTCCTATTCGTGGATCACGAACCGCATCTGCGGCATCGTGGAAAACAAGCAGCCCGCCCTCTGGTGGATCCTGTTTGTGCCTTCCGTGTTGCTGACGGGATTGATGGTCTTCTGTTTCACCTACCTCATCTCCACCGGCGTCGGTGTCTGGGGTCAGAAGCAGCCGGTCGCTTGGGCATGGGACATCACGAATTTCGTGTTCTGGATTGGTATCGGTCACGCCGGCACGCTCATTTCCGCCATCTTGTTCCTCACCCGCCAGAAGTGGCGCACGTCAGTGAACCGTGCTGCGGAAGCCATGACGATCTTCGCCGTGATGTGCGCCGGTTTGTTCCCGGCCTTCCACGTCGGTCGTGTGTGGATGGTTTGGTTCCTTGCTCCCATCCCGAATGCCAATGCCATCTGGCAGAATTTCAAGTCTCCCTTGCTTTGGGACGTGTTCGCTGTTTCAACGTATTTCAGCGTGTCTGCCGTGTTCTGGTTCCTGGGTCTCGTGCCCGACCTCGCCACGCTGCGTGATCGCTGCCGTCCGGGCTTGAAAAAATTCTTCTACGGCCTGTTCGCCCTCGGCTGGCGCGGTGGCAACCGCCACTGGAGCCACTATGAGACGGCCTACATGCTCCTGGCTGCTCTCTCCACACCGCTGGTGCTCTCCGTGCACTCGGTCGTGTCCTTCGACTTCGCCACGTCCGTCGTTCCCGGCTGGCATACCACGATCTTCCCGCCCTACTTCGTCGCCGGTGCCATCTTCGGTGGTTTCGCGATGGTGTTGACTCTCATGCTTCCGGTGCGCCGCATCTACGGCCTGGATGACCTGATCACACCGAAGCACGTGGACAACATGGCCAAGATCATCCTGCTCACGGGAACGATCGTCGGTTATGCCTACTGCATGGAGCTTTTCGTGGCCTACTACAGCGCCAATCCGTATGAAGCTGCCGCCTTTACGCTGCGTGGTCTGACCGGTCCTTCCACATGGGCCTACTACTGGATGTTCGGCTGCAACGTGTTTGCCCCGCAGCTCTTCTGGAGCCGCTGGTGCCGCCACAATGTGTGGGTGGTCATGATCGTTTGCATGTTTGTGAACGCCGGCATGTGGTTCGAGCGCTATGTCATCATCGCCACCACGCTGGAGCGTCTCATGGTGCCGGGCTCCTGGCGGGTCTATGAGGCCACCTGGGTCGATAAGTACACTTTCCTCGGCACTTTCGGCTTCTTCATGATGCTGTTCCTGCTGTTCCTGCGCTTCCTGCCCGTCATCGCCATCGGCGAAGTCAAAGGGGTGCTCCCCCAGTCGAACCCGCACCAGGACGACCATGCCGAGCCTGGCATCCAGGAGGAAGACCTCATGGACTACGCCGACCGTCACGTCGCCAAACCCGTTGCCGCCTAACATTTTAACTGCACCCCGACTGTGAGCACCACCCTCAAACGAGTCCACGGCTACCTCGCTGAATTTGACAGCGTGAAGGATCTCTATCACGCCGCCGAGCATGTGCGCGATGCCGGCTACCAGCGCTGGGACGTGCATTCGCCCTTCCCGATTCACGGCATGGATGCCGCGATGGGCAACCCACGCTCCAAGCTGCCCATTTTCGTTTTCTGCGGTGGCATCACCGGCACCACGGTCGCCTTCACGCTGGAAACGATCACCCAGACCAACTTCTGGAGCCACATCGGCCTCGGCTTCCTGCAAAAGATCGTCGAAACCTATCCGACCGTCGTTCAGGGCAAGCCCACCGACATCTGGACCCTTCCGGCGTTCTTCCCGGTGATGTTTGAGCTGACGATTCTGTTCAGCGCCTTCACCACACTGTTTGGCCTGCTGGCTCTCATCGGCCTGCCGCGCTGGAACCACCCGCTGTTTGTTTCCAAGAACTTCGCCAAGTTCTCGGACGACGGTTTCTTTGTCTGTATTGAGGCCCGTGACCCCAAATTCTCCCAGGAAGGCACCAAGAGCCTTCTCGAAAAAGCCGGCGGCAAGAACATCGAACTCGTGGAGGACGAAATCTAAGCCTCGCTTACCCGCACCATGAAGTACTTCTTTCTCAGCTATCTCTTCGTCGCCGCGATCATTGTGAGCGCGTTTGGTTTCCGTGGCAGCAAATCGGAATTGCCGCCGATCGAAATCATCCCGGACATGGATCATCAGGCCAAAGTGAAATACCAGGCTTCCAGCGAATTCTTCGCAGATGGCCGTGGCGCCCGCCTGCCGGTCAAAGGTACCCTGCCGATGGGTTTTGAAATCCCCGCCAAGCCCGCTGCGGAGGGTGCCAAGCCCGCCCGCGTCGCTTTCACCAGCGGCCTCGGTTACTACGACACTGGCAAAGTGGGTGACTTCTACGGCGACGGCCTGCCGACCGAGATCACCGGCGATCCTGCCGTCTTCACCGACGCCTTCCTCAAGCGCGGCGAACAGCGTTACGGCATCCATTGTGCCATCTGCCATGGTGCCTCCGGCAACGGCAAGGGAGTGACTTCCAAATACGGCATTCTCACCGCCTTCAACTTTCAGCAGCCCGGTAACACGGACCCTGCCAATGCCGCCGCCTACCGTGCGGATGGTGCCATCTTCGATGTCATCACCAATGGCAAAGGCCTGATGGGCGGCTACGGCGGCAACATCACTTTGCGCGACCGCTGGGCCATTGTGGCCTACATCCGCTCTCTGCAACTCGCCGCTAAAGAGTCTGGCGTCACCCTTCCCCTCCAGTAACGGCACGATCACGCGAATCCCGGCATGAGTCACCACGTCACCTTCAACGATCTGCCCCAGGGCGGAGAAAAATTCGAACCAGCCAAGGGCGGTAAGCTCATTGGCACGCTGGGCCTCTTTGGCCTGCTTGGTATCGTAGCTTCCGCCTACTTTTTCTTCAACAACACGGACACCTTTGCCTACTCCTGGCTGTTCGCAGTCTTCTTCACCTTCACCTTCGTTGTCGGCGGCTGCTTCTGGATTCTGCTCCACAGTGCTTCCAATTCGAGCTGGGGTGTCGCCGTGCGCCGCATCTGGGAAAACCTCGCCAACATGGTGATCCCGCTGGCCATTTTTGCCTCCCCGCTGCTCGTCCCTGCGGTGCAGTCGCCGCTCTACGAGTGGATGAATCATCATCGCGAAGCTGCGCATCACGCTACTGAGCATGGCGGCACCGTGAAAGAGGCGTTGCACCACATGGCGGTGGACAATCCGCATCTCCATGTGCTGGTCACCAAGTTTGGCTACATGAACCTGAACACTTGGTTCTCCTGGTACACCCGGTTTGCGCTGTATTTCCTCGTCCTCTGGTTCATCGCCCACACCCTGCGCGGCAAGTCGCTCAAGCAGGAGCAGGATGGTGACATCAAGCACACGATCTCCGCACGCCAGTTTTCCTGCATCGTGCTGCTGCCCTTTGCCCTGACGGTCACCTTCGCGTCCTTTGACTGGCTCGTGGGTCTGGACTACAACTGGTTTTCCACCATGTGGGGGGTGTACATCTTTGCTGGTTGCGCTTGGTCCTCGATGGCGGTGTCCATCTTGGTCGTCACCTGGCTGCGAGGCCTGGGTTATCTGCAGAAAGTGGTCACGGAGGAGCACTACCACCTCATGGGCAAGCTGCTGTTCGCCTTCACGGTGTTCTGGGCCTACATCACCTTCAGCCAGTATTTCCTGATCTGGTACGCCAACATCACGGAAGAAACGCGCTTCTACCTCACCCGCAACACTGAAGGCTGGCGGGATGTTTCCATCTTCATTCTCGTTGGGCACTTCATCGTTCCCTTCCTGTTTCTGCTCTCCCAGGCGCGCAAAAAGAATCCGGTGGTCATCAGCCTCGGCTGTCTCTGGATCCTCTTCATGCACCTGGTGGACATCTACTGGAACGTCATCCCTGAGCGTGGACCGTCCCTTGGCATCGGTGTCTGGGTGCCCTACGCCTGGGTGCAGGACATCGCCGCGCTCTGCGCTGTCTTTGGCACCATGGGGTTCCTTTACCTGCGCGGTCTGGCCAAGTACAGCCTCTACCCATGGCGTGATCCGCGCCTCATCGAGTCCGTGAACGTCATCAACTGATTCCCCGTTTTTCCATGTCGCAGCCCGATCCATCCAAAAAAGCCGGAGCCACCCTCGTATGGGTGCTCGGAGCCTTCGCAGGCTTCGCCGTGCTCTTCATCGTCATCCAGTCACTCAGTGACTCGAAGCAGGGCTTTGACCCGCGCGAGCAGGAACGCCGTGACAACACCGCTGAGATCCTCAAGGCACAGGCCGAAAACATCGCCAAGCTGGGCCTGAGCGACGCCGCCAAGAAGAAGGCTGTGTTCGAGAAAACGCTCGCCGCGCTCGGTGCCAAAAAACCCGGAGTGAGCACCCAGGTGGTCCCCGGATCGCCCACCCAGCTCAAGCAGGCCGCTGCGGCCGCCCCGGCCCCTGCTGCACCCGCAACTCCAGCTCCCGCTGCTGTGGCACCCGCCGCAGCACCTGCAACCGCCCCTGCCGCACCCGCTTCGCCCAAGTAAGTCATGCAGACCACTCCCGCCACTTCTGACACAGACCTTCAGGCCGACAACCTTCGCCGCGCGGCGATCGACAAGTCGGTGAAAGGCCCTGTGCTCTTCCTCTTCACCAATGGAGCCTTCTGGCTCATGCTTTCCACGCTGCTCGGTGTCCTCGCCGCGATCAAGCTGGTGGAGCCTGAGTTTCTGGGAGACTGCCAGTATATCAGCTATGGTCGCCTGCAGCCAGCGCACATCAATGCGCTCGTCTATGGCTGGGGTGTGCAGGCTGCTCTGGGTGTGATGCTGTGGATCATGGCCCGGCGCTCCGGTCAGGTCCTGAAGGGCGGCAAAAGCATCCTCATCACCGCCGGGGTGTTTTGGAACATCACCATCACTGTGGGCATTCTTGCCATTCTTATGGGCAAGAGCACCTCGATCGAGTGGCTGGAGATGCCGAAGTTTGTCTGGCCCGTGCTGCTGACCTGCTTCCTCTGCTACGCCTGGCCCATCGCCCGCATGTTTGGCCGCGCCATCCGTCCAGAAGGCTTCATGGTCAGCACCTGGTACATCCTGGGTGCCTGCTTTTGGTTCCCGTGGATCTTCATCACCGCCAATGTCGCTCTGCACTGCCTGCCGGGTCTGGGTGCCATCGGTGCCGGCATTGACGCCTGGTATATCCACGGGGTGATCCTTCTGTTCTTTGTTCCCGTCGGCGTCGGCGCAGCCTATTACTTCATTCCGAAGATCACCGGGCAGCCCATTGCCTCGGCCCAGCTGGCTTCCGCCGGTTTCTGGAGCCTCGCCATCCTGGGTGGTTGGACGGGCATGCAGAAATACATGGGTGGCCCGCTGCCAGCCTGGATGTCCTCGGTAGGAGCCTGCGCTGGCGTGCTGCTGCTCATTCCGGTGGGTTTTGTCGGCCTCAATCATCACCTTACCACCATCGGCAAGCACAGCGCCGTGGCCTCCAGCCCCACCCTGCGCTTCATCTTCTTTGGATCGCTGTTCTATCCCGTCTCGGGCTTGGTGCTCGCCATGAACTCCGCCTTCTGGACCGGTGCCAACCTGCAGTTCACCCAGTCCTGGTACTCCTTCCAGGTGGTCAGCGTGTACGGCTTCTTCAGCATGTGCGTGTTCGGTGCCATCTACTACATCGTGCCGCGTCTCTCCGGCTGCGAATGGCTCAGCGTCCGTCTCATCCGCAATCACTTCTGGTTCTCCGTCTATGGCGTCGGCACCATCGTCATCATGAGCATCGTGGCCGGCTGGCAGCAAGGGGTGGACCTGAATGACCCCGAGCATTGGGACCAGACTTTCATGAACCACGTCGTCAATTCCCGCCCCTACGTGGTGTCCCGTGCGGTGGCCTGGGCGCTCATCAGCTTCTCCAACTGCATGTTCCTTCTGCATCTCCTGCTCATGGTCGCAGGTCTGGGCCGCCGCAGTTCGGCACCCACCCTGCTTGAACACCACGACGATCACGCTCTTCCCCACGAAGCCCACGCATGACGAACTTCCGCACATTCATTCTCGGTCTCGCCGCCGCCTTCGGGCTGCCATGGCTGTGTCTCATCGTCCTTCCGGCGATGAAGTACCAGAGCCTCACCCCTGTCGCCTACGATAAGGACAGGGACGGCGTCGAAGGCTTCTTCCCACCTGCTCCCGTCAACGGCCAGGGACAGCTCGTTTACATCAGCGAAGGCTGCAATCAGTGCCACACGCAGATGATTCGCCCGGTCCAGCTCGGCCTTGATGGCTGGTATAAAGGCTGGGGCCAGGATCAGGAAGCCCGCCCAACGACTCCGGCGCGTCCCAGCGTAATGGGTGACTACCTCGGTGAGAAATACGCCCTGCTCGGCATTCAGCGTGTCGGACCCGACCTCGCCAATTTCGGCTGGCGTGCCCCTACCGCTGGTGCGTTGCACGTTCACCTCTATGCGCCCCGTTCGGTGCATGACTGGAGCACGATGCCCGCCTACAAGAGTCTCTACAAGCTGCAGAAGATCCAGGGCCCTGCTTCAGAGCGCGCCTTGAAGCTGCCGAAGAAGTTTGCGCCGCCTGCCGGTTATGAAGTCGTTCCGACTCCCGAAGCCGACCGTCTCGTCGAATATCTTCTATCCCTGAAAAAGGATTATCCCGTCCCCGGACAGAGCGCAGCCGTCGCTGCCGCTCCCGCCAAAAAGTAGCCCCTCTCGTGACCCGCACGCCCCCATGAGCGCACCCGCCCATCCAGATAGCACCGATCTTGACCGCCTTCACAGCGCTGTGAAGCGCGAGAAGGAAGATCTCGCTCCCGAAAACCAACCCGCACCGCTGTGGGCCATGTTCTTGCTCATGCTCGTTGCCATCATTGCTGGTGGCCAACTTGGCCCGATTCTGAATGGCGCAGGTGTCAGCTTTGATGTCAGCAATCCATTCGCCAGCGCTGGTGGCGGTGACCCGCGCCCCGGCGGAGCTGGCGCAGGCGGCACGCTCGATCCCTTTGCCTTGGCGATGAAAAAGGGCGCAAGCGGTTACGCTGTGTGCGGTGGTTGCCATCAGGGCAACGGTGGCGGTCTTCCCGGTCAGTTCCCGCCTCTGGCCAAGTCTGAGTTCGTCCTGGGTGGTACAGAGCGTCTGATTCGCATCGTGCAGCACGGTCTGATCGGCCCGGTCACGGTGAACGGCCAGGGCTACAACACCCCCGGCGGCATGCAGCCCTTTGGTGCGGCCATGTCCTCCCAGGATCTCGCCAACGTGCTGACCTTTGTGCGTAACACCTGGGGCAATGAGGCCCCAATGATCACCAAGGAAATGGTGCAGAAGGTGCGCGATGAGGAAAAGCGCGCCTCGCAGTGGACTGCCGCCGAGCTTGAGCCTTTCGCCAAAAAGAATGTCCCCGGTGACGTCCCCGCCGGCCCCGGCGCTACTGCTGCCGCCAAGTAATTTCAAACTGCAATGACCCGTGTGAAGCAAACCGTCTCCCGCCAGGCACCTTGGGCTGCCTTCGGAGCCGTCATGCTGATCGCGAACGTGAGCTGCGGCAAGATGCCTGAAGCCGCCGCCGAGGTGAAGCTAGCGCCTGCCATCGAGATCGCCGAAACGTCCAGCATCACTGGCAAAGTGACGCTCAAGGGTGCCGATACCGCCAGTCTGCGCAAAGTCGTTGATGTCGGCGGCAATCCGTTTTGTACCGGTCATGGCGAGATTGTGGACTCCACTTGGAAAGTGGCTGCGGACGGTGCTCTCGCTGATGCTGTAATCACCGTGCGCGGCAGCCAGCGCGCCAGCAATGTTTCCATTGCGCCGTTGGTGGATCAGACGAAATGCGAGTTCGTACCGCACACCGTGTCGATACAGGCCGGTCAGGAAGTCCGTTTTCACAATAGTGACCTGACCTTCCACAACATCCGCGTCGCACGTTACGAAGCGCAGGGAAAAGGTGCCAACATCGATAATTTCGGCCAGCCTTCACGCGGCGATGAAAACGTGAAGACGTTTAATACTCCCGGCATCTACCGCCTAGAATGCGACGTACACCGTTGGATGAATGCTTGGGTCTTTGTCCATGAAGGTGCGCACAGCGCCGTGTCAGGTGTGGACGGCCATTTCTCCATCCCCCGCGCACTCGCCGACGGCGACTACATCGTCGAAGCCTGGCACCCGCAGTTTCCGCAAAGCATCACCCACACCGTCACCATCCGTGACGGCAAGGCCACCGCAGATTTCGAGTTCGACTTCGCGAACGCCCACCCCCTCTGATCCCTTTTGACCCCCAGCTTATGAGCGCCGCCGCCACCACTCACGATCACGCCCACGATCATTCGCATGACGACCATGCGCACGGGCACCATGAACAGAGCTTCATCTGGAAGTATATCTTCTCCAGTGACCACAAGACCATCGGCATCCAGTACGGCATCTCCGGACTGCTCTTTTTGCTTTTTGGTTTCTTCCTCATGCTGCTCATGCGCTGGAGCATTGCCTATCCTGGCGTCCCGGTACCTGCAGTGGAGGTGATCCGTCATCTGCCGCTCATCGGCGACATCTTTGAGCAGATGTTTGGCCGCTGGCTGAATGCAGACGGTTCTCTCAATGGCGAATTATACAACATGCTTGGAGCCATGCATGGCACCATCATGGTGTTCTTCGGCATCGTGCCGCTCGGCTTCGCCGCCTTCGGCAACTTCGTCATGCCGCTGCAGATCGGCACCATCGACATGGCATTCCCCCGCCTGAACATGGCCAGCTACTGGCTCTTTTTCATCAGCTGCGTGCTGATGATGTACAGCTTCTTCGTCGGCACCGGCCCGGTGCAGACTGGCTGGACGATGTACTCGCCGCTCGCCTCCACCGCAAACATCGGTGTGACAACCGTCTGGGGCCACGGCCACACCTGGTGGCTCTCAGCGATGGTGTTCAACATCTCCGCTTCACTTCTCGGCTCCGTCAATTTCATCGCCACGCTCATCAACCTGCGCACTAAAGGCATGTCATGGATGAAGATGCCCTTCTTCTGCTGGGCCATGTTTGTGATCGGCTTCCTCCTTCTTCTGGCGTTCCCGCCCCTCGAAGTGGCCTCCATCCTGCAGCTCTCCGACCGTGTGTTTGGCTCCTCATTCTATCTGCCGACCGGCCTGATGGAAGGTGGCAAGCACCTCGACATTTCTGGTGGTGGCAGCCCCCTGCTCTACCAGCATCTGTTCTGGTTCCTCGCCCATCCTGAGGTGTACGTTCTCATCCTTCCGGCGTTCGCCATTCTCACCGAAGTCATTCCCTGCAATGCCCGCCGTCCGCTGTGGGGGTACAAGTCGATGGTGTACTCCGTGCTCACGCTCGGCTTCCTCAGCTTCCTGGTCTGGGCGCATCACATGTATCTGACCGGCATGGGCACGATGATGTCCACCTACTTCCAGATTACCACGGTGCTCATCTCGGTGCCGTCCGTGGTGCTGCTGACCTGCTTGATGGTGTCGCTCTGGGGCGGTTCCATCCGCTTCAATACGCAGATGCTCTTTGCCTCCGCCTTCCTGCCCATGTTCGGCATCGGCGGTCTCACCGGCCTGCCACTGGCGTTCTCGTTCATTGACCTCGCCATGCACGACACTTACTACGTGATCGGCCACTTCCATTACGTCGTCGCTCCTGGAACCATCTTCGCCCTGTTCGCGGGCATCTACCACTGGTTCCCGAAAGTCACCGGTCGTTTCATGAACGACAAGCTCGGCAAGCTGCACTTCTGGCCTTCGCTCCTCGGCATGAACTTGGTCTTTGCACCCATGTTCATTCAGGGCATGGCCGGCTTCCACCGCCGCTGGTATGACGGTGGCAAGTACTTCGAGAACACCAATGCCATGACGCACTGGAGCACCACGCTGACGCACAAGATCGGCGCCTTCTTCGGTCTCAATATTCCGGACAACATGCTGTCCCTGAACATCGTCATGTCCGTCGGCGCGTTCATCCTCGCGCTGGGCCAGGTGCCCTTCATCTTCAACTTCTGGTTCAGCATCAAGGGTGGCAAAAAGGTCACCAGCGACAATCCCTGGGACGCCACCACGCTGGACTGGGCCACACCCACGCCACCTCCGCATGGCAATTTCCTGTTCGACCCCGTCGCCCATCGTGGCCCCTACGAGTACAGCGTTCCTGGCCACGCCACCGACTTCTATCCGCAGTGGGAGTCCGAGCCCGGCAAACCCGACCTCAAGGCCGTCGCTGAAAAAGCCCAGGCTCATCACTAAACCGCGAATTCCCAACCGCGCACCGCGACTACTTCAATGGACATCCCTTACACAGTTCACGCCCGTCCAGACACCGGTCTTTACAACGCCAAGATCGGCATCTGGCTCTTCCTGGCCTCGGAAGTCATGCTCTTCGGCGGCCTGTTCTCCGCCTACATCTTCCTCCGTGTCGGTGCCGACTATCCGTGGCCGGTGCATGATCTGGATGTGACGCTTGGTTTCATCAACACCGTGGTGCTCATCGCCTCATCCGTGACGGTGCTCATGGCCTTGGCAATGCTCAAGCTGCGCAAGTTTGGCTGGTACCGCATCAACATGGCGCTCACCGTGCTCTGCGCGGGGGTCTTCATGTTCAACAAGACACTCGAGTATAAAGCCAAGTTCGCCCACTACGCCGTGAAGCTCACCGACGGCACCCTCCTCACCGGCCATCTTCCTCACGGTTATCAGGTGAAGTTTGACGGCGTGACCGAGCTCAACCTGTCCGTTCCGCTCAAACACAGCGCTGTGACCGCTGATCCAGTCAGCTACGTGCTGCCATTCATCGAAGGCACCGCTCCAAAGTTCAAAACCGAAGACGGCACTGAAATCACCCTAGACAAGGCATCCTTTGCCGACCTCAGCGCCAAGGCAGTCGTCAAAGCCAAAGCCGAAAACAAAGGCAGCGCTTCCATCAAGCTGGTGGCCACCGTACCGGTCAAGGTCGCTGCCAAGCCTTCTGAGATTTTCGGTTACACCGAAAGCACCATCACCTTCCGTGACGGCACCACCGCCACTGGCAAGCTGACCGATGACAAGATGACCCTCGAAGTCGATGGCGTCGATGCACGCGGGGTGGCGCAGTCGGAAAATTCCCTCGCCTTTGATCACCGCTATCTGGGTGAAGCCTGGCAGAAAGCCTTCGTGGAGAACCGCGATCATCACATTGCCAAATTCGAGAAGGATTTCCCGACGCGTGACAAAGCCCGCTCGGCCACGCTGCAGAAAGAATCGCTCTACTTCAAACTGCACTCCGCCACCCCGCCCGCCGAAGGTGAAGCCCACGGTGACAAGCACGGCGCTGAGGCCCATGCTCCGGCGGAAGCCCATGGCGAAGCCCACGCGCATCACCCGACTGTGGTGCTGGAAAAGAAGGACTTTACCTTCTTCTCGAACTTCACGCCGAAGCTCAACACCTACTACGCCATCTACTTCACGCTAACCGGCCTGCACGGCCTGCACGTGGTCGCCGGTGCCGGGGTGCTGCTCTACTTCCTGGTGTTTGACGGCAAGCGCCTGCGTCAGGACCCCGAGCATCTTGCGAACCGTGTCGAAGTCGGCGGCCTGTTCTGGCACTTCGTCGATCTCGTTTGGATCTTCCTTTTCCCTCTTCTTTACCTCCTCTAATCCCGCATACCCTTAACTGTCATGGCCGACAACGTCGAAGAAATCCAAAAATCGATCAAGTGGTACTTCATCATCGGAGGAGTGCTCATGATCTTGAGCGCCGCCACCGTCGGACTCTCTTACTACGAGCTCCCCACTCACAGCCTGAACATCCTCGTCGGTATGATTCTGGCGACGATCAAGGCCTCGCTTGTAGCGTTGATCTTCATGCATCTCAGCCATGAGCGCAGCCTGATCTACAAGATCCTCGCCTTCACCGTGGCCTTCGCGATCGTTCTTTTCACGCTCTTCATCCTGTCGCACGAAGATCCGCTCGAATTCAAAGGAATGTACGCCCCTGTCGAACAAGAGCAGTAGTCCTCTCCGCACCTCCGCCATGTCGCTCAAGCACTTCCACATCGTCTTTCTCGCCTTCGCCATTTTGTGCGATGCCGGGTTCTGGCTGTGGATGCATTTTATGCCTGAGGAGGCCGCCGCTGCGGGAGCCTCCGGGCTCAAGAACTACGCTGGTCTGCTCTGCCTGGCCTTGCTGGTCTATACCGTGTGGTACCTCGGCAAAAAAATGCGCACCATCATCTGAGCTATGATCACCGCGTCTCCATCCTCCGTTCTCGCCTGCGCCACCTGCATGGCCGACAAAGGCAGCCTGGTCGGACAGGCTCAGGGCTACGCCATTCTGTTCATGCTGGGCATGCTGGCCTTCATGTTCCTCTGCGCCGCCTGTTTCGTTTACTCTTTTGTGCGCCGTCAGCGTGCGCATCAGCACCTCACTGCCGTCTGAACCTCTCTTCTCCAAGCTTATGACTCTGAAACTCGATTCTATCAATGTCTGGATGGGCCAGACCGCAAACGCCTCTGAACACGGCGGCCTAGTTGACCACATGCTGGGCTTTGTCCACTGGTTCATGGTCGTGCTCGGCGTTGGCTGGTCCATTTATCTTGCCATCGCCTTCTATCGTTTCCGCCAGCAGAAGACAGCTAGGGCCGACTACCATGGCTTCCGCGGCCATGCGACGACCCACATCGAAATCGGCGTGGTCATCGTGGAAGCCATTCTCCTGCTCGGCTTCGCCTTCCCGCTCTGGTCCCGCCAGGCCGATGAATACCCCACCTCCCCCGACACCATCCGCATGCGCGCCCTGGGCGAGAAGTTCCTCTGGAACTTCCAATACCCCGGCGGCGACATGATGCTGAGCACCTGGGATCTGCGCAATGTGGATGGTGCCACCAACACCACCGGCAAAGATTTGCATGATCCCAACGGCAAGGACGACTTCGTCAATCCTGGAACGATGAAGCTGCCCGTGGGCCGTCCGGTCATCGTGGACGTGGCCAGCAAGGACGTGATTCACAATCTGGCGCTCGTGCCAATGCGCGCAGCACAGGATGCGACGCCTGGCGTGAAGGCCCACATGTGGTTCAAGCCGATCAAGGAAGGCAGCTGGGACATCATCTGCGGTCAGCTTTGCGGCCCGGGCCACGCCCAGATGAAGGCCATTCTCGAAGTGGTTCCCGCCGCTGAGTATGACGCCTGGGCCAAGGAACTTTCCGCTGCGGCGCTCAAGAAGACCACGGAAGCCGAAGCCGCTACACCAAAGACTGCTGCTCACTGATTTCCATCCCCTGGATGGCAGAACCGAAGGGCAAAATAATGACCGCATTATTTTGCCCTTCTGCTTTTGCCGCACGTTCCTGATCTGACATTCATGCCATCCCGCGCTTTTCATTGCTACGCCTTGTTCACGCTGGCCGTGGGCGTGGTGCTGATCTGGTGGGGAGCGGCCGTGACCACGGAAGATGTCGGCCTCGCTGTCCCCGACTGGCCGCTGTGCTACGGCAAGCTCAACCCAGAAGGCTGGTACAAAGTGCCTGCACTGCTGCTGGAGCATGGGCACCGCTGGATCGCCACCACCATTGGGCTGCTGGTGCTGGGCATGTATTTCTGGCAGTTTGCCAAATTCAAACCGGGCACCTTTGAGGGTGTCGGCATCATGCTCTGCTGCATGGGCTTTCTGGTGCTGATCTACATGGGGGCGGTCGCCACCGCTGTGTTCATCGGGGTTCTCGGCTTTTTCTGGCTTGTCTTGAAATGGTACAGCCAGCGCTGGCCCCTGCTGCGCGGGCTGACCACGCTCGCGTTGCTGCTGGTGGTGCTGCAGGCCTCGCTCGGCGGTCTGCGTGTTCTCAAAATGTCAGACCCGCTGGGAATCACGCATGGCACTCTCGGCCAGTTGTTCTACTGCCTGCTGGTCTTCATCGCCTTCGCCTCTTCGCGTACCTGGACGGAGAGCCGGCTCGTGCTGACGGTCAAGGAAGCCGCCCAGGCGCGCTTCTGGTCGCTGGCGTTGTTTTTGTGCGTCTTTGGCCAGCTCATCCTCGGTGCCAGCCTGCGCCACACGCAGCGCACGCATCTGGCCGCCAGTGACATTCTCACCACCAAAGGCCAGTGGCTGCCGCCGTTGCAGCCGGAGGATGTGTTTCTGCTGTTTGCCCACAAATACTGGGGCTTTACCGTCGCGTTGCTGATCATCTTCGTCGCCACGCGCGCGCGCGGCTGGCTCGTCACGCTGCCGCAGATGCGCCCTGTCGCCACGCTGCTGATGTTCATGCCCACAGTGCAGGTCGCACTGGGCATCTTCGTGATCCTGACGGGCAAGAGCTTCTGGGTCACCAACTTCCACGTGCTCAATGGACTGGGGCTGCTCGCACTGAGCAGTCTGCTCGTCGCCACCTTCTGGGGAGATAGCCTCTGTCGTCGGGAAGCGGTGGAGGAGTGAGGGGCGAGGGAAGTTGACGGTGGTTGACCCTACTGCATCCGCATGCTGAGTTTGGGCGGTCCTGGGACAACGCGCGGGTGATCAAACTCGGCGAGTTTCTGCTTCCACTCGGCCGCCTGGGCGGCATTGCCGGTGGCTTCGTTGAACTGGGCGAGGCGTTCGATGGCGTCGCGTAGGTGAAAGCGGTCCCGTGAGGCGAGCTTGTCAGCGCAGGCGTTCAGCCCCTCGTAGCCGGAGCGCAGCAGCACGCCTGCCTCGGCAAACTTTTTCTGCGGCAGCAGGGCTCCGCCCAGCAGGCTCTCGGCGTTGAAGCGCAGCCAGTGCTCCGGCTGCTGCCGCATGCACTGTTCGAGACAGTCGCGCAGCAGCGGCTCGGCCTTGACCCATTGCCCAGTCTGCAGCCACAAGCCGCCGAGGTCAGCGGCGGCAGCGGCCACCGCCGCCACGTTTGCAGGCGTGCGCTTGCGCTGCAGCTCCAGCACCTGCTGATACAGAGCTTCCGCATCTTCGAACCTGCCCGCATGCCAGTGCACCGTGGCCAGGCTGGACAGGGTGCTGAGCGTCTCGGCATGTTCGACACCGAGGACGCGCTGCTGAATTTGCAGCAGATCACCGTACATCTTCTCAGCCGGCTCGTACTGGCCGTGGCGGTCATGCATGGCCGCCACGGTATGCATCTGCGCCAGCACGTCTGGATCTCCAGGACCGTAGGCAGCCCTCATGGTTTCGAGCGTTTCGAGCTGCAGCGCCGTGGCTTGGCCATGTTTGCCGTCGGCATCCAGCGAGGCGGCCAGTTGCTGCATGGAGCGCAGGGTTTTGACATCGCTGCCACCCAGCACCCGCTGCCGCACCGCCAGCGACTCCTGCCGGAGCCTCGTGGCTTCGGCGTGGCGGCCATGGTCGTCATACACCTGGGCCACGGTGTCCATCTGCGCCAGGATTTCAGGATGCTCCGGCGGGAACGCTGTTTTCAAGGTTTCCAGGATCTGCCGCTGCGAAGTTTCGGATTCGGCGAGCCTGCCCTGCGCTTCATACTCATTAGCCAGATTTTTCAGTGAAAACAACGTCTGCGGGTCCTGCGGGCCGAGCACACGGCGTTTGGCGTCCACACTCTGGAGATGCAGTCTCAGGGCCTCATCATGCCGTCCACGCCGTCCCAGCATCAGGGCCGCCTGGTCCGTCTGCGCCAGGGTGTCGGGGTGCTCCACTCCGAGCGATTTTTTCATGATCTCCAGCGCGCCGAAATACAGCTTCTCCGCGTCCGAGGGCACGCCGCCCTTTTCACAGGCCTGGGCGGTGATGTTCATCGTGACCAGGGTGCGTGGGTCGTTGGGGCCCAGCACCCGGCGCGTCCCTTCCAACTGCTCGCCGCGGCGTTTCATGGCGTCGGCGTGGCGTCCCTGCGCGGTGTAGGAATGCGCCAAATTGCCCAGGGTGGCAAAGGTGTCGAGATGATCTGGACCGAGTACGCGCTTCTGCACCTGAAAGAGGTTGAGGAACAAGGTTTCGGCTTCCAGGTGCTTCTCCTGCTCGTCACACACCATCGCCAGCACCGTGATCGTCACGAAGGTGTCGGGATGATCCGGGCCCAGGGACTGTTGCTGGACGCTCAAGGTCCTGCGCAGCAGTGCCTCCGCATCCACAAACCGGCCTTCAGCCTGCAGGGCAGTCGCCAACTGCCGCATGGAGCGCAGGGTATCGCGGTGCTCGCCGCCGAGCGCGAGCTTGCGCTTTTCCAGAGCGCCCTGCAGTTGCTTGTGCGCATCCAGCGGCTGTGACAGGGCCAGATAGGTCAGACCGATGGTCTCCTGCGCGCGTGCGCCAGCCTCGGGGCTGGCCGCCAGACTGTCCAGGTGATCGACCGCCTGGTCCAGCATCTGTTTCACCAGCGTGGTGTCCTTGCCCTTCACCGCTTCCGGCGTCAGCATGGAAAACATCTCCTGCAGAAACCGGGAGGTCATGGAGTAGGATTCGGCCTTCTGCTTGGCAGACACCTGGGCCACCTCCTGCTTCTTGTGCAGCAGCAGCCAGCCGGCGATCGTTATGCCGCCCGCCAGCAGCAGCACCAGTGCTGCCGCGAGCGCCACCAGGCCCCGGTGCTCGCTGATGAAACTGCCCAGCACCGACCTCCGCTCCACCTGCTGTTCTTCCAAGGCCTCCGCTTCTTTGAGATAGCGCATGAAGTCATTCTCCAGCGCATCGACCGACGGGTAGCGGCTGTCCGGCCGCTTCTCCAGGGAGCGCATCACGATCCCGTCAAAATGCTCCTCCAGCAGATCGGGAAAGGTGGCCGCTTCCACTTTGCGGTTCAGGGCCAGACCGGAGAGCTGTGCCCTGGGCAACCCACGCAGCAGGGCCGAAGGCTTTGGCACGAGGGCTTCCGTCACGGCGTGCTTCAGCTCGTCCAGGTGCTCCGCCGCATCTCTGGGCGTGGTGATCGGCAGGCGCCCGGTGAGCAGCTCGTAGAGCAGCATGCCCAGTGCGTAGATGTCGCTGCGCGCATCGATCGTCTTGGCGGCCAATTGTTCGGGCGTCAGGTAGGCGGCAGGGGTCCGCAGTTGGCCGGTGGGCGCGACGAGGTTGTGGTTCATCGCCCTAGCGATGCCAAAGTCCGTCACCTTCAGCAGCGGCTGACCCTGGTCGCCCCAGCGGACGAGGAGATTGGCAGGCTGCAGATCTCCATGCACCACGCCTTTCTGATGGGCGTGATGGATGGCATCACAGGCCAGGAGGAACAACCGCACGCGCATCAGCAGCGATATTTTTTGATCATCGCAAAACTGGGTGATGGGCGTCCCGTGCAGCAGTTCGGTGACGAAAAAAGGCCTGCCGCCCGGGGCCATGCCACAGGCATGTGGCCGGGCGATGGCGGGGTGGTCCAGCAGCGCCAGCGCATGCTTCTGGGCTTCGTAGCGGATCAAAAAGTCGTTCGCCGCAGTGGCCACGATCTTGATGGCCACAAACTCCGCCACGCGCTGGTTGCGCTCGGCCATCCACATCGTGCTGTTGGGGTTGTCGTCAATGATTTGCAGCAGCCGGTACGGGCCGATCATGTCTCCCGGCTTCTCTTCCGTTCCATGAGACGGGGATTTCGGCACACGGATCCCCCGGGTGCGGCGTTGGCCGCCAATGCCAGGGTGGTTGCGCAGGCGGTCCCAGACCTCATTCCACAACGCTGTGTCGTTCCCACAGGCTCCCGTGAGAAAGACATGGCGTTCAATGTGATTGGCACGTTCGAGCGCCTCATTGAAGAGGTGCTCGACTAGGGTAGGGCCATGGCTCATAAAAACAATATCTTCAAACATGATCATAACAATATACCCGCTCGTGCTACGGCATACTATTATTTTCATAACCATAGGCCAACTCCTGCCCCTTGGTAATGAATCAAGGTTCAAACAGTTCTTAAGAGATGTTCACCGCAGACTCAGGCATGCGGAATATTCACTGATGAAAATGAAGTGATAAGAGAGCGTTCGGGCGGCCTTCCCGGGCAGCATTTACCAAGAACAGCACGCCCGAAGGCCAAAAAGCTGCCAAAGACCTCTATACCCACTGCCAAATCGCGTCCGTCTATCGCTGTAGCTCTCCCACCAGCAAGATGGCACCGGGATAAAACACCGTGCCGTCGTAGCGCCAGAAGTAGTCAATCTTGTTGCCGTTCTTCGCCAGGATCGTCGCCTTGTCCGGCTGCTTGGCATCGATCTCGATCTTCACGATGTGCACCTTGTCTTCGAGGTCGCTGCCGATCATGAGCGCGCTGAGGCGGTGGTAGGTGCAGTAGGCATCAAAGCGCGGCACCACTTTGGCGGGCTGATCATCCAGCGTCACGCTGACCTGCCCACAGTCCGGACCGATGATGTCATAGATGGAGCAGCGCGTGCCTTTGAATTTGAAGGTGACCGTCTCACCGGGCTGCGCGCCTTTGTGCAGCGTGGTCATGCGGTTGGCCCACTGTTTGCCAAACTTGTCGGTCTTTGGATCGAGCAGCGTGAAGCCCTTCGACAGCGTCGCGGCACTGATCGGCAGCAGCTTGGCCTGCTCGTAGTTCGTGGCGATGAAAGGGGCAGCGAGAACATGCGGGCCGGTACCTTTCGAAGCCGCTTTGATCGGCTCCTGCGAACGCACGATGGCGGCCAGGTACAACTCGTGGCCGGTCTCCACATGCGGATGCACGCTGTCCGGCGCGAAGACAAATTTTCCTGCCAGCGCTTTTTTCTCTTCGTCCGTCTTCGGCAGCTTCGCCTTCCACACCAGCTTGCCCTCCTTCGCCAGCTTCGCCACTTCCATGCCCATGTGAATCGTCGGAATGCCGTAGTGATCGGCGATCTTCTCCATCGCACTCGCGGAGCGCTGGAATTTTCCTTCCAGCATCGCGGGCACCAGCGCTTCGGTCACCGTATAGACAAAGCAGATGTCGCACTCCGGCAGCGCTTTCCACGTCTGCCGCACGATGCCCTCCATGCAGCGGAAGATCTGCTCCGGAGAAGCCCCGCCATCATTCACCGCGAACTCCACGAACATCAGGTCCGGCTTGTGATCCAGCACATCCTGCTTCAGACGAAACACACCCAG
>Ga0114968_10000835_pt1 | contig 23393 bp, 23 predicted proteins | sample M_130807_EF_Meta_FD_87020 | JGI IMG/M metagenome (GOLD analysis project Ga0114968, IMG submission 87020) | Freshwater microbial communities from Lake Montjoie, Canada to study carbon cycling - M_130807_EF_MetaG | ecosystem: Environmental > Aquatic > Freshwater > Lake | place: Lake Montjoie... | reverse complement strand
GCCCGAATGCCACCGGTCTGATCATGTACACGCACGACGGCGGCATGGCCGCCTGCATCGCCCGTGCAGGCCGCGCGCCACTCTCCAGCGCCAGCGTGCGCAGCGCGCCAGAGGACGAGCGCCTGGCCGCGTTCGAGAGTTTCTTTCAGTACGCCGGGCGTTATGAAGTGCGTCAACACGAAGGCCGGGCTCAGGTGGTTCACCACGTCAGCCATGCGCTAAACCCCAACTTTGTCGGCAGCGACCAGATTCGCAACATGGACTTTGCAGCCGATGGCACGCTGACCCTGTCGGCGTCCGACCCGGTACCCGGCAGCACCACCCTGCGCCACCACCGACTGATCTGGAAACGTTGATGACGACCCTCTTCGAAAAGCACCAGGCCCGCTTTGAACGCGCCCAGCAAGCCTGTGCCACGCGCCACTGCTGGAGCCCTTACCCGGAAATGCCCGACAAATACCCCGAGGCTGCGTACGCCAAAAGCGCGGGCCTGGCTGCTTTCGAACAGCACCTGAAAAACGGCCGGTTTGAACTGGACCAACCCGGCATTACAAATTGGATTGGCGAAGAAATATCGCCATACACCCAACAAGCCTTGGGCGTGGTCTACCCGCAATCGGACATCAACACCCTGTTCGACGCCGCCGAAAGTGCGATGGACAGCTGGGCACGGGCCTCTTATATGCAGCGCATTGGCGTGCTGATGGAAGTGCTCGAAGTCCTGTACCGTGACCACCTGTTTGAAGTCTTGCACGCGGTCATGCACACCGCAGGGCAAAGCTACAACATGGCCTATGCCGGCTCGGGCGTGAACGCGCTGGACCGCAGCATCGAGGCCCTGGTGTATGCCGAACAAGCCATGCGCTCTGTGGCGCCTTCGGCCCACTGGTCCAGGCGCTTTGGCAACTCTGAGATCCACTTGCAAAAGACCTACCGGCTGGTGCCTCGCGGCACAGCCGTGTGTTTTTCCTGCGCAAGTTTTCCCACCTGGAACGCCTGGCCGTCCATGATGGCGAGCCTGGCCACCGGCAACCCGGTGATCGTCAAACCCCACCCGGCCACCGTGTTGCCCATGGCCATCACGGTCAAGGCCTTTCGCCAAGTGCTGCAGGCTGCAGGCTTTGACCCCAACTTGGTGACCCTGGCCACTGACACGACCAGCGAGCCGATTGGCAAAGTGCTGATCAAACACCCCAAAACCGCCATCGTGGACTTCACCGGCAGTGTGCGTTTTGGCCAATGGGTGGAGCAAAACGCCCACCCTGCATTGGCCTTCACCGAGACGGCCGGTTGCAACACCGTGGTGCTGGAGTCGGCGCAAGACCTCGACGCGGCTTTGCGCAATCTGGCCACCACCATGTGCTTGTTCAGTGCGCAAATGTGCACCAGCCCGCAAAACATCTACATCCCGCAATCGGGCGTGAACACGCCGCAAGGCACGGTACCCTTCCACGAGGTCGCCCAACGCCTGGCATCAGCCGTGCAGGCCTTGACATCGGACCCGAAAAAAGCGTCCATGATTTTGGCCACCATCCAGTCGCCACAAACACTGGCTTTGCTGCAAGACCTGCAAGCGCAAGGCCAGCAGCGCGGCCAGGTGCTGCTGTCACCCCAGCCCTATGCGCACCCGGAATTTCCGAGCGCCCGCACAAGCACGCCACTCATGCTGCAAGTCAGTACGCAAGAGCGTGATCTGTATGCAGAAGAGCGTTTCGGTCCCATCAGTTTTGTCATCGCGTGTGAGGACGCACAAGATGCGCTGAAGCAAGCCACGCAAGACGCCCGCAGCCAAGGCGGCTTGACCGCATTTTTGTATTCCACACGTGAAGACTTCATCGCCCAGGCCGAGGCCGCCTATGCCCGCGCAGGCGCCCAGCTGACCATCAACTTGGTGGGCGCGATGCCTTTGAACTTTGCAGCGGCCTACAGCGATTACCACGTCACGGGTCTGAACCGAGCAGGCAATGCGACGCTGACCAACCTGGCTTTTGTGGCCGGTCGGTTTGGCATTGTGCAGTCGCGTCGCCCGGTGACGCAAGAAATTGGCACGACCCCATGAACCACCAACGCTTGCCCCTGCGACTACCGGTGTTTGCTGCGCCGATGTTTTTGATCTCGGGACCCGAGATGGTCATGGCCGCTTGCAAGGCGGGCATTGTGGGGGCCTTTCCAACCCCCAATGCGCGCCCCATCGAAAAACTCGACGAGTGGATGAAAACCATTACCGAAGGTCTGGCGGCCGCCCGTGATGTGCAAGGTGCAGACACCGTGGGCCCCTGGTGTGCCAACCTCGTCACGCACTCGTCCAACACCCGTTTGGCGCAAGACCTGGAATTGATTGCCCGCTACAAACCTCCGGTGGTGGTCACGGCCTTAGGCAGTCCCAAACCCGCCATCGAGGTGGTGCAGGGCTATGGCGGCCGGGTGTTCGCCGACGTCATCAACCTGACGTTGGCCCAAAAAGCCGTCAAGGCCGGGGCCGATGGCCTGGCTTGCGTATCGGCGGGTGCAGGGGGGCACACCGGCTTTTTGTCACCGTTTGCTTTTGTCAGCGCCATCCGCGAGTTCTTTGATGGCGAAGTGGTTTTGGGCGGCGGCATCAGCGACGGCTGGGGCATTGCTGGGGCCATCGCAGCAGGGGCTGATTACGTTTACATGGGCACACGCTTCATTCCCGCCACCGAAAGCATGGCGCCAGAGGCCTACAAACAAATGGTCGTCGACAGCACGGTGGACGACCTGATCGTCAGCGCAGGGGTGACGGGCACACCGGCCAGTTGGCTCAAGCCCTCGCTGCGGCTGAACGGCCTGGACCCGGACAACATGCCCGATGCCCCGTCCCGCCAATACGACAGCAGCGTTTCCTTTGCTGGCAAGAAATGGATGGAGGTTTGGGCTGCAGGCCAGGGCCTGGGCACCATCCACCAAACCGCACCCATGGCCAGCATCGTGGAGCAGCTGGTCCTCGAATACACCACCGCCATGCAGCGCTTGCAAGCCCTGCCCTATTCCCAAAGGAGTTTCCAATGAGTGCACCCGTTTACATTTTGGGCGGCTACCAGTCCGACTTCGCCAAGTCCTGGTCCCGCCAGGGTCAGGACATCTCTGACATGGTGCAAGAAGCCACGCAAGGAGTGCTGAACAATGCCAAACTAGACACCTCGGCCATCGAGAGCATCCATGTGGGCAATGCCTTTGGTGAACTGCAACGCCAGCAAGCCCACCTGGGCTCCATGGTGGCGCAAATGACCCCCGAACTCTGGGGTGTTCCGGCCATGCGTCACGAAGGCGCCTGCGCTTCTTCGTCTCTGGGCGTGTTGGCGGCCATGGCCGAAATCGAAGCGGGCCGTTACGACTGTGTGCTGGTGATGGGCGTCGAGGAATTCAAGAACACCTCGGGCAATGTGGCCTCGGTCAACCAAAACGCTGCGGCCTGGCAAGGCCACGAAGACATTGACTGCACCTTCATGTGGCCCGCCGCTTTCGGTTTGCTGGCACAAGAATACGAGCGCCGCTACGGGCTTGACCGCAAGCATCTGAACCGCATTGCCGAAATCAACTACAGCAACGCCAAACGCAACCCCCTGGCACAAACCCGCGCTTGGCAATTTGATGCCCTGAGCTTCACCGATGACGACGAAGCCAACCCGATCATCGAGCCGGGCACGCGCCGCCAAGACTGCGGCCAGATCACCGATGGGGCCTGCGCTGTGGTGTTGGCCTCTGATCGTTTTACACAGGCCTACGCCCGCCAGCATGGCAAGTCGCTGGAGCGCATGGCGCGCATTGCAGGTTGGGGCCACCGCAACGCGGGTCTGCGCCTGCGCGACAAAATTGAACGCAGCCAGGGCCAGCCCTATGTGTTCCCACATGTGCGACAAACCATTGAAGACGCCTGGCGTCGTGCCGGTGTATCGGGCATTGACGCGATGAGCGGCATCGAAACCCATGACTGCTTCACCACCACCGAATACATGGCCATCGACCACCTGGGCCTTACACCGCCAGGGCTAAGCTGGCAAGCGGTCGAAGATGGCTCAATCGTCCCAGGTGGTCGCTGCCCGGTCAACATGAGTGGCGGCCTGATCGGCTGCGGCCATCCGGTGGGCGCTACCGGCACACGCATGCTCTGGGACTCAGCTCTCCAAGTCACCGGACAAGCAGAGGCCTGTCAGATCGAAGGCGCGCAGCGAATTCAGACCTTGAATATCGGCGGTTCTTGCGCCACGGTGGTGAGCTTTGTCGTCGAGACCGGACAAGCATGATCGAAACCTTGTGGCAAGAGCACGCCATGGCGGTGCTGCTGATTTGGGTTGCCATGGTCGCTTTGTGGTTGAGGGGCATGCCACGCGAAAACACCCGCTGGCTTGACCGGACTTACCCCGTATTGCCTTTGGCTGTCGCAGCTCTGGCACTCAGCGGTGCATGGGCCGCTAATTTCCTGTCTACGTTTTTACAATTGGGCATCTGGCTTTGGGTCTGGCTCACCGTGGTCTGGGTCATCAGCTTGCTCAAGCGAGACGCCAGCATCATGGACATTGCCTATGGCTTGTTGTTGCTGGGCACGAGCTGGTGGCTCTTCTTGCACCACGGGGCGCAAGCACACGCTTCCAATGTTCTTTTGTTGGCCATGACCAGTATCGGATTTGGACGTTATTCGCTGTACATCCTTTGGCGCAATTTGCCCCACGGTGAAGACCCTCGCTATGCGCGCTGGCGCCAGCGCTCGGGGGCACGTTGGTGGTGGTGGAGTTATTTCCAGATTTTTTTGCTCCAAGGTGTGGTGATCTGGATTTGGACGGTCCCCTTGGTTTTTGGCATGCGTGCGCCCGGGGAAATTGGCTTTTGGCATATCGCAGGCGCGCTGGTCTGGTTGGTGGGCCTCGTCTTTGAAGCCTTCAGTGATTGGCAACTGACACGCTTCAAACGCCAACGCACCGACCGCTCGCAACTGCTCGACACCGGCCTTTGGGCCTTGACTCGACACCCCAACTACTTCGGGCAGGCCTGTATGTGGTGGGGCTATGGTGTTTTTGCTATGGCGCACCCCTGGGGATGGCTTTCGGTGCTGCCGCTGGTGTATGTCACCTGGTTCATGAACAAAGGCTCTGCAACCTCGTTGATGGAGCGCCACATGGTCAAAACAAAACCTGGCTATGCCAACTATTGCGCCACAGTGCCTGCCTTTTTCCCACGCCTACCGAGCCGCTCCCCTCAAACCAAGGACACACCATGAACCATCCCCTGATCATCGAGGCCTTGCGCAGCCCACGCGGCCGGGGCAATGACAAAGGGGCCCTGCGGCAAGTCAAACCAGTGGACTTGCTGGCCCAGCAATTGACCGCCTTGGCCAAGCGCACCGGCCTGAACACCGCACAGGTGAGCGACACCCTCATCGGCTGTGTGACACAAACCGCAGACCAAGGCGCCAACATCGCCAAGCTGTCCCTGGTGCGTGCCGGCTGGCATGACAGCGTGCCAGGCCTGAGCATCAATCGCTACTGCGCCTCAGGTCTGAGTGCTGTTCATCTGGCGGCACAGCAGGCCATGGACAACGACAGCTTGGCCGTGGGTGGGGGTGTCGAAATGATGTCGCGTGTGCCCATGGCCTCGGACCAAGGGCCGCTCACCCACGACTTTGAGTTCCAGCAGCAAACCACGCTGGTACCCATTGGCATCAGTGCCGACACCATTGCGACGCAAGAGGGTTTCAGCCGTGAACAATGCGATGCCTATGCCGTGGCTTCTCAGCAACGCGCTATCTCCGCTTTGGAACAAGGGCGTTTTCGCTCGGTCGTGCCCGTTGTAGATGCACAAGGCGTGTCCTTATTAGAGCAAGACGAAACCCCCAGAGCGCAGACCACACTGGTGAGCCTGGCCGGACTCAAACCCGCCTTTGCTGCCATGGCCGATAAGTACGGGATTGACCGCCTGATGTGTGAGCGCTACGGCCTGGACCGGATAGATCATGTGCAACATGCGGGAAACTCGCCTGCCATGGCCGATGGTGCTTCCGTGGTGTTGCTGGCCAGCCCTGGTGCTGCGGCCAGACTGGGACTCAAGCCCAGGGCGCGCATCTTGGCCACAGCCACCGTGAGTGTGGACCACACGCTGGCGTTGACCGGTGCGGTGCAAGCCACACAAAAGGCTTTGACAAAAGCAGGCTTGCATATTGAAGACATTGACCTGTTTGAGGTGAATGAATCCTTCGCCTCACTGATGCTGCACTACATGAAGCATCTGGATGTTCCCCATAGCAAGCTCAATGTAAATGGCGGTGCCATAGCTCTGGGCCATGCCATGGGCTCCACGGGTAGCGCCCTCGTGGGAATGGCGCTGGACGAACTGGAAGCCCGACGAGCGCGCCGTGCCGTGATCAGCCTGTGTGGCGCCGCCGGCTTGGCGGTGGCCATGGTGGTGGAACGCGTCTAACGCCTGATCACCCAGCACTTCGCCCATCACAGGCATGATCCACACCTCCAACCTGGAACTGACACAAGCCGCGCTGGCCAGCAGCACACTGAGCCACGGCCTGAAAGTCTTTGGAGACCGATGGACAGTCCAAGTCATGTTGTCGGCTTTTTTGGGGATTCGACGGTTCGACGAGCTGCAAAGCTTTTCCAACATTCCCCGCCCCACTTTGTCTGACCGCTTGCGCTCTTTGGTGCAAACCGGGGTCATCAAGCCACGGCTGTACCAGGACAACCCACCGCGCCATGAATACCACCTGACCCGCAAAGGCCTGGGTTTGTACGACGCCACCCTGATGATTTGGGCCTGGGAGAAAAAATGGGGCAAGCGCGCGCAAGACCTGCCCAAAAAACTTTTCCACCAAACATGCCAACATCACTTCAATCCAGTGTTGTGCTGCAAAGCATGCGGTCAAGAGATCAGCATGAAGGACTTGGACTACAGCCTCGTGCCCAACCCCCGCTTGCGACATCAACCGCTGAAGGGGCTTCGCACCCCACGGATGTCCGTGCGGGAGGCCCGCGATATGAGCCTGGGTCTGCGCGTTGACCGCTGGAGTTTATTGATTCTCACGGCAGTGGTGCTCGGCTGTCACTACTTTGACCAAATCACCCATGTGCTCGGCATCGGGCCCAAAGTCCTGTCGCGCCGCCTCTCGGACATGGTCGAGTGCCACTTGCTGAGCTGCGAAACCGATGGAACCGATGCCCGCCGCAGGCTGTACCGGCTGACCCCCAGCAGCCGAGATTTGTTTGGCTATATCGTCTGCCTGTCCAACTGGGCCAGCGAATCGCATTTGCACGAACAAAGTTCGATTCGCCCCCGCCATCGCGCGTGTCAACACCGCTTCTTCCCCATGGTCGCGTGCGATCACTGCCAGCAGAACCTGAACCCCTGGGAAGTCTCATTCCCCAGATCCAATGGAAAAACGCCATGAATGATTTTTGGCTGACCTTTGCCCAGCTGACCGTCAACGGCATCGCCGTGGGGGCCATCTATGCGCTGGTGGCGCTGGGCATTGTGCTGATTTACAAAGCCACCGAAGTGCTCAACTTTGCCCACGGTGACTTGCTGGTGGTCTCGGCCTTCAGTGCCTGGGGCTTGATCACGGTGTGGGGCTTGCCGTTTTGGCTAGCCTTGATGATCACCGTGCTGGGCGTGGCCTTGTTTGCTTTTGCACTGGATGCCTTGGTCATTCGCCGTATTGCAGGTCAACCGCAATTTGCCGGTGTGATGCTGACCATTGCACTGGCCTTCATGATCCGGGGTGCTGTGAGCATGCTGTTTGGCCCCGAGTCACGCAACTACCCCACACCCTGGAGCCAGCAAAGTACGCAATTGGCTGGCCTGTCGATAGCCAACTTGCAATTGGTCATCCTGGGCGTGTCCATGATGGTGACCTTGGTGCTGTTCTGCTTTTTCCGTTTCACCCGACTTGGTGTGGCCATGCAGGCGGCTTCACAAAACCAACTGGCAGCTTACCTGAACGGCGTGCGCGTCAAACGCGTCAACTCCATGGTCTGGGCGCTTGGGGGGGTCACGGCGGCATTTGCAGGCGTGCTGTTGGCGCCCATCACCTTGGTGGACATCAGCTTGTGGTTTGTCACCCTCAAGGCTTTGTCAGCCCTGGTGCTGGGTGGCTTTGGCAGCATTCCAGGGGCGATTGTGGGCGGTCTTCTGATTGGCCTGATTGAACAGTACGCAGGTGTTTACATGCCCGATGGCACCAAAGACATCGTGGCCTATCTGGTGCTGATTGCCGTTCTCATTGTGCGTCCCCATGGCTTGCTGGGCGAAGCACATGGCCGACGCGTCTGAAACAAGAAAGAACCCCACCGATGCGTTTTGATTACCACACCCAATACCGCGAAGGCTTCGCCCTGTGGCGCAGTCCCTTTGATCGCAACCTTTATGCCTTGCTGCTGCTGGGCTTGTGCGTCCTGCCCTGGTTCATGACGCCTTTCATGCTCGGCGAGATGGCCTATGTCTTCATCCTGTGCGTGGCAAGCCTGGGCTTGATGTCGCTAACCGGCCTGACTGGACAGGTGTCATTAGGGCATGCCGCCTTTATTGCGATTGGGGCCTATGGCCACGCCTGGTTCCTGTCCAAAGGCCTGCCCTTGCCGGTTTCCATGCTCATGGCCGCACTGCTCAGCGCCGCGGCCGGTTTGCTGGTGGGTATTCCCGCCATCCGCGTCTCAGGCCTCTACCTGGCTATGGTGACGCTGGCCTTTGCCATCATCGTGGAACAGATCATCGGTCACTGGAGCTCGGTCACCGGCGGTTTTACCGGCCTGGCTGTGAACGACCCTGTATTGATAGGCCAGTCGCTAAGTGGCCCCAAGGCTTTTTATTATTTCTGTCTGATCACGCTGGTGCTGGTGCTGGTGGCCTTGCTCAACATCTTGCGCTCGGGCATGGGCCGCGCCTTGATCGGTGTGCGTGAATCAGAAGCTGCCTCTTACGCCTTGGGCATCCCGGTCGAGCGCATGAAGGCAGGCGCTTTTGCCTTGTCAGCGGGTATCACCGGCCTGGCCGGCAGCATGCTGGCCCACCACCTGAAATACCTCACGCCCGATGGCTTCACCTTGCTGCTGTCATTGGAGCTGGTTTTGATGGTCGTTATCGGAGGCCTGGGCAGTCTGCGCGGTGCAGTGCTGGGGGCCGTTCTCATCAGTTCCCTGCCCACCGCCATCTCCCGCATCAAACCGTTTTTGCCCGAGAGCGTGGCCAAACAATTCGGACTGGAGACCTTCATCTTTGGCTTGGTTCTGGCCCTTTTTGTGCTGTTTGAGCCCATGGGGCTGAATGGCCGCTGGCTCAAGATCCGCAGCTTTCTGGAATCTTTTCCGATCTACCGAAAAGACACCTTCAAGCGCAACAAGCGTTATATGAAATCGGAGCGTTACCGGTGAAAACATACAACGCCTCCCCCCCGCTGCTGACAGTGGACAAACTGTCACTCACTTTTGGCGGCGTGCAAGCCATTGCCGATTTGAGCCTGGAAGTCAGACCCGGCGAAGTGCTGGCCGTGATCGGCCCCAACGGTGCGGGCAAAACCTCGTTGCTCAATGCGGTCACCCGCGTGTTCGACCCCAGTGGAGGGCAAATTCACTTCAAGGGCCAGGACCTCACACAAATGCAGCGCCACCAAATCGCCACCCTTGGCATTGCACGTACCTTCCAGAACATTGAGCTGTTTGAAGCTGCAACGGTGCTGGACAACCTTTTGCTCGGCCGCCATCGTTTCTTTCAAGGCCATTGGTGGCAGCAAGTGTTGCGCACTCCGGCCTTGACCCGACTGGAAGAAGAGGCCCACGCCGAAGTGGAAAAAATCATCGACTTTCTGGACCTCACGCCCTGGCGGCATGCGCCCATCGCAGGCCTGCCTTACGGCGTGCGCAAAGTGGTGGAGCTCGGCCGTGCATTGTGCGCCCAGCCTGAGCTCTTGTTTCTGGATGAACCGGCCTCGGGCCTTAACCCCGAAGAAACGCGTGAGCTGGCCTTCTGGATCGACGACATCCGCAGCGAACTGGGCGTCACCGTGGTCATGGTGGAACACGACATGTCCCTGGTCAGTGCTGTGGCCGATCGGGTCATTTGCATGGCCCAAGGTCGGGTATTGGCCCAAGGCAGTCCCCCCGAAGTTCAAAGTCATCCGGCCGTCATTGCCGCTTATTTGGGAGCTTGAGCATGAGTGCCTTGCTAGAAGTACGCAACCTGGAAACCTGGTACGGCCCGATTGCCGCCATGCAAGGGGTGAACCTGAAGGTTGAAAAAGGACAGATGGTCACGGTACTGGGGGCCAATGGCGCGGGCAAAACCACCTTGCTCAACACTTTGGCCGGGGTGATCGACCCCTACAAAGGCCAAGTCCTGCTGAACAACATGACCATACACGGCCTGGACGCCGATGAGGTGTGCCGACGGGGCTTGGTGCTGGTGCCCGAGGGACGCCAAATCTACCCCTTCCTCAGTGTGCGGGAAAACCTCAGCATGGGGGCCTACACACGCCGCGATACCGAAGGCATTCGCCAAGACCTGGAGCGCGTCTTTCAATGGTTTCCGCGTTTGCTGGAACGGGCGCAACAACACGCGGGCTTGTTGTCCGGAGGCGAGCAACAGATGCTGGCCATCGGTCGCGCCTACATGGCGCAACCGCAACTGCTGATGCTCGATGAGCCCTCGCTGGGTCTGTCGCCATTGCTGACCAAAGAAATCTTCAACATCATCAGCCGCATCCGCCAGGAAACGGACACTGCGGTTTTGGTGGTGGAGCAAAACGCCGCCATTGCCCTGGCGCATGCGGACTATGGTTACATCATGGAACTGGGCCGTATCGTGGCGGCCGACAGCTGCGCCGTGCTGAGTCAAAAAGCCGATGTGCGCGAAGCCTATCTGGGTGGTCACAGCACCCAAGGCATCAGCGGCACTTCGCAACGCTGGAAACGCCGCAAAACCTGGCGCTGAAACCGCACACCATGAACACCGCAGACACCATGAACGCTCCCGCCGCCATCTCCTATCTGGGCGAAGACACGCCCGCCAAAGTCTTTCGTCAGCGCTGTCGCACCTGGGCCGGTCAACCGGCCTTGCGCTACAAGCAAAGGGGCCTGTGGCAAAGCACCACATGGGCAGAATACTTTGCCCGCGCGCGGGCAACCGGCTTGGCCATGCAAGCGCTGGGGCTTGAACGCGGTCAAGTGGTCTGCGTTCTGGCCGAAAACCGACCCGAATGGCTCTATGTCGACATGGGCGCCCAATGCATGGGCCTGGTCGGTAACGGCGTCTACCCCACTTCGTCGGCGGGTCAACTGCAACACATCCTGCTGGACTCGGGCAGCCGCTTGCTGTTTGTTGAGAATCAGGAACAACTCGACAAGGCCCTGGAAATTCGCTCCCAATGCCCACAGCTACAGCGCATTGTGGTCATGGACCGTGAAGGCTTGCGCGGCTTTTCCGATCCGGGTGCGGAGTTTTTTGATGAATTCCTGGCGCGCGGCATTGCCTTGGCCGAAACCCGTCAAGTCCTTTTTGAAGCATCAATCGACAGCACACAAGCCGAGGACCTGGCTTTTTTGGTCTACACCTCAGGTACCACCGGGGCACCCAAGGGGGCCATGACACTCAACCGCAACCTGGTCTTTCAACTGAGTCTGGCCACCGACTATCTGGACATCCAACCGGGTGACAAATCCGTGTCCTTTCTGCCGCTTTGCCATATCGCCGAGCGCATGTCTTCTGTCTACAACCCCTTGGCCTTGGGGCTGGTGGTCCACTTTCCGGAAAACTCGGGCACGGTATTCAACGACATGCGTGAGGTGGCACCGCATCTGGTATTTGCACCGCCCCGCTTCTGGGAAAAAATGTACTCCCAAATCGACTTGTTCATGCGCGACGCGATTGCCCCGGCCCACTGGGCTTACCACACCACACGCGCCATGGGCGCAGCCAGGGTCGAAGCCCAGCTGCAGGGCAAAGCTACCAGCCCACCCAGCCTCTTGCTCAAAGCCATGCAGTGGCTGGCCTTGCGCAATGTGCGTATTTTTTTGGGTTTGCAAAACGTCAAAAGTGCACTCACCGGTGCCGCGCCTGTACCCCCGGATTTGATCCGCTGGTATTTGGGCTGCGGCATCGAACTGCGCGAAGCCTTCGGCATGACGGAAACCACCGGCTTTTGCACCGCCACGCCCAAAGGCGCCATTCGTCTGGGCTGGGCGGGCGTCAAAGCCCCGGGCACCGAGCTTCGAATTGGCAAAGACAACGAGGTTTTGGTGCGTGGCCCCAACGTGTTCGGCGGTTACTGGAACATGCCCGATAAAACCCGCGAAAGTCTGGACGATGAGGGCTGGCTGCACACCGGCGACTGCGGCGAAATCAATGCCGAGGGCTACCTGGCTATTCGCGACCGCATCAAGGACATTTTGATCACCTCAGGCGGCAAGAACATCACCCCCAGCCACATTGAAAGCCTGCTCAAGTTCAGCCCCTACATCACCGATGCCGTGGTCATTGGCGATGGTCGCAAATACCTCACTTGCCTGGTCATGATCGACCAAGAACATGTGGCCCGTTTTGCCCAAGAACACCAAGTACCCTACACCGACTTTGGCAGCCTCACACGAGCCCCCGAAGTGATCGGCCTGATCCACAGTGAAATCGAACGCATCAACCCGCAACTGGCACGGGTCGAGCAAATCAAGTCTTTCAAAATCATCTCAGAACTTCTCACCGCCGAAGACGAGGAGCTCACCCCGACCATGAAACTCAAACGCAAAGTCATTGCCACCAAATATGCAGCGTTGATTGACAGCATGTACCCGAACTGAGGTGGCCGCTCAGGGTAAGCACGCATGCGTAAAACAGGCCTAGAGACTATCTTTTAACCATCAGGAGACCACCATGAAATTCAACCGAAGACTTCTCATCCTTGCCACCACCGGCATGCTCGCTAGCGGGGTGCAAGCCCAAACCACCCAAGGAGTGAGCGACAACGAAATCGTGATTGGCACCCACATTGACTTGTCGGGCCCAGCCGCTCCCGGCATGCCCATGCTGCGAAACGGCATGCAGCTGCGCATTGACGAACTCAACGCCGCAGGTGGGGTCCACGGGCGCAAGATCAAACTCATAGTGGAAGACAACGGCAGCCAGCCCCAACTGGCGGTTCGGGCGGTGCAAAAGCTGATCAAGAGCGACAGCGTCTTTGCCATCGTCAACCCCTTTGGCTCCGGGCCCAATGCAGCCACAGTCAAACTCGCCAACGACGCAGGCGTTATGGTCTTTGCCCCATGGGGTGCATCTGGCGTCATTCAGAAGGTCAGTGGCAACAGTCCGTTGCTGTTCACCACCGTCATGAACTACGACACCACCACCGCCTCGGCACTGAGCTGGGCCGTGAACAACTGGAAAACCCAAAAAGTCGGCGTGATCTACCAGGAAGGCCCGTTCGGTGATCTGGTGCGTGGCGGTATCAACCAGGCACTCAAAGCCGGTGGATTCACCATCGCGGCAGAAGCGGCCTACAAAGTGGGGGACATCGATTTTTCATCCCAAGTGGCAAAGATGAAGGCGGCCAACGTCGACTTGATCGTGGCAGGCACCGTGGTGCGTGAAACCCTGGGCGTCATGAGCGAAGTGAAAAAGCTCAACTGGTCGCAAGTCAAGGTATTGACCACCATTCCAGGTCGCTCCAGCATCGTCGCCAGATTGGGCAAGGAAAGTGTGGAAGGCCTTTATGGCATCGGTGGCTGGAAACTCCACGAGGCAGACAGCAGTGATCCAGTGGCCAAGAAATTCATGGCCGACTTCAAAACCAAGTTCAACATGGACGCCGATGAGAACGCAGCCAATGCGTACTCCTACACATCATGGTTCATTGAGGGCCTGCAAGCTGCAGGGCGTAATCTGACCTCACCAGGTTTGGCCAAGGCCATGCCCGCTGTGGCCCATCAGGATTTCACCACCTTCACGCGCCAAAACTTCACCAACAACCACGTCGGGCCGGAGATGGTCTCCATTGACCAGATCAAAGGCGGCAAGTGGGTTCAAGTTGCAGCACCCGGTGGCAAATAATTGTTGAAGCGAAACGGCCCCTCACGGTGCCATTTCATTTTGCCTCTTCATTGAATTGAGATCCACAGATGAACCCCCTTGACTTACCCGTCCATGAAATTCCAGCTTTAAGCGGCAACAATGCACCCATTCAAACTGAGGACACCTTCACGGACATGCAAGTCATTGGCGAGGTTCCCAAAGACCTCAATGGCCTTTATGTTCGCAATGGCCCTAACCCCTATTTTCAGCCCAATTGGAGATACCACGCATTTGACGGCGATGGCATGTTGCACGCCGTGAAATTTAAAAATGGCCACGTGACCTATCGAAATAAATGGGTCCAAACTTCGGCGCTACAAGAAGAGGTATCGGCCAAGAAAGCGCTTTGGAAGGGCATCAAAGAGCCCTGGCGCACTGACCGCCCAGACGAGCCACTCAAAAATACGGCCAATACGGATGTCAAGTATCACGCTGGACGGCTGATCAGCATGTGGTACCGCTCTGGCATGCCGTATGCAGTGGATCCAGAGACTTTAGAAACCATTGGCACGGCTGACTTTGATGGCACAGTCATGCGCTTGTCAGCACATTCCAGACCCGACCATCACACAGGCGAGTTGCTCTTTTTTGACTACAACTTGAAAGCACCTTACATGCAATATGGCGTGGTCGGCCCTGACCGCAAACTGCGTCACAAGATCGACATCGATTTGCCCAGCCCCAGTCTGCCACACGACATGGCCATTACCGAGCATTACTCGATCCTGCATGATTTCCCCCTGCGTCCAGATCCGCAAGCGCTGCAAGCGGGCCGCTATAAGATCAAATTTTATAGTTCACAGCCCTCTCGATTTGGCATCGTTCCCCGCTATGGTCAAGCAGATGAAGTGAAGTGGTTCGAAGCCAAGCCTGCTTATTTGCTTCACGTCGTCAACGCGTGGGAAGAAGGCGATGAGGTGGTGATGGTGGGTACGCCCTACAAAATGCATTTGGACGACCAAGGTCAGCCCGATGGCAAGCACCTAGAAAAGACCATTCACAACCGACAACGTGACTTCATGCTGTATGAATGGCGCTTTGATTTAAAAACGGGTCAAACACGCGAGCGCTGCATCGATGATGTTTTAAACACCGAGTTTCCTGTCATCAACAGTCAGTACCAGGGTCGGAAAAACCGCTATTCCTACAACATCATCTTTGCTCATGGCGGCAAGGAGGAAGTTAGGTTCCCTGGGCTGGTGAAATACGACATCTCGGCAGGCAGTTATGTGGCTTACAGCGCAGGTCCTCAATTTTTCTACAACGAGCCAGGCTTTGCGCCGCGCGACAACTCGCAATCAGAAGACGATGGTTATTTGGTGGTCCTCGTTTGGAACCCGCATGAACAACAATCAGAAATTCAAATTTTCGATTGCAAGGGCGCAAAAATGGCAGAGGGCCCCATTGCCCGTGTCATTTTGCCGCGACGAATTCCCCACGGATTTCATGCCACTTTTGTGAACCAGGCCACATTGAATCGCTGGAAATGATCACGATATGATTTTGGTGAAGTCTGAAACCATTGAAAACTATGTCAAAAAGGGTTGGTGGTCTGAGCAAACCATAGGCGATCTTTTGCTACATTGGTCTGAGCGCAGAGCATCAGATCTTGCTGTCGTCGACCCTCCTAATAAATTTGAAATATCTGGTTGCCGACCCGAACAATGGACATGGGGCGAGCTCCTTGTTCAAGTAGGTCGATATGCTGCACTGCTGCACACACATGGCGTGCGCAAAGACGATATCCTGGTGATGCAGTTGCCCAACTGCGTGGAGCAACACGCAATTTATTTGGCATGCGCCATTACCGGTATCGTCGTAACCCCCGTACCTGTGCAGTACCGAACCCATGAACTTGCGCATGTCATGGACATCACACAAGCCAAACTGGCGATCACGACGCAGCATGTGGGTCAATTCAAAGCAGCCCAACTTTGGACTGACCATGCGCATCAGTTTCCCAGTTTGCAAACCATCTTTTCTTTAGGCGAACACCTCCCTGAGGGCGTCATTCCTTTGTCACCCTTGCTGTCGCAAACACTTTTCTGGGATGCAACCCAGATCAGGGCACACATGAAAGCCAGCGGGGTCACGGCGCACGATGTCTTAACCATCTGCTGGACTTCGGGAACAGAAGCAAAGTCCAAGGGCGTCCCTCGCAACCACAATGAGTGGCTGATAGCTGGCCATTCTGTAAGCCAAGCGGGTGAGTTACAAGAAGGCGCACATCTTCTGATTCCCTTTCCGTTTGTCAACATGGCTGGAGTGTCCACTAGCCTGGCAGCTTGGATTTTGATTGGCGGCACGCTTCACCACCATCACCCCTTTGACTTGACTATTTTTATTGAACAACTGCGCGAATTTCCCATAGATTACAGCGTTGCACCGCCAGTTGTTTTAAACCTGCTTATCAAAGAACCCGAAAAAATGGCAGGTGTGAATTTCAGCCGACTCAAACGCATTGGATCTGGCGGAGGCCCACTGTCTGATTGGATGGTGACGGAGATGAAAAACAAATTCGACATTGAAGTGGTCAATTATTTCGGATCCAACGAAGGTGCGGCCTTAAGCTCATCGCCCTTGGACATGCCTGATAGCGCCCAACGGGCCTTGTATTTTCCAAGAATGGGCGTACCTCAATTCACTTGGAAAATGGATGTGGCTCAAAAGATTCAAACCCGATTGGTCGATATCGATACGCAACAAGAAATTTTTGAAGAAGGTCGACTGGGCGAGCTTCGGTTCAAAGGGCCTACCATTTTCAGTGGTTACTTCAAATCACCTTCGCTCACAGAAAATGCTTTCGATGAGCAAGGCTTTTATCGAACAGGCGATTTGTTTGAAATTGCAGGTGACAAGGGCCAGTACTACCGATTTGCGGGACGCCACAAAGACATAGTGATACGCGGTGGCATGAACATTTCTTCCGAAGAAATCGAAAGTCTGCTCATGAGCCATCCAGCTGTGCGCGACGTGGCTGTCATAGGGCTGCCCGATGCCATCATGGGAGAGCGTGTCTGCGCGGTTGTGGTTCAACAGACCACCGAGACCTTAACTCTGCAGCACTTGATTGACCATCTGCGCAGCGTCAGAGAAGTCGCCCCGTTCAAATGGCCAGAATCTTTGATCTTGGTGGATGAACTGCCACGCAACCCTGTGGGCAAAGTTTTGAAACGCGAATTGAGGGAGCGCTATGCCAATGTCTTCATCCCTGCGCGCATACCTAAGGAATCTGCCCATTGAAACCCGTTCTCTTGCTCATTCCGGGCATGCTCAACAACGAAAACGTTTGGCAGCACGTTTTGCCCTTGTTGCCCAGAGACTGGTCCGTGCGCATTGCCAACGTTCTGACACAAGACAGCATGACCAGTATGGCCCACGACGCATGGAAGCTATTGGACGATTTAAAGGAGGACCAAGCACTGATCATTGCCGGCTTCTCTTTGGGCGGCTACGTGGCCCTTGAAATGCTCGCCAATCCCAAACGACAGGTTCATGCTGCGGCGCTGCTCTCCACCTCAGTCTTGCCTGAATCCAACGAGAGCCGTGCGAATCGAGAAAAAACCATCGCTGCCATGCAAACTAATTTTCCCAAGATAGTGGAAGGCATTTTGAAATTCAGCACCCACGAAGCCTCTGATGCAGAGCTCGATGTGTTACGGAAAATGCAATTGGCCATTGGCTGTGAAGCGGCTATCAGGCAAACCCATGCCATCATGGGCCGCAGCGATCATCGCGAGAAACTGTCAAATCTCACCTTGCCCATGGCCTTGATGTGCGGGGAATACGACCGGGTCACACCACCTGACTTAACACGACAGACACAATTGAGCTTTCCTCACGCCACTACCATCTGGATACCTACTGGACACATGCTGCCTTTTCAACAACCCTTGCCTGTTGCTCAGTGCATTACCTCACTTTGGGAATCTTCCCTGCCCCTTTAACTCTGGATTTCCACATGCGCCTGCGCCTTCATTTCAACCTTCTGAGCCTGATTCTTAGCTTGTTATCTACCTGGACACAAGCTCAAAGTTTTCCTGAACGTCCTGTCAAAGTGGTGGTACCTTTCGCGGCAGGCAACACCTTGGACAATGCACTTCGCCAAGTGGCAGAAGAGTTCAAAAAGAACACCGGGCAAGCCATCGTGGTTGAAAACAGACCGGGAGGCTCTGGCATCATTGCTGCGCAAGCCGTGATGCAGGCGCCTTCCGATGGCTACACACTTTTGCTGTCCAACACCAGCATGCTTACCATCAACCCTTATACCTTTGCCAAACTACCCTATGACCCTGAAAAAAGCTACAAGCCCGTCACAGGATTTTTAGGAGCCTCCTTGGTACTGGCCGTGAATGCCACCAATGTGCCAGCCAGCAATGTCAAAGAGTTTGTGGCTTGGACCAAAGCCCAAAATGGTGGTGTGTCTTTTGCGTCTTTCACCGCGGGCAATTCATCCCATTTCGCGGGTGTGATCATGAACCAACGCGCAGGCTTGAACATGGTCCATGTGCCCTTCAATGGCACTCCACCCGCTGTTCAAAATTTGGTCGGTGGACAGGTTCACGCCGCATTCCTGCCCTTGCTCGCCGTGAAGCCACATGTCGAATCTGGCAAGGTTAAAGTATTGGCAGTGTCCAGCCCGCAGCGCTCACCTCTCATGCCCGATGTGGCCACCTTCACTGAACAAGGTCTGCCAGACTTGGAAATTTATATTTGGTCCGGACTGTCCGCTCCTGCTAACACACCAGATGCTGTAATCAACAAGCTTCAAGCAGAATTTGCAAAGGTCTTGAAATCACAAGTCATCATCGACAAATGGCGTGAGAGCGACTTTGAGCCATTGCCCTTCACACCCACAGAATTCCAAAACTTCACACGCAAAGATGCCAAGCGTTGGCAAGAGGCTGTCAAAATTTCAGGATTCAAAGCCGCTGAATAAGAGGCGGCTTTTCTAAAAGTCAGTCAAATGGCAAAAGAAAAAGTCTGCTTGGTCGTAGGTGCAGGGGATGCCACGGGTGGAGCAGTGGCCAAGCGATTTGCGCGAGAAGATTTTAGTGTTTGCGTCACCCGAAGAACACTAGATAAATTACAGCCATTGCTCAGTGATATTCAGCAAGCTGGTGGCGTCGCACACGGTTTTGCATCAGACGCCCGTAAAGAAGATGAGGTAATTGATCTTATTGATCATATTGAATCCAATATAGGTCCTATTGAAGTGTTGGTCTTCAATATTGGCGCCAACTCACCCAACAGTATCTTGACCGAGACTTCACGCCGCTACACAAAAATGTGGGAAATGGCTTGTTTGGCCGGCTTTTTGAATGGGCGCGAAGTTGCCAAGCGAATGGTTGCCAGAAGCAATGAAATCGATCAGCATACAAAAGGCGTCATTCAAAAAGGTACTATTATTTTCACGGGAGCCACCGCTTCTTTAAGAGGCGGCGCGAACTTTGCTGGATTTTCAGGAGGCAAAATGGCTTTGCGTGGATTGGCCCAAAGCATGGCCCGCGAATTGGGGCCAATGGGCATTCATGTGGCACACACCATCATTGATGGTGCCATCGATACAGAATTCATTCGCACACTTTTTCCAGACCGCTACGCATTAAAGGATCAGGGTGGAATAATGAATCCAGAGCACATTGCCGATGCATATTGGATGCTCCACCAACAACCCAGAGACACTTGGACGCACGAACTTGATTTGCGTCCCTACATGGAAAAATTTTGATAATCCTTTAAGAGAAATCATGAAAAAAACTTTTGACTACTATTTTGACTTTGGCAGTTTGGCTACCTATTTGGCTCACACACAAATGGACAAGATAAAGGCGGAAACAGGAGCCAGTCCCATTTATCTTCCCATGCTGTTGGGAGCGGTTTTTAAGGCTACTGGAAACGTATCACCCATCAGCGTTCCTGCCAAGGGAAGGTACATCTTTGTAGACTTCAAACGTTTTGCTGACAGCTATGGTGTTCCATTGAACAGCAACCCATACTTTCCCATCATCACCACAACCCTAATGCGCATGCTGACTGGTTTACAGATGCGTTCAGATGATCGAATACATAAGTTCATGGACGTAATTTTCAAAGCCATTTGGGTGGATGCATTAAACCTAAATGACCCTGAAGTTGTTGCGCAAGTTCTTCGCGAAGCACATTTTGACCCTGCAGACTTACTTAATTTAGCCAACGAGCAATCTACCAAAGATAGGCTCAAAGACATAACCACACAGGCTGTTGAACGCGGTGTATTTGGTGCGCCTACTTTTTTTGCTGGAGATCAAATGTTCTGGGGTCAAGATCGTATCGAACAGCTTAAATTGGCACTCAAAGGATAAAGCATTAGAACTTACTCAACTTCTATTTAAAAGTCACAGACATATAGTAATGTAATCAAGTAAGCCATTAGGCAATATGCCCAAATAACTGAATTGATGGATCACTTGGATCCGTTGATGCCAAATCAAACAAGTCCTTCTTTTGTCTGGCATTGGTTCAGAAAAATGAACAGGCCACGATTTCGATAAGTACTTGATGCACACCTATCAAGCATCAGTTCGCGCACAGGTCCGAGGGCGCAGCCAAGTGATCCGAACTGAAGTACGGGCCCTGAACGCGCAGGACGCGCGTTGGTTGTTATGGGCGCAGTGGGGATTTCACAGCATCCAGTCGGGGCCTACTCAGGTCAAAAACTCAAATTGAGTACCAGCAAACCTTATTGAAAATCACTTCCAGCGAAGGTCTAATTTGCGATTGTGTGCGGCGCAATCGCGCAAGTAAAGGTTAATCAGGCTTTGGTACGGAATGCCAACTTCCTCAGAAATACCTTTGAAGTACCCGATTGAGTCCTCATCCAAACGTATGGTGATCTGCTTCTTGAGTTGTGCAGCATAAGGATTCTTGCGAGCCTTGCTGAAATCGTATTCTTTTCTCATGGTGATCCTTTCATCGGTATTGCTTGGATTCATGGCTTGTTGCTTTTCGAGCAGAAATGATTCTGATCACATTACCCTGTTCTCGATAGCAATGACAAACCAAAACAACCTTTAGCGTGCTGCTTAGGCCGAGCAAAACAAACCTATCCTCGTCAAAAGAGTGATCCGGATCATCGATCAACTTGGCATTTTCATCAAAGAAAACCGTACGCGCTTCATCAAAAGAAATGCCATGTTTCTTGACGTTTGCAGACGCTTTTCTAGCGTCCCATTCAAATTGAATGTTACTCATAACTACACTGTAGTTTATTTTCGAATTTTATGCAATCAATTAATCTTTCAATACTCGCTGGGCAACATGATCACCCAGTGCTCCTGGTCCCAGCAGGCGTAGAGAGTCATTTCGCTCAAGGGAAAGTCTGTGTAGGGGATCTCCTGCCTGGCGTGCTCTCCACCATTGCCGTCCTCGTAGATCATCTCCGCCCTGCCCTCTGACACTTGTACTCGGATCAGCACAAACCAGTCCTCCGTGCCGATCTCACACAGATGGCTGGCCACAGCATCCATCATCCAAAAGCACTTGCCCTTTTCTGCCAAGTACTTGGTGCCATCTGTCAACAGGTGCCTGCGGCTGAGTCGGTAGTAGGCGCTGGTACCGGTGAATTGAGCCAGGGTCAGTCTGTCTAACCCCAGTTTCTCTAGTTCATCTTGTGTTTTCATCGCTGTGTCCTGCGTTGTTTGCATGACCACAGTTTTGTTTCAGATTCACGAATGGACAACCGAATCTTGTTAAACCGATGCCTTGGCGGGATACCGAGCAAAAGTCACCTGGGTGGAAATTCAAGTACTTCACCCACAATTTCTGCTGTTCTGAAATTGAGAGCGGCAGGCCCCAATCGGCCTGTTGCATGCTCGTGGCGAAAATCTCACAGATTTGCGGTAGAGCTGCAATCAGCATGAGCCTAGCCATAAAACCCCAGCGCTAAAACGCCCTACAGCGCGTGAATTTTCCCGCCCGAATACTTGGGGTGCTGAGAGCCCAGATCAGCGCTTGTAGGGCTTGCTATGCAGTCTGCGCGGGTTATCCACAGAGCGGGTGAGTTATCCACAAAAAATCTATGAAAACTTAGCTTTCTAATGATTTCGCACTTTGAGCTTTGAAATCATTGATAATTTTTTCAGCGAAAAAGTTATCCACAGAAAGCTCATTTCGCCCTGCCCTAGCTCGGTAACCCGCCACTTTGGCGGGGCTCAGGTTGCTCTGATAAATATGTGAAAACACAATGCAATTAACGCAAACACATGATTGAAGGGTAACTTGAATGGCACAGGCAAAGACACTCACAAAAGAAGAAATCACACGGGTACTGGACTACATCAGCACACGCCGCTTCGCGCCGCGCAACAGAGCAATGATGCTGCTCACACACCTAGCAGGCTTGAGGATCGGCGAAGTGGCTTGCTTGCGCTGGAGCGATGTGATGAACCAGGATGGAACAGTGAAGGAGGAAATCCGCTTGCTGCCCGACATGACCAAGGGCCGGCACCCACGCACTGTTTTCGTCAACATCCGGCTGCGCGAGGAATTGGCAGCGTATGCAGCGCAGTCCAAGTGTGTGGATCGCAGCTACCCATTCTTTGCAAGCCAAAAGAGCGTGAAGGTAGGGTTTGGGGCAAACAGCTTGGCTCAAACGGTTGCCCTGCTGTACGAAGGCGCTGGTGTTGAGGGTGCCAGCAGCCACAGTGGGCGCAGGACGTTCTTAACTAACCTTGCAAACAAAGGCACTGCCATCCACATTTTGAAAACGCTGGCCGGGCACCGAAGCATCAGCACCACCGCTGCGTACCTTTACAGCAGCCCTAGCCAGTTGAAGGCAGCTGTTGAGTTGGTTTGATTGAGGATTTGAATCCCTATCTTCCCGCCAGTACTGATACCTCAAGCCTGCTCAGAAGATTTTGGCACTTGCCCGAAAAACCCGTCTGAAAACCTCCTGAAGTCGTATTTTGTCCATGCCTTTTTCGAGTTTTTGAACCCTGACTTATGCCATAAAGACGGCAATAAAGGCCAGCAAAAAAATCAAAACGCCACCAGCAATGGGAAGCACGATAGGCATAAAAGGGACGATGGACTCGACTACGTCATGTTGACCGTCATGCGAATGGTCATTTGCTTGGGACATGGAGAACTCCAAAAAGTTGAAAAAATGTTACTTTGCAGTAATTGAAGACAGTTTAGGGTTATCCCGAATTTTTGTAACGCTTTGGGGCGAGACCTAGGGTCGCTTTAGAGGTGAGTGCCTAAATTTGGGCTTTTCAGATCTAATTAATACGCTTTATTTAACTGGTGCCCCAACTTTTACGACAGCCCTAACGCAACACAGTCTT
>Ga0114968_10000834_pt1 | contig 23405 bp, 20 predicted proteins | sample M_130807_EF_Meta_FD_87020 | JGI IMG/M metagenome (GOLD analysis project Ga0114968, IMG submission 87020) | Freshwater microbial communities from Lake Montjoie, Canada to study carbon cycling - M_130807_EF_MetaG | ecosystem: Environmental > Aquatic > Freshwater > Lake | place: Lake Montjoie... | reverse complement strand
GAATGCAACTAATACGATAAGTAATGAGAGTGCAACCTTTGAAGATTTTTTAGCAAGCTCTGCAGCTTTCTTATATGTTCCAGAGAGCGCATCAAGTGCGGTAGAACCAGTTTTTTCATCAACAACCCAATCGGTAAGAACACGAATGAATGAAGCACGTGCACGTTGCACAACGTGGCGAACATTTTTCTCATTTGTTCCAATTGCAGCTGCAATCTCTTTAGTAGTGCGGCCTTCAACTTCCCACATAACAAGAGCTGTTCGTTGCGTCTTAGATAAACGAGATAGTGCTTCGCGAATAATTGAAGCATCCTCTGCTGCAGCAAGGGTGGCATCCATTGGGATGTGATTTTCTGCTGCAATCTCAGATAGGCGCTCTTGAGTTGCATCTGAATCAATGGCAACTAAGTTAGGGCGAGATCCGGTTGCACGGATTACATTCAGACACAGATTGTTTACTGTGGTGCGCAAATATGCCATGGCACGATCTGCGGTGTCTAACTCTGGAGCTGCCAAAATAAATTTGAGGAAGGCATCTTGGACAATTTCTACTGCATCAGCATCGCTTCGAAGAATTCGGCGGGCTTGAGCGATAAGGGAAGCGCGGTTTTGGGTATAAAGAGCAGATAAATCAGAAACAGACCACGCAGCAACAGTCGCTGGGGCCTGAGCCTTCTTACGAAGTGACACTTTGATTTCCCGCCTTCAGTTGAGCCAACGTCTTGACCCCTCTACTTAGTAAGACACCAAAGGGGGCTAAATGTTGCTTCGCTTTACAGGAGAATTTTAGCCAAAATCTATATTTTAGAGGAATTTTCTAATATTTTTATTCTAAGCCTCCTTGGGGGGAGGGCTAATGAGCCAGTAAGTAACCTGATTATCAGATTAGGGCTATATTAAATCATTTAGCTAGATATTAATAGGCTAAAATTTAATAATGTTAGAAAAATTTATTGGGGTAAAAAAAATTTCTGACCCGAGTACTGCGAGTTTGTCTGCATTAGAATTCTATGGGTTGCCATTTGTCCCACAAAGAATTTATTGGATCCAAGATTTCACTCCGGAGGCAGTTCGGGGAAATCACTCCCATAAGAAATTAAATCAGGTATTCATAATGTTGGCTGGAAGCATGTCACTTGTTGTGCATGAAGGGAATAAGTCTTGTGAGTATGAATTGACTAAACATTCAATACCGTTGGTTATCCCTCCTGGCACATGGAGAATTATGTCGAAAGCCTCAAGTGACGCACTTTTGTTAGTTGTGGCTGATCGGCCATACGAGCAAGAAGATTATATTAGAGACTGGAACGAGTACCTTAAATGGTACTCGGAAAATAACTCTAATGAATAGAGGAATATTAAAAATTCCATTTTTTTCCTTTAAGAAAGCACCCAAAAAATTAAGAAAGGAGTGGAAAAAATCCATAAATGCAGTCATTAACACTGGAACTTTTATTCAAGGAAACGAAGTTACAAAATTTGAATTATCCTGGGCTGAAAGAGTAAAAGTAAAACATGCTATCGGAGTAAGTAACGGACAAGACGGATTAATACTATCTCTAAAAGCTTTAAATATTGGAATTGGAGATTATGTCGCAGTACCTGCTCATACATTTATAGCAGTGCATAACGCAGTTCTAACCGTTGGAGCAATTCCATATTCAATTGATGTTTCAGAAAATGGGTTGATAGATCTAGGCTTACTTATTGATACAGATAAAACTTTCAAGGCAGTTATTGTGGCTCATATGCATGGCGCGATGGTTGATATGCAATATTTAATTGAATGGGCTAAGAAAAATGAGGTTTTTGTGATTGAAGATTGTTCTCAAGCGCACTTAGCAAAACAAAATGAAATTTACGCTGGTACATGGGGAGATATCGGGGTTTTCTCTTTATACCCTACAAAAAATATAGGCGCTCTTGGAGATGCAGGAATAATTGTCACAAAACTTGATTCTACTGCTGATAAAATTCGGATGCTATCTAATTATGGAAGCAAAATAGGTAATAAGTATGAGCATATAACTTATGGAATTAATAATAGACTGGACGAATTACAGGCATCAATACTTAATGTAAACTTAAAGTACTTAGACGAATGGAATATAAAGCGACGAGAAATCGCATTCAACTACTTAAATGGAATAGATCGAGATTTAATCCAGCCTTTAAATGATAAACTAACAAATTCAGTGTGGCATCATTTTTGTGTCTTGATAGATAACCGAGATGAAATCCGGAGATTATTAAAAAATATAGGCATTGAAACTGAAATTCATTACCCATTCTTGGCAGCAAATGAGATCAAAAAATTCACAAAAATTGATGATATAAAATATGAAAATGCAGAAAAAATAGCAAGTAGAACTTTAAGTTTGCCGATTTCTCCCTGGCATAGCAAAAAAGAAATACGACAAGTAATTGATAGACTAAATTATATATCAAAAAGCATACAATAGAAATATTAAATATTTACAAGGTGACATCTTGAATAAAATTCAAAATTATTACTTGATTTCTTTCAATTTATTTATAATGAATAATGAATTACTTACGAGAAACTATGATGAACTTATTAATTCTTTTAGTTTAGATGTATCCACTTTGCTTAAGCCAGTAAATTTATTAACGCTCATTTGAAACGGAACATAGATTAAGTTATTAGCAAATGCGAAATTTGCCCAGAAATTTTCTCCATAATTACCAAATTTAAGTTCAATTACCTTTGACTCTGGTTTCATGAATAGCATATTGGTTAATCCGGCACCAGTTTGAGAAATGAGTAAAGTAGTGCTCCTGAATAATTCTATTTGCTCTCTAAAACTAATTCTTTCTGGAAATACTATTTCAAAACCCATACGCACTAATAATTCTTGCAAATCTATTTCATTGATATTTCTACGAAATAAATTACTTTCTCTGGCAATATAAACTTTTTTGACATAACCTGATGATTTAAGATTGGCTTCAGTACCAAAAAAGGATTTAATTAGCGTTATATCATCACCTCGCTCATTAAAATTAAATCGTTCTTTGAATCTTAAATCTTGCAAAAGATAGAGCTTTTTAATTTCGATCGTAGCGTTACTTGGAAGTTGTACTGGAGCAACTTTAGTTATCGTATCAATTATTTGAAATATTTGTTTAGGGATGTCTCCAAAATGTAAAAAAGGTAAACCTTCAATTGAATCAGCATTTAAAATTAATGAAGGCAAACATTCAACTAAAAAATGGTACCAGTTATTTGAAAAATTATTCATTACACCTGTTTCATAATAGATTTTTTTTAAGTGCCTTACAGAGCTTATCCGTTGTTTACTTAAATATATTTGACTAGTTGGCCATCCGATGTGTGTAGATGTATCAAATTTACTCGTAACGTATATCTCGTTATTAGAAATTACATATGAAGGACTAAAAATTTCAGCATTATTTAACTTTAACAAATTGATTTGTTTTTCATTATCATGAAAAGTTATACTTGTAGGAAAAGTATGACTTTCAATATGCTTTTCAACTCTATTTTTTAAATTAATTGATTTAGAATCTATATCTTTTGCACACAACACAAATACTCTATTTCTGGATGCAAAACGAAACTTGTTTATATCGTTCATAAAACCAATTTCATCCCCAAAGAGATTATTCAACCCCGCTGATCTTGAATACCATACGTCGGTATTTTGTGAGAAATTCAAAACACTGTTTGAGAATTTTGTCTGGGAAATATCTATTTTGAATTCATAACGATAAAATAAATACGGAAGTAAAATTTTCGGATATAAAAATACGCAATTTAGTATTTCTTTGCTTAGAATTATTAACAATCTTAACTTAGAAATTGTGCTACCGTAATATTCTAAATAAAGATCAGAATACATTGATCCGATGTTTATTCTTAACTTACGACGTGCGAAAAAGGTTTTATTACCGATTTCATCATGAATAGCTAATTTTGCATCTGGGCCAAGATTCCCTGAAACATGGAGTTTTATTGTCATTTTATCAATAGTTTTATTTTATTCGTAAATACTGTATATGCGTGAACTTACAAATCCTTGAAAACTAGCAGGTAATATATATTTATTAAATGACCTCAATTTTGATTCCAATTTTCAATAACTTCTTGTGGAAATCCTCTTCTAAAATGCAAATTCCAAGGATAAGCAATTTCTTTAGATTCAGAATGTAACCGAATTTCTCGTACATCCTTAATTTTTCTTGCTGGGGATCCAAATACTAGTGCATATTCTTCAACATCTTTTGTTACAGTTGAATTTGCTCCCACTAGTGCATGTTTCCCAATGTTTACGCCCGGTAGAATAACCGATGATACTGAAATAATTGCAAAATCGTTTATTACGCAAGGATGAATTGTCTCACTTGGAGGTGTGAAATCACTTGTAGTTATACTGAATTGATAAATAAATACATAATTACCAATTTTCGTAAATTTACATAAATGTACATTAGAGTGAATTCGAACATAGTTTCCGATTTCCATGTCACCTTGTAAATCTGAATAACTCCCGACGCGCAAATTAGAACCTGTTGTAATATTTTCTCTTAACGTAACATGATGACCAGTTTCTAATCTATCTCCAAAATTAGAACCAGAATACAAGATTGAATGGGATCTAATGTTTGAGTTTGCACCAATAGTTAAACGATTTTCTTTAGATAAATCATTTAAAATCCCAATCTCACAAAAAGCTCCAATAATCGAGTTTGATCCGATTTCAACATTCGCATTTATTACTGTATAGGGACCAATAGATACGTTTGTGGCGATTTTCGCATGTTTGGATACAATTGCTGTCGGATGAATAATTGTCATATAAATTGAATCTCCTTAGTATTAAAACTGTAGTATGGTAACACAATTCAGAAATTTATATTAATTTTAGGTCACAAATAAATAACCTATAATATGACTATATGCAGTTATCACTTAAGAAATTCTTTATTTACACTCATATATTTGGATAATTAACTATTTAACAAATTTAGTTGGCTGGAAGTACTCAGAACGTTGAAATATTTTGTTATTAATATAAGACTCATGACTAAACTTTATATTCCAATTAATTTTAGCAAAAAATATGTATGGTGACTTATGACTATTTACTTTTTATCTTCGTCACATCAGAAAACATTTGTTGGAATTGAAGATTTACTATCCTAAAAATGAGTGAGCCCGCTCGGGCTCGAACCGAGGACCCAAAGATTAAAAGTCTTTTGCTCTACCAACTGAGCTACGGGCTCATACTATTAATTTAACTTTACCCTATCATTCCCTAGTTACTGAGGTGACGCAAATCCTTTTAAGCAGTGCTTATTAGAAGGGCTACTACTAGCCTCCAGCAACTTATGAATACAAAATCATCGAAATTGATCACCTCAGGTGCTAAATACTATTAATGCAATTCTTTTCTTGCCGAACGGATTTTATATACTCTGTGTTCACAACAACATATATATCTACATCTGTTACTACGCCAATTACTTTCTTCTAAAATAGTGATTCGCGACGGTTCTCTGTTTTTTACTGATTGAGAATCATTGGGAATCGAGATAACTAATTAAGACGCATAGACTTACTCTTTTCTTGGCCGGTTTCGGAGGAAGCTGCGGGTGTAGTAAGTGCATTCAAGTACGTAGTAAATTGAGGAACTGTTAATGCAGCTCCATCGACACTAAGGTGGTTAGTATCTGCGTATAACCATTTATTTTCTGAGTACCTGGTACAAATCTCATTTTTGCAAAAAAGAGAATCGAAATTCATAGTAGAAATTCCATTATTTCTTGCCCAATTAGATAATAAGCTTGAAGCATACTCATCTATGGTATCCATATTTGATTGCTTGAATGATTCCGCCGGTTTATATGGTGACAAAATTAGAGCACGTTGAACCATGAAGTCTTTCCTATCTGGAAATACTGGATTATTTTCAATTAATAACAAATTGGGAACGGCTAAATGTAAAGTAGTAAGAGCATTTCTTAAATCACTTTGACTTGAATCTCTAAATATAAACTGTGAAACAACTACTACGGCAGGCTTGTTTGTCTTAATCCAATTGAATATTGCGTAATTCTGACTTAAGCAATTTTCTGACACCTCATCTCTTTTGCTTACTAAAAATTGAAAATGGCAATTTCCTTCAGTCCATACTGCCACGTTCCAATCCAATTTTTTTCCACTATCGCGTAGCACTTTGGAATACTGCGCAGCATGTGAATCACCAATCAGGAGAACTGTAGGTCTCGACTTTGCTACTTTATATTGGCAGGGTTCTTTTAGACCTTCCGGGTTACATTTTGTATCAGGAACGAAAGCCGTGGAGGCAGGGGCCTGTAAGTTTCTATTTAATCCCCAATATTGATGTTTCGAACCTACATCAATCGTAACAAAAAGGACTAATGGAAACATGAAGGTTAGAATCAATGATTCCGAAATAGTTTTAAACCTAATGGCTTTGGCATTCCATCTATTCCGATATTTATTTTCTATTTTAGAATAACTTAGCGCACCAAGTAGTACTGAGCCAACCACAGCGATTGATAATTGAACTGATCGATTTCCGCTATTCCCAATTTGTATAGCAGGTGAGAACTCTGCCAAATAAAGTAAGGGCATGTGGATTAGGTAAATTGAATAAGAACGGTCACCAAGCCATTCAAGTTTCTCAATTAAAATATCTGGGAGCACATTAAGTGATTTAAATACTAGAAGAAACATCGCAATTAAGCTAGCTAAGATTGAACTGGTTTTTAGGTTGATGTGCTCTGGGCTAAATAAAATTATGGCAACCATAATTACAGCGACTAAGTTGACACGTCTTGATAGTTTCCATTTGGGACTTTGGTATCGATCCGCTAAGTAGAATCCAAGTCCACCAAGAATAAATTGCCAAATTCTGTCAACTGGTGAATAAAAATAAAACTTAGATCCAAGGTAATTTGTTCCAAGCACTGAATAAATTGGAGAACTTATATTTGGTATTAGAAATGAAACGAAACTTATTAAGGCAAAAGCGGATAATACTGTAGCTATAATTTTCTTAATCTTTACTTGATTTAGGAGAATTAGCATCAGTATAATTGGGAGAAAAATATAGATTTGCTCTTCAACAGCTAGTGACCATGTGTGAACTAACGGATTTGGGTTGGGAGAAAAATAATCCCCTGAATACCTATATGCGCCGACATTGCCAATTAGTAAGAGTGTCGCAAGGCCTTGTCTGGCAAAGCGTTGATGATCACTAGGTGATGCAAGTAATAAAATTGCTATCGCTGAAATAGAAAGCGTGGCTGCTAAAGCAGGTGCAAGACGATAGAAGCGTCTCTTATAAAAGTACCTTAAATTAGATAAACGCCCCCCCCAATTATCTTGTTCAGTAAATATTCGTAAGATTAAGGGTGTAACGACAAAGCCAGAGATTACAAAAAAGACATCTACTCCGAGATAGCCAAGTGGGAAGTAATTGTTTTTGGCATGGAATAGAAGTACAGCCATTACGGCTAGACCTCTAAGAACTTGGATGTCCCTGCGGTATTTTGCATTACTTATAAAGAAATCCCCCTAGTAAAATTTAGGAGGCTGTGAAACCAACAAACTTGTCCAAACCAACTTTAGCTAGTCGAACAATTCCTCACACAAGTGTAGACCACCCCTAATTATTTACCAGTAGCTGACGGAGTTTTCGTGACACAATGTACACAATTTTTGGTTAGAAGGGCTAACCAATGGATACAAAATTACCCTAACTTAGCGAATTAAACGTTGATCAAAAACTAAGATTATTATGAATCTCATCTGATATTAGTGAATATACTAAAGTTTCTTACTAAATCAAATAGTAACTTTGGATCTCGAAAGACTCGCTGCATTTTCTGTAAAAAACTTCGCTTTGGAATTGGAAGGTTACTTTTTGAATGATCTTCAAATAGCCTGAAGTGTCGCCACCATATTTCGTTGGCATATCTATCGCCTTGATGCCTAATAACACTACCTATTAAGGGCAGTGAGGATATAGATCCAAAACCAACTACAGTTCGACTAGAATGTCCCTGGGGTATTTTCTCTGAAATTAGTCCAAGTGCCGCGGTCGCCGCTGTATCCCAAATAAAGTCATGCTTATATTTAACAGATTTCAACTTAGCACTTTCAGAATCTATATATTCTCGTGCTAGTTCCAAATCTAAAAGAATTAATGCACAATATGGATTCTTCACCTCTACATATTTCGTATTATTATCAATCTCTAAGTGACCTTCTAAAATTTTTGGTAATCGCTCGAATGAATCAGAATTGATCCATTCACTGTTATTGTCGCCCCATTCCGCTCTTAAAAATGAAGGAATTAAGTTATAACTACGTAGCTTACTGCGATGTTCAATAAAATAACTCAAGTTTGCCTCTGTAAATATTGCATCGTCTTCAAGGTAAACAAAATAAGAATTCTCTTGCGCTTTACTAATATCTTCAGAAAGTACACTTTTGTGTGCCCAGGTTAACAAGTGGGGCTCAAATATGCCTTCATCGTTCATTAAGGAATCGTTTAATATTTCAAAAATTTCAGAAGTACAATTCGCTGTGTTTCTTGCCTTAATTGGTTTGGTTGCATTTAAAACGTATTCTTCAGAGTTATTTGTAAATATTTTAACATGTAGATTTTTGACACTTATATAAGAAAGATGGAGCAAAAGCTCTGCTAAATATTTTAATCTAGTATTTTTTTGATAAATACTAGATTTATCATCGACGTAAAAAGTAATATACACATGAAGTGAGATATCTCTAAAAGGTAGCATTTCAATCCCTACATAAAACTTTGAATTATTCTAATTTACAATTATAGAACAGAGTAATTAAATCAATTTACCCATTTAAAGGATACCTTAAAACGGATTAAAACACTATTATTCACTTAACTTAGTATAAAATGACGCAATAGAATAACTCAATACTCTCTAAAGAGGAGCTAAATGAATTTAGCAGTTCTTATTATCGGCTATTCACGCCCTACTGGGATTAAAAATTTGATTAAAAGTTTAACTTTAAATGGAATAACTAAAATATATATTTCCTTAGACGGACCTAAAGATATTCGTGATATTGAAAATCAAAAAATAATACAAGATGAGATTTTGAAGTTTTCTACAAATGGGAGCATCGATATTAAAGTGTTAAAACAAGAGCGCAATTTGGGCATAGCAGTTGCTGTGATAGGTGCCATAGATTGGTTTTTCTCACAAGAAGATTGCGGTTTGATACTGGAAGATGACCTTTTAATTAGTCCGGAGTTTTTAACATTTGCTTATTTAGGCCTAGAGAAATATTCAAATAGTCCTAACGTCTGGATGATTTCAGGTTCACAATTACTATCAAAATTCACTGTAAAATCTGAAACTATATGGGCAAATTATCCGATGATCTGGGGCTGGGCAACTTGGGCACAAAAATGGAATGAAATGCGGTCCTACCTAATTAGAGAAAAAAAGACAACATTTTTTCAAACATTAAATTATCGTTACTTATATTGGAAAGTTGGTGCTAAAAGAGTTCTTTCTGGAAAAGTTGACACATGGGACACTCCACTTGCATTTGAATTTAGAGTGCAAAATAAGTTTTGTATTTTACCTCCTATAAATTTAGTATCAAATATAGGTTTTGACAAAATGGCTACTCATACAACCAGTATCGGAAATGGAGTTGGATCACCCATTGAAACCAGTAAAAAACTGATTACTCTCACCGCAGATCCAGACATTAATCAAGTTAACAAATACAATCAAAAATTAGAATCTAATATCTTTAAAATACGATTTAGACATTTATTTTTGCCGTACACTTCATTTCTGTTTGATAATTTTAAATTTCCAAAAAATGTACGGAAGGATGTTCTTAAAGAAAGAATCAACTTGTTTAAATTTTAAAGTCCCATAAGAGCTGCTTGGGTTTGAAAATTGGGTATCTTCGACTTAACTTCCTCGAATGATCCAATTGAAAGTATTTTACCACCTTCAATATACACAATTTTATCAGATTTTTTTACTGTAGAAAGTCTATGCGCAATTAAGATTACAGTAACTTGTCCTCTTAAGCTGTAAATAGCTTCAGACAAGTCAGACTCGGTTTGTCCGTCTAGCGAACTCGTTGCTTCATCGAGCACAATCAGTTTTGGTTTTAAGTAAAGTGCACGAGCAATTCCTAAGCGCTGTTTTTGTCCTCCACTCAATTTAGACCCATCTTCTCCTACATCACTGGCTAAACTCAAATTATTTTCATAAAGAACACTTTCCAACTGCGCAATTCTGAGGGCATCAATTACTACCGGGTCAATTTGTTCGCTTGCTGGAAATCCCATAGCAACATTGCCTTTAATTGAATTACTGGTAATTCTTGTTTCTTGAGGTACATAGGAGATTGCTCCTGGCCATGCACTTATTGCCTGTAGTGGGGCAACCCCTGATATTTTTACCGTACCAGAATTTGGCTTAAGAATCCCTAGCATAATGTCTATGAGTGTTGATTTACCAGAACCAGATGGGCCTACAAGTGCAATTACCTCGCCTGGATTAACTTCAAGGCTAGCTTCGGTAATCGTAGGAATAATATTTCCTGGATAAGTATAGTTTACACTATTCAAAATTATTCGAGGATCAAAACCTTCATGCTCTAAATTAAGAGGAACTTGTGAAAATTCTATTTCAGAGTCATGACCTTGTAAACTTTTAATTAAACTCAAAACTCTTTCAACTGAACCAAAACAACTCTTTATTGCAATAAAACTACTTTGTATTCTAAGTACAGCAGGTGCCATTCTGCTCGACGCAGCAAGAAAAACGCTCAGTGCGGTCACGGCTCCAGATGCATCTTTTAACATAAACTGAATCGCACAAATACCTACTGACCCCATAACTAATGTAATTTCTATAACGTATTTACTCAGATTGGGAATAAATGCTAGTTCTGCAGAACTATTAGCTTGCTCCAACCTCAAATCTTTAAGATAACTTCTATAAAAACTAAGCCTATTTCTAACGAATAATTCCCTAAATGAGTTTATAGCCTCTAAGAATTTTTCATTTGTTTCGATTGTAAGAGTAACTATACTTTCTGAAAGACGACTTATACGTTTTTGAACTCGGTAATAAAGTGCTATAGATACTGAAGTAAATATTAATAAGGTGATAAATGCCATTACCTTATCGACTGATAAAATTCCAATAAACAGAATTACCATCAGAAATAGATCTGTAAACAAAGCAAGAATTGAAGCTATTAGTGTTAAATATAAGATATTAACTCCAGTTGTCACTGAATAAAGATTTTCCTGAGAACTCCGTTGACGTAATGTTAACAAATCTTTTGATAGTAACTTCGAAATTAATTCACTAGATAGTAGAGCCGCTTTTCGACTTAAATAATTTAGTATTTTGCGAGAGAATAAAAGTGAAAGTAGTGTTCTAGTAACTAACAGTAACGTCGCAAAAGCCCCCAATACCGCAACTTGCTTTTGAAAATTAAAACTATCTACCCCAATAGCAATTAGCAATGACCTTGTATTACTCTCAGGAGGCAAAGACCTAATACCGTTTAGCGAAATAACGGCAATTAGACCGATGAGTAAAACTCCAAGTAAGTCTAAAATACCCAAAATAGTTTGAAGAATTGTTATAAAAAAAAGTCTTTTTTTATCCTTAGTTGCTAAAACACTAAATGCATCTCTGATAACTCTATTTCGGTAATTAGCTCTTAAATTAAAAATCATAATCCTCCGTAAATTTATCTTCTCATTCTAATCCATTCGGGTGGAATTAACTCATTTGGTTCATTCATTCCGGAAAACCAAGGCTCTGGTGCGATAGTTGGTGGATTTTTTGAGTGAGAAAGAAATGAACCCCACCAACTAAAAGTTGAGTTCCCAATTATGTATGCGCTTCCACAACGCATTTTTTCTAAAGTAGTGATTGATGATTCTCCTATCCCATCCACCCAGCGACAAATGGGAAGATAGTTTTTCGGAATAAAACTCTTTGCAGTTTCTATATCATCAGAAAATACATGAATTGACTTAAAATTATATTGTTTCATCATTACTGAGATTGACTTGGAGTAATAATCTTTTGAAATTATTCCAAAATTTGGTTCATTCAGGTAATCGCCTAACCTAATATGCACAATTAACGGTTTCTCTATTCGACAAAGATTTTTATATGAATCGATTGATTTGTGTGGGTTGGTTAGTGCATTTAATATAGATTTAACATGGGGTTCAGATGCATACTTGTAAGTTTGAAAATAGCCAATTAAATAATTAGAATGATTGCGAAAATTAATTGACTCATAGCCAATTTGCCTAGCACTCCAAACTTTTATAATTTTTCTTAAGTAAGTGCTAAGCATAATCGATTGAATATAAATTAATAAAAATCTAATAATACTATATTGCTTAGATATTTTAGAACTTACAGATACCCGCACTATTAGACTCGTTAATTTTCCTATTATATTTTGATACCGAGCTCGGATACGAATATTTAAGTATTCATTTGATTGATAACTAAGTACATCGGCGTGTCCTTGAGTATTCCTGCGAATACTCAAGGACGACTCATCTAATACTAAAATACAACCATGTTTAGCTGAATGATGAAGTCCAGCGGCTAATTGAAAGAGTTGATTTCCAAGACCTCCCATCAGGTGTATATAACAATTCAAGTTATTTTTGCGTTTAAATTTCATTAGTTACCTATTTCTTAGTAAATAGGCAATGAAACTAATACATGTTTTGAAATCATGTACTGATATAGAAAAAAGAAATGTCAATAAAAAGTTAATAGCTTGTAACTTCTGAAAAAAGCGGCCATTCTTAAACAGAGTTATTATTTGCTTTAATATCAAAAAGTTTTTTATCGTTGTGTATTTTATTGGAAATTTTTTTACTCTGAGCTCTAATTTTAAAACAGCTACGAGGTCAAAAAGGTTATTTTTAGATTGCGTTAAAGAATTAATTATGCCGGTTCTATACTTATAAACAACTTTATTAGTGAATTCAATTTCAGGTGCTATGGCTAGGGCTTGTATCAAGAAATATTGATCTTCACCCATTGATAATTCTGGAAATTTTATGTTTAAGATTAAATCTCGTTTAAATAACCATCGCCAAATCCCTGGATTGTTTGCAATGTTTTCCCACTGTTTATTCATAGCCAATTCTAAATTTAAAGTTTGACTCTCAACCAAGCCTAGTTTTTCTATTTCGTACGATCCAATTATAATCTGGGAATTCAGATCTCTCGAAGTAATTACATCTATAACATTTGCTAAATATGGAAAATCATCACAATCACAAAAAAGAATCCATTCCCCTGAACATGATAAAATGCCCAAGTTTCGACTTGAACCAGGATTTCTATCCTCGCATATTAAAATTGTGTAGTTATTGTCTAAATACATTTCGCATAACTTGCACAATTTTTGAAAGGCAAGTGTTTCGTTAGTGTCAAGTATGAATACAAATTCAGTAGTTAAATGATCTGAGCTAATAATTATGTTTTGAATATTCTCAAAGTTTGATGAAAAATTTCCAATTGGAATTATAACTGACAAGAGCATTTATATTTTAACCATTATTTTTATAAATTAAGACGCGTTGCAAAATCAGAAATTGTAAGATTCAATCCAGAATCTAAGTCTGTTGTAGGTTTCCATTCTAAAATTTTATTTGCAGCATTTATATCTGGTCTTCTTTGTTTTGGGTCATCTTCCGGTAAAGGTAGATTAATGATTTTTGAATTAGAATTAGTTAATTTAATTATTTTATTTGCTAGTTGAGTTATCGTATGTTCGACTGGATTACCTAAATTAATTGGACCAGTTATTTCTTTATCAGCAAATATAAGTTTAATTAATCCCTCAACTAAATCTGTTACATAGCAAAATGACCGAGTTTGAGATCCGTCACCGTAAATTGTAATGTTTTCATTACGAAGTGCTTGTACTATAAAATTGCTAACTACTCTTCCATCATTAAGTTGCATACAGGGGCCGTAGGTATTAAATATTCTCGCAACTTTTATATCTAAATTATATTGTCTAGCGTAATCAAAAAATAGAGTTTCTGCAACCCTTTTTCCTTCATCGTAGCAAGATCGCACTCCTATTGGATTCACATTACCAAAATAAGTTTCAGTTTGTGGTGTTACTTGAGGATCACCGTATACTTCACTAGTTGATGCTTGAAGAATTGGAATATTAAGTCTTTTTGCTAGGCCTAACATATTTATCGCGCCAAGAACACTTGTTTTAGTTGTCTGAACGGGGTGCTTTTGATAATGAATCGGTGAAGCCGGACATGCTAAATTCATTACAGCATCTACTTCTACATATAAGGGAAAGGTTATGTCATGCCTTATGACTTCAAAATTATCGTTATTAGTTAAATCCTCAAGGTTTCGTTTACTACCAGTATAAAAATTGTCAACTACCACAACTTCATGGCCCAATTTGATCAACTCTCGCGTTAAATGTGAACCAACAAATCCAGCTCCACCAGTGACGAGAATTCTCAATTTTATTCCCCTTTTTACGAGACGCAGCAAAGTATAGTCACAGATCTTCTACTTTACCATTAATTAGAAATATATTTTCGCTTCAAATAATGATTAATTTTGCGCACAAAGGTTAAGGGTGGAGAATTATACATGTATTCAAGTAACGTACCTTTTGATAAATTATTAATAATTAGTTCAAAAAATAATTTAATGCTAAATTCATAGTAAACTTTGTTCCTAGAAGACAATGATACTAGGCGGCCGATTTCACTATGCCATTTTGATGAAAATATCTTTTTAGATTTACTATGTATATGCAAATTATATATTTTTAAATAGTCATCATTATTCTGATATAAAAGTTCAGATCTGTTTACAAACTGAAGTGAGTACTCACTTGGTTGTATAAAAGTTCTCATATTCTTTATTTTTTTTGTTTCAAAATATTTTGTAAAGCCAAAATTATTTTTAGGATCAATTCCCGTGAGCCACATGCCGATTGGTAGTGAATCAAAAATGCCCTCAAATTTTGCATTCAGTTTTGTTGCTGAATCTACATTTGGATTTCTGAGGTTTTCAAAATTCGGGTTAGATGTAGGTAATAAAAAATATTTTGTCGGAAACGAGTTCCTTAATTTATGCAATGCTTGCATATCTGTCAATCTAGGATTGGATAACAGCATTGACATTAAATGCTCAGTAAACTCTAAATTTTTTTCTAGACTTGGAAAATACATAAGACTTGCAATATCTGAAGTATCATCATAAGGAAGCCAAGCTATATTTTCGATATTTAAAAAATTTGTGAAAGGAAATGAAGGAAATAATAAAACATCCGATTCAACGTGAATAAATTTTGATTCCGGATTTTCAATGAAAGCAAATTTAATCGCGATTAGACGCTCAAGTGTATATCTCCAATATCCTTCACGAAAATCAAGATCAAAATTGCTTGCACTAAACAACTTATCCACTTCTTCTTCTGGAGTATAGACGATACGATTTACATAATTTGGCAAATCATTCTCCAAAACAGAGTCTTCAGAAATTATACAGTTGATATTTATATTTGGAAACATACTACGTATCAATTTAATATTTTGAATTAAATGTTCAGATTTCGCAAGACCCAACTGGACAAATAATAATTCTATTTTATCTTGGGTGGTTTTTGAATTGATAACATTATTCCGGCTCTGATTCATAACAACCCTACTTTAGCATTAAAGCGATATAGTTAGTCCTCTCTATGTAATTTGAAAGTATGAGGAATATGTCGGAAAACTTTTCAAATGAATATGACCATTTGGCTGATGAATTTAACGATCATATACCGTGGAGTTACAGTAGAAGTATAAAAATAAAATTATATAAAATTCGGTACAGTAGAACAGATGCTTCTCCATATCTGTCTGGCGATTCTTTTGCGAATCTAACTGACTATATTGTGTATGGAATAAAGAGAACTGATAATTTAAATTTAACCAAATTGCGAGAAGCGAACTCAATATTTGTCCCAGGTGACTTAGTTCATAAATTCCTTGAGGAGAGCTCTGGGCATGTACGCGCAAAAATATTGATAACTGGAAATAGTGATCAGAATTTCTCTAATCTTCTTCCAATTTCAAAATCCATCAGTCGTTGGTATTGCCAAAACAATGCGGTCTTAAATTCTAAATTAATGAAAACACTACCTATTGGTTTGGAAAATTCAAGGCTTGGAAGGATCAAACTTTTAGGTTTGAACCAAAAAAATTTCACGAATGCGAGAATTGATCAAATTCTTGTTCCTCCTATGAGCATAACTAATAAAATACGAATTTTTGCAATGAATGAAGCTTTAAAATATCCCAAAATATTCAAAGTTCAAACAAAAATGATAGATGAAAAAGATTATTCGAATTTAACTAGAATGTATCGTTTCATTCTATGTTGCGAAGGAAACGGATATGACAGTCACAGAGTTTGGGAAACCTTATACCGTGGTTCTTTCCCTGTGCTTTTGAATTCAAAATGGGCACAAAGTCTTAAATATTTGAATTTGCCAATTTTGATCATTAATTCCTTCAAGGATGTAAACCAAAAAATATTAACTAAATTTGCCACTGAGTACAGCGATTTCGAGCCAATAAAAACTGAATGTTTATGGACGCCATATTGGAAAGAGTTGATCAATAATGATAAAAATTTTTAGAAAATTGTATTAATCTATAAATACAATTGATTTTTAATACAAGTAAGAACTAGATTATTATTTTTGTTTTAAACATTTTTTGTATTCTTAATTTTATAAAACTAGTGACCACAATTCGATTTTTCACAAAATATAGGTAAAAGGATTCGCTTGAATTCATATATTCAGAAAATTCATTAGAACATATTTTAAGGTAAAAACGTAATTTCTTATGAAATATTTTTTCCTGAAAGAAATCATGAACCAATCTCATCCTAATTGATGCTGTTTTTGGATTAAATGAGTTCTTCATACGAATATGAAAAGTTGGAATAAAAAAATGTGTTGAGTGCAAATTATTTCGTGCGATTCGCAATATTTTCACATTCTTTTTTTGTAAAAAGTGTGAGATGGCTATGTCGTCAAAAATGTTAAAGTAATTTTCTGGGTCTAATTCAGTCACTATTTTGGCAACATTTTTTGAAAGGAATATTCCTGTTCCAGAAATATATTCAAAACTTTTAGCTAAATTTAATCCTTTTTGACTACTTCGATCTATATATCCGCCAGCAAAATCACTTTTATACCTAGAATGATTTAACTCAAGAATCAATTTCTTAGGTTCAAAATATGTTGATACATTGGTTCTAATTAAGACATCAAAATCTAAATGTTCTAAAACAAATTGAATGCCCAGAATTGTTTTTCTAAGAATAAATAAGTATTCTTCGCGGCAAGGCACAAATAAAACATTATTCTTAAATTGGTAAAAATCATTGCTCCAACCACGCAAAAATATTACACTTATATTACTTGGACAATTACTTATCCAAGTATTAATTTGAGTTTGCATATCATTTTCATGAGCAATATCTTCACTCGCGATTACGAGAATTATAACTTTCATAAAAGTTTATTTCCTTAAGCGCAGATCAAAGTCAAAATAATGATTAAAATTTTTCCCAATTAGGTCTCGACTAGAGAGAATGTGCTTTCCAGGGCGCCACGGAATACCTAGTGTTGGATCAAAAGGATTTACTACATATTCTTTTTGAAAATTGAATTGTGTCTGAAGTCCATATTGAACTGTGGCTTCATTAGAAATTACCTGATACCCATGACCGAATCCATCAGGGATCATGATTGTTTGACAATTTTTTGAGTCAAGTTCGAAAACATCATGCAATCCAAATGTTTCTGAACCTTCTCGAAAGTCAATTACTACATCGAGAATTTTACCGGAAGTGCAGTTAACAAATTTTATTTGTGGGTTATCCGTAGCGCTAAAATGTATGCCTCTTATTACGTTATTTATATTTCTTGCGGTTAGTAGCTGACTAATTTGGAAATCCACAAAATCATCAGGAACTGACTTGGCGTTAAACCATTCATATATTGAACCTCGATTATCGCTGTAATTCTCAGCCTGATAGATCCAGACACCTTTAAGAACTGAACTTTCTGTGAATTTTTCCATTATTTGAATGATTCTTGTGTTTTTAGGAATTGATGCAAAGATTTTTGCCATGGGACAAATTCAGTTTCAAATGCAACCGATTTACTCCCTAATGAAAGCAGTGAATACCTTGGTCGAATTGCGGTATTTGTATCAATTATGGTGGTAGTTCTTGATATTTTTATCCCAGATGGATTTAGAAATTGAACTATTTCATTTACAAAATCATATCTGGACGTAAATCCATGGTCTGCAAAATGGTAAACATTAGCAACCGGCGGTTCTAGGATGAATCTCTTTATATGTATTGCTAAATCCTTAGTATTGGTGGGTTGACCAAATTGATCATCAACAATTTGTAGTGGTAAATTTTTCCTAATTGCGCTTAGTACATTACCCATAAATTTTCCGCCGAATTCTCCATAAAGCCACGATGTGCGAATAATCCATGAGTTTTTAGAATAATTCTTTAATAAAATTTTTTCGCCGCCTTCTTTACTACGACCATACTGATTTATTGGATTAGGCTCAGAATTAGCCTTAAAAAAAATAGGCTCCGGGCTTGAGAATACTGCATCGGTCGAAATATGTAACAATCTTGTTTCTGTATTCTCAGACGCCTGTGCCAATACTCGCGGACCTACGGTATTGACTTCGAATGATTTATCGAAGTTTTGTTCAGCCAAATCTACGTTTGTGTATGCTGCGCAATTTACTATCCAATCTGGTTTATGATGCTTAACAATTCTGTTCACTTCAGCATAATTTGTAATATCCATCTGAATTTTAGTTACAGGTATTATCTCGAAGTTATCAATTTTAAAACACCTAAACAACTCTTGGCCCAATTGGCCACCTGCTCCTGTGACTAAAATTTTCATTAGCTTATTTTTTAGCATCCTTTAAAGGGCGCCACCAGGATTCATTTTTTCTATACCATTCTATTGTTTCATTAATTGATTCTTGGAATATTCTTGAAGGTTTATATCCACAATTAATGGCGATCTTTTCATAATTGACAGAATATCTAAAATCATGACCTTTTCTATCTGGCACAAAATTGATATATCTATCATTCTTGCCCAACGAGCTAAGCAATAATTTTGCTAAATCTAAATTATTTAACTCTGTACCGCCGCCAATATTATAAATTTCTCCTGGAATCCCTTTTTCAATAATGCAATTTAATGCATCACAGTGGTCTAAAACATGCAACCAATCCCTTGAATTTAAACCATCACCATATACTGGAATTCCATTCCCATCGATTAGATTAGTTATGCTAAGTGGGATGAATTTTTCAGGAAATTGAAATGGACCAAAATTATTCGAGCATCTAGAAACAAAAATAGGTAGTCCATAAGTTTTCCAATACGAAAGTGCAAGTAAATCAGAACTTGCTTTTGAAGCAGAATAGGGGGAATTTGGTGCAATTAATGAATTCTCTGTCCAAGAACCGGTTGAGATTGATCCATAAACCTCATCAGTAGAGACGTGTAAGAATTTTTCGATTTTTAGCTCGTAGGCGGCTTGCAAAAGTACAAAAGTTCCAAGAACATTTGTTGAGACAAAATTTTCAGGATTTTCTATCGAACGATCAACGTGTGATTCAGCCGCAAAATGGACTACAGTATTTACTTTGTTCATAACTTCATAAACCAATTGAGAATTTCTAATATCACCTTTTATAAATTTTACCCGTTTATCGGTAAGCGCTTGGGCTAAATTAGCCAAGTTGCCAGCATAAGTTAAAGAATCTAGGATTATAATTTCATTCCAATTAGACTCTTGAGAAACTAAATTGTTGACATAGTTAGAGCCAATAAAACCTGCTCCTCCTGTGATTAAAATTTTCATAATGAGGCCACTTTACACAAAGAATCATGCCTTTGTAACGCTATAATTTAAACATGAAAGGCATTATTCTGGCCGGTGGGACAGGCAAGCGATTGTGGCCAATAACTTTGGCAACAAGTAAACAACTTCTTCCAATTCATAATAAACCATTAATTTACTATCCGATCTCAATCTTAATGCAATCCAATATTAGAGAAATAGCAATAATTACAACATTAGAAGATAAAGTTTTGTTCCAGAAGTTACTTGGAGATGGATCAGAATTTGGATTGAAATTTTCATATTTAGTACAAGAAAACCCTGCTGGCATTGCCCAGGCCTTTATTATTGCGAAGGATTTTATAGGTGATGATAATGTAGGTTTAATTTTGGGAGATAATCTCTTTTATGGATCTGGACTATTTGAGATTTTACCAAAAGGATTAACTGAAAAAGGCTCAAAAATTTTTACATATCATGTTTCTAATCCGTCAGACTACGGAGTACTGACCGTAGATGAGAACATAAAACCTATCATGATTGAAGAAAAACCTAAGAATCCTAAATCAAATTTAGCCATAACTGGTTTATATTTTTTTGACAATAAAGTAATTAAATATGCTGAAAAAATAAAACCGAGTGCGAGAGGCGAATTAGAGATAACTGAGATCATGCAAATCTACTTAGATAATGATGATCTACACTCCGTAAATTTACCTGCGGGTACTGCTTGGTTAGATACTGGAACTCCGAATTCACTAAGCGATGCGACGCAGTTTGTGCGTGTTATGGAGGACCGGACCGGTAAGAAAATTGCTTGTCTGGAAGAAATAGCATTTGTGAATGGGTGGATCAATAGACAAAATTTGATCGATAGAATTAAATATTTTAATGGTAGTAGCTACGGAAATTATCTAGAATCAATTTTGATTTAAAGTCTACACATACATCCGTTTGAAAACTAAATATTGAACATCATTAAAAATTATAAGAGATTTACCAAACTAATTTCTGGAAAATAAGTAAGGAATTGGTCATTATTATTTGTTCTAGACATTTTCACTTTTCGGAAAATTTCTTCACGAAAATTCCACGCTGGGCAAATAATCAAAACTGGAGACTCAATTTTGCTTAAAGTTTCTGGATTCGAGACTAAACATCCACCAGCCGGTGATCGCCTTCCAATTTTTTGAGGGGTATCATCAAAAATATGATCTAGTTTTATCCCTGAAAAGTTGATGAAAGTATTACCTTTTGCAGCGGCACCATATGAAACTATACTGTAATTGTTTTCACGGAATTCTTTAACGATATTTTTTACTTTTAGAGCACAATGCTCGGCGGTACTTGAAAAATTTTTATACAGTTTCTCTGTATAAAACCCCATTTGCTCTTCATACACTTCACGGTCAATTGGTAAATTGGATGGAGGTGATTTAGTTATCTCCCACAAATATGAACCACCATGAATTGGAACTATCGTTGCGTTCGCAAGATATAAACCTGATCGTTCTAAAAGAATTTTCATAGACTTAATATTAAAAAAACTAATATGTTCATGATAAACAGTGTCAAATTGTCCAGTTAAAAACATGTCGGCCTGAGAAGTTTGGATATAGATTCGACCATTTTCTTTTAAACAATGCTTCATACCTAAGAGAATTTCTAATGGATCAGAGGTATGAGCAAAAATATTCATAGCAACTATAACGTCGAAATCTGACGCAATTACTTTAGCAACAGATTGATTAAAAAATGAAGGGATAGTTAATATACCAGCGGCCAAAGAGCTTGGTATTAAATTAATTGCTGGGTCAATACCAATACTTGCCCAATTTGTTTTTAAAAACTTTACAAGAAAAGATCCATCATTTGATCCAATATCTAGAATTTTACCGCTCGATCCAAATTCTAGAAGAATTTTATTTGCTAATACATCAAAATAGTTGTCTAAAGTTTCTGATGTGGAACTAACATATGAATATTCTCGAAATAACCTAGAAGGATCGACTGACACACTTATTTGCGAATGGCTACAGCTAAGACAGTGCATCAACTCGAGTGGATATGTTTCGAATTCCTCATTTGAATCAACAAAATCATTTGCTAATGGTTGATTCCCGAGATCTAATATACTTTTCAAATTTTTACCGTTACAAGCGACACAGTTAACTAGCCTGGTGTAATTTGTACCTTGAACCATTTTTTCAACTTTCATGATTTAGTTAGTATTGACGAAATGAAATTAAATCCAATCAATTATATCCTATACTCCGCTAATAAAGTCATTGAAAGAAGCCTTTGTTAACCTGTCCTTTATTGCAAGAGCAAATTCGCTTCCGCTCGGTGGTAAGACAATAATTCTTTTTAAACCTTTTCTATCTGCTAATCGTAGTGCCTCATACATTTGAAATGAGTACTGCTCTATTGTTTCTGGTGCAGCAAGTCTGATTGCTCCAATAGGTGTTGGAAATTTTGCTAATGCTATAAATCCATCTCCTGGTTTTGTTTTGCCACCAATTACTACTTTTGCTTTTGGTGAATAGTGAGATAAAAGCATACCTGGTGCCTTAATGTCACTTTCAACATCAACTAAGTTAACTATTGAACCAAGTAGTCTAGTAATCATGCTGGGAGTTATTGCTCCCGGTCTTAGAACTTTTGGAACGTAAGATAGACAACTAATTATTGTGGATTCAACCCCTAATTCACTTTGTCCTCCTTCAAGAATTATATCTTGGGTGTTTAGTAAATTACCAAGTTCATCTTTGACTGCTGTGCTTGTAGTTGTTGACACCGAACCAAATTTATTTGCACTAGGTGCTGCAATACCTAATCCACCTAACTTTTCAAACTCACTTAGTAATTCAAGCGCTACCGGGTGTGCTGGAACTCTGACCCCAACATTCTCTTGACTACCCGTTATGAAATCCTTGGCCAACTCACTTCTTTTAAGTATTAGGGTCATTGGCCCCGGCCAGAACTCATTAGCAAGTTTTATTGCATAATCAGGGATTTCAATTGCCCACTTTTCTAATTGATTAATTGATGAGATGTGAACAATTAGAGGATGATCTTTGGGTCTGCCTTTGACGGAGTAAATTCTGCTGACTGCTTTTTCATTTGTTGCATCAGCACCCAATCCATAAACGGTCTCAGTTGGAAATGCCACTAGATGACCATCTATTAAAGCTTTAGCAGCCTTTTTGATTTCACCCGGTGTTGGGTTACTAATTATGTCCATGCGTAAATCATCCCATTTAAGTAGTTTTGATCTGCCCGAATTGACCGATACCCTTCTCCTTCAGGTCCCCATCGTCTAGTGGCCTAGGACGTCGCCCTTTCACGGCGTTAACACGGGTTCAAATCCCG
>Ga0114968_10000833_pt1 | contig 23479 bp, 20 predicted proteins | sample M_130807_EF_Meta_FD_87020 | JGI IMG/M metagenome (GOLD analysis project Ga0114968, IMG submission 87020) | Freshwater microbial communities from Lake Montjoie, Canada to study carbon cycling - M_130807_EF_MetaG | ecosystem: Environmental > Aquatic > Freshwater > Lake | place: Lake Montjoie... | reverse complement strand
TTTCGCCGCCATCAATGCGCTCAACAAACAGCATGCCGCAATTTGTGACGACCCCGAAATCGCTACCCGCATCGCTCAATACGAAATGGCGTTCCAGATGCAGGCCAGCGTGCCGGAGCTGATGGACATCCGCAGTGAAGGTGCCAAAACCCTCGAACTCTACGGCTGCCAGCCCGGCGACGGCTCCTTCGCGTCGAACTGCCTTCTCGCCCGCCGCCTCGCCGAGCGCGGCACGCGTTTCATCCAGCTCTACCATCGCGACTGGGACCACCACAGTTTGTTGAAGAAAGAACTGCCTCTGCGAGCCAAGGAAGTGGACCAGGCCTGCGCAGCACTGATCAAGGATCTCAAACAGCGCGGCATGTTTGACGACACGCTTATCGTCTTTAGCGGCGAATTCGGCCGCACGCCGATGGCGCAGGGCAACAAAGGCCCCATCGGACGCGATCATCACAACAAGGCCATGTCCATGTGGCTCGCCGGTGCGGGCGTTCAGCGCGGTGTCGCCTACGGCACCACCGATGACCTCGGCTACGCTGCGCAGGAAAACATCACCACCGTCCACGATCTCCACGCCACGATGCTCCACCAGCTCGGCATCCAGCACGACGCTTTCAGCTTCAAATTTCAAGGCCTCGACGCCAGGCTCTCTGGCGTCGAAGGTGCCAAAGTTATCAAACAGATCCTCACATGAAATCCACCGCCCTCATCCTTCTCGCGCTCTCACTCAACGTCGCCGCGTTCGACATCAGCGTCGTGGAGAAAAATCACGTCGATATTTCAAACGGCGGCAAAGTCGTCGCCCGGTTCATGATGGCAAATGATCTGAGCACGCCCGAGAAGCATCACGAGACCTACAAGCCTTATCTGCACGTCTTCGATGCCAGCGGAGCTACTCGGCTCACCAAAGGTCCGGGCTTCAATTTCACTCATCATCGCGGGATCTTCCTGGGCTTCAGCAAGATCAGCTATGGCGGCAAATCTTACGACCGCTGGCACATGAAAGGCGGCGATCAGGTTGTGACCAAAGTCGAACCCGGCGATTCCAGTTTCACTGCCTCCATCAACTGGCAGGGCGATACGACCGAGCCCTTTCTCACCGAGGAGCGCCGCTTCTCCTTCACCGAGCCCGCGAAACCATTCTACCTGGGCATCGACATGACCAGCGCCATCAAGCCCGTCAGTGGCGAGGCTGAGATGAGCGGCGATCCCGAACACGCCGGCGCGCAGTTCCGTCCCTCTGAACTGGTGGACACCAAAACGACGACCTACATCTTCCCCGGCGAAAACATTGATGCGCACAAAGTCAAAGACCTGCCATGGGCCGCCGAGGTCTTTACCGTTGAGGGCAAGACCTTTACTGCTGTGATTCTCAATCATCCAGACAACGCGAAAGACACAGCCACCTCCGCCTACCGCGACTACGGACGCTTTGGCATGTTCCCGAAAGGAAAAGCCACCGCCGAAGCCCCCTTCAAGCTGCACTACCAGTGGCTCATCGCCGAGGGTGATGTGCGCGATGCCACTGTCTTTCAGCAGGCATGGAATGCCTTCGCAGGAAAAAGCGACCCTGTGCCAACGCTAACCATCAAAAGTTCGGAACAACCGAAACCGAAAAAGGCCAATTGAGGCGTGAACGAAGCCAGAAGTACCGAAATTGGTCATTGAGCGATTAGGAATCCACCCAGAATTTTTGTTTGGTGAGTACACCCCCCCTCTCTAAAACCAAAAAATCGCCCCAATGCCTCCCCCAAGGTTCCCCTCCCTCGTCCTGCGTTCGTCGCTGTTCATTCTAGCGTCGTCATTTCTGCCTTCCGCACAAGCCGTGCATCAGAAGAATGCCGGACCGGAAAAGGTCGAACTGAAGTTTAAACTGCCGCCACCAGCGCCGCTGTCTCCGGAGGAGGCGATGAAGACCTTCAAGGTCGAAAAGGGTTTCCACATCGAGCTCGTCGCGAGCGAGCCGATGATCGAATCTCCGGTGGCGATGAGCTTTGATGATCAGGGGCGGCTTTATGTCGTCGAAATGCGCGGCTACATGCATGACCTCGAAGGGGGAGGCGAAAAAGACGCCACCGGTCGCGTGTCACTGCTCGAAGACACAGATGGCGATGGCCGCATGGACAAGGCGACGCCGTTTCTCGACAAGCTCGTCATGCCACGTGCCGTGCTGGCAGTGAATGGCGGTGCCTTGATCGCTGTGCCGCCAAATCTGTATTTCTGCAAAGACACGGATGGCGATGGCAAGGCAGACGTGAAGGATCTTGTGGCCAATGATTTCGGGACGCTCGGCGGCCAGCCGGAGCACATGGCCAACACACCCATTTGGGCCATGGACAATGCCATCTGGAGCGCCGGTTACTCCACTCGTTTCAAATTGCGCGGTGGTGTATGGCAGAAGGACACCGGCCTTGGTCGCGGCCAGTGGGGCCTGTGCCAGGACGACTTCGGCAGGCTCTACTTCAATTACAACTCCGACATGCTCCGCACCGACCTGCTGCCCACGGAAGCCTTCACCCGCAACCCGCTGCTGCGCAACGCCACCAGCATCAATGCCAAGCTGGCGGCGGATCAAACGCTCTACCCCTCCCACCCCACCCCTGGCGTGAATCGTGGTTACGATCCGAAATCACTCCGCGCAGATGGCACGTTGTCCAAGCCAACCGGAACCTGCGGCGCACTGATCTACCGTGGCGATGCCTTTCCCACCGCCTATCGTGGCAACGCCTTCGTTCCAGAGCCCTGCGCGAATCTGGTGAAGCGCTTCACGATGAGCGAACAGGAGGGCATCGTGAAGGCCACGAACACCGCCAAGGCCACTGAATTCCTCACCTCCACCGACGAGCGTTTTCGTCCCGTGCAGGCTGCCAACGGCCCCGATGGCGCGCTTTATCTCGTGGACATGTATCGCGGCATCATTCAGCACCAGAGCTTCCTCACGCACTACCTCATTGCGAACATCAAGGATCGCAAACTGGAGTCGCCCTTCAATCAGGGCCGCATCTGGCGCATCGTACCAGACTCGAAGGAGCGTCCGCAGCCGGTGAAGATGAGCAAAGACGTGAACCTGCTCACCCACGCCAACGGCTGGGTGCGAGACACCGCCCAGCGCCTCATCGTCGAATCGGGCGATGCCGCCACGGTGCCCGCGCTGAAGGAAATGCTCACCAACAAGTGGGCGCTTGCGCGTCTGCATGCTCTGTGGACGCTCGACGGCCTTGCAGCGATCACGCCGGAGCTGCTGCGTGCCGCGTTGGCCGACAAAGATGCCCATTTGCGTGCTGCAGCCGTGCGCATTTCCGCACGTGACCTCGCGCCGGATTTGATCGCACTGACTGCGGAAAAAGAGGCGCTCGTTCTCGCCAACCTCGCCATCAAGCTCACCTCATTCAATCTTCCCGATGCCGATGCAGCCGTGGCCAAACTGCTCGCAAGCAACGGCAAGAATACCTTGGTTCGCGAAGCTGCCATGACTGGCTTGCGCGGCAGGGAGGCAGCCTTTGCCAAGCTCATGGCCGGACAGCTCACCAAGGACAACGTCGCACAGATCACCCCAGTCATGGAGGCGCTCGGCTCGCTCCTGGCGCAGGCAGGCAAAGCCGGGCCATTTGAAGACATGCTCGAGCTCGCCGCCGCACAGCCTCAGGGTGGAGCGATGCAAATCGCTGCCATCAAGGGACTCGCCAACACTGGCGGTGATGCCAAATCCAAAACGCCCGCGAAGCTGCTTTGGCTCGATGCCGAGCCAGCTTCATTGAAAACGCTCAAATCAGCCATGAGCGACAAGGCGGGAGCCAGGCTGTTCGCGAATGTCGAGGCGCGTCTCGCCTGGCCCGGCAAACCGGGCGCTCCACCGCCCCCAAAAATCGTTCCTCTGAACGAAGTGCAGACAGCCTTGTTTGAAAAAGGCAAAACCGTCTATGCCACCCTTTGCGCCGCCTGCCATCAGCCGCATGGCTTCGGCCTTGATGGACTCGCACCGCCGCTGGTGGACAGTGAATGGGTGCTCGGCAAGCCGGAGGTTTTGACCCGCATCGTCCTCCACGGACTCGCCGGGCCGGTGAAGGTGAGCGGACGCAGTTTCAACCTCGCCATGCCGCCGCTGCCACAGCTCACGGACGAGGACATCGCCGGTGTGCTGACCTACATCCGCCGTGAATGGGAGCACAATGGCTCGCCAGTCGAAACCAAGGCCGTCACCACCCTGCGCGAGCAAAACAAAGCCCGCATGGCGATGTGGACGGAAGAGGAATTGAAAAATCTGGGCAAGAAACCGAGTTCCAAATAACCATGTACACACCAACACAGCTCCATCGCCGCGCCTTTCTCGGCAAGACTTCGCAGGGACTCGGAGCGGTGGCGCTTGCATCACTGATGCGACCTGCACAGTCCGCTCCAGTGCGTGGTGTGCTGGGCACTCTGCCCCTGCCGCAGAAGGCCAAACGCGTGATCTGGCTCACCATGGCGGGCGGGCCCTCGCACCTGGAGACGTTTGACCCCAAACCCAAACTTGCCGAGATGAACGGCAAGCCGATGCCGGAGTCGTTCACCAAAGGGCAGCAGCTCGCACAGTTGCAGGGCAAGCCCTTGAACTGCTTCGGACCGCAGCATCCCTTCGCCAAATTTGGGGAAAGCCAGACCGAGATCTGCGCGCTGTTCCCACAGATCGGCAGCGTGATCGACGACATCTGCCTGATCCGTTCGATGACGACGGACGCCATCAATCACGATCCAGCGCACATGTTCATGAACACCGGCTCGCAAATCGCTGGCCGTCCCAGCATGGGCTCATGGATCACCTACGGCCTCGGCACCGAAGCGTCAGACCTGCCAGGCTTCGTCGTGCTGACCTCTCTCGGCAAAGGCGGACAAAACCAGCCCATCGCCGCACGGCAGTGGAGCAGCGGCTTTTTGCCATCGAAGTATCAAGGCGTGCAACTGCGCGCCCAGGGCGATCCCGTGCTGTATCTCACCAACCCAGGCGGCATCACGCGTGATCAACAGGGCCGCGACGTGGCGGCGATCAACACGCTTAACAATCAGCACGACGCCTTCGTGAATGATCCCGAAATCGCCACACGCATCGCGCAGTACGAAATGGCTTTTCAAATGCAGGCCAGCGTGCCCGATTTGATGGATCTGAGCGCTGAAGGCGCGAAAACACTGGAGCTCTACGGCTGCCAGCCGGGCGATGGCTCCTTCGCATCCAACTGCCTGCTTGCACGTCGTCTTGCCGAGCGCGGCACCCGCTTCATTCAGCTCTATCACAAAGACTGGGACCATCACGGCGGCGTCAAAGAAGGCGTGGCGCTCAAGGCGCAGGAAATCGATCGTGCGTGCATGGCGCTCATCACCGATCTCAAGCAGCGTGGCATGCTGGATGAGACCCTCATCGTCTGGGCAGGAGAATTTGGCCGCACCCCGATGTCACAGGGCGGCAGCGGCCGCGACCATCATAACAAGGCCATGTCCGTCTGGCTGGCAGGTGCAGGAATCCAGGGCGGCATCGTACATGGCTCCACCGACGACCTCGGCTATGCCGCTATCGACAAGATCACCACCGTGCATGATCTCCATGCCACCATGCTGCTTCAGCTCGGCATCAAGCACGATGCGTTCAGCTTCAAGTTTCAGGGACTGGATGCACGCCTGAGCGGTGTGGAAGGTGCCAAAGTGATCAAGGATATCCTCGCGTGAGATGAGTTTCCGCACCTTTGAATCAGCCCACATCGGCAACGGCATCCATCACGCCACGGTGAAGTCTGCCGCACTGAGCCGTCGTGCAGACATCAGCTTCTATGTGCCGCCAGAGGCAACGGCGGAAAAGCTGCCGCTTGTCATCCTGCTGCACGGTGTTTATGGCAGCCACTGGGCATGGCTGTACAAAGGTGGCGCGCATCGGGTACTTGATCGGCTGATCAAAGAAGAGAATCTACCACCGATGATGCTGGCGATGCCTACAGATGGCCTGTGGGGCGATGGCTCGGGCTACGTGCGGCATCGCGATGCCGATTACGCCCGTTGGATCGTGGATGAGGTGCCGGAAGCTGCTGCGGAGATTGATGCTCGCTGCCAGGACGCGCCTCTTTTCATCAGCGGGCTGTCGATGGGCGGCTACGGCGCGCTGCGGCTCGGCCTGCTGCATGCGGAAAAATTCGTGGGCATCAGCGCGCACAGCAGCATCACGGAGGTGACGCAGATGCAGGGCTTCGTAGAAGAGACGTTAGCGGAGTTTGATCTGACCGATACTGAACCTCTGGCGGTCATCGATTGCGCAAAACTGAGGTCAAGGCTGCCGCACCTGCGCTTTGACTGTGGCACGGAAGACATCTTGATCGAGCACAACCGCACGCTGCATCGCAATCTGGAGGCCGCAGGCATTCCGCATGCATACGAGGAGTTTCCCGGTGGCCACTCCTGGGACTACTGGCACACGCATCTTGCCGACACACTGCGCTTTTTCAAAGCGTGCCTTGCTGTATAGCGGTCACTTCCTCACCGACCTCGCCTTGTCCGTATAGAACACCATCGGCAAGCTCAGGTGTTCTTTGTCACCCACGGTCTGGCCGACGAGCGGAACGAGGTTTTTGAAGGGAAACTCGGGGCTGGGGGAGAAATCGCGATCAAAGGCCAGCATGGGGCCGCGGATGATGAGATCACGCCAATCTGAATAAGGACCGGTGTAGAGGTCGGTGATGCGCTCGACTTTGGCTGAGACAGGCGTCATGACGAAACCGGCCAGCTTCACACCGCGAGCGTCTGCCTTTGATTTCATGAATTCGTAGTCGCCGCGCTGGGTGCAGAGGTCCACGCAGGGCACATCGCCATACCAGGCGACGAACCCGGGCGAATCGGAAATGATGAACTCGTTCTTCTCCGTGAGCAGACGCAGGATGGAAATGCGTTCCGGCAGGAAGGGCGGCCAATGCGGCGGGATTTTGCCGCCCATGGTGAGGCCGAATTTGATCACCACAGGCAGGTTCACCGCCATTGGCAGCGAGGTGATGAGCAGTGCCACCAGTGGCGCGCCCCAGCGGGCCATGAAGTCGCCGGACATCTGAAAGCGGGACCACATCACCACCAGCATCGCCGCACCGAAGGTGCACATGGCGGGCATGAGAACGATGTAGAGGGCGTCGTCGTCCTTCTCTTTGTCGGCCAGACCGAGAAGCCCCATGCCGACGGCCACGCAGGCAAAAACAACCGCCAGCGTCCAGCGTGCGGAAGCCGCATCCGCCTTGCGAAAGCGGTGCATGAGGGCCGGAAAAAAGAGCAGTGCGGGCACCACATAGCCCAGATGCGCGAGGGCAAGCCCCAACTGATCCTGCCAGCCGAGACCGACACGCCGCAGCAGATCGTCCACCTGCAGCAGCGGCACGCTGGGGGAGAAATCACGCAGCAGCGAATCATGCGGGACAGCAGAGGATTGCGCCTGAAACAGGGCCTTGATGCCACCGAGAGGATCGCCACAAAGCTGGACGTTCCACCAGCCCCAGGCGGCAAGGGTCAGCACCGGGGACAAGGCCACCACGACGGCCCCCGCCTTGCCGCGCGGGAGAAACACCGCCATGCCGATGATGACGCCCATAACAATCCACAGCGCCATCCAATGCGTGAGCACCATCAGCGAGCACACGAGGCCCAGCAGTGTGAGCGGCACAAACATGCCGCGATTTTCCACCGCACATCCCGCCGCCGAGGCATACAGCCGAAACGCCAGCGCAAACAGCAGCACCAGCAGCGCACGCGGTGCGCCGCTGACCATCAGCTCCCACGCTGGCTCGCACACCAGCAGCGCGATGGCGGCGATTGCGGCGACCTGTTCGTCAAACAACCGCCGTGCAGCGCCGTGCGTGAAAAAAATCGTCAGCAGATACCACGTCACGCCGAAGCACGCGATCACGCGGTCCAGCAGAAACACCGCACCTCCGGTGACCGGGTCGTACACCTCCCAGCGCTTCATGAAGCGAAACGCCACCGACCAAAGCAGCGGCTGCAGCGGCGGCTGCACGGTCTCCGGCATGGCCGTCGGTGTGGGCTGCTTCTGTGCCGACTCCATCTGCGCCCAGGCGTACGGCTCGATCACATGCGTCTGATACGATCCCGTCCGGGCAATCTGCCGCGCGAGCTGCGCCTGATTCATGCCTTCAGCACTGCTCAGGCCACGAAACGTCACAAACACATGCAGCAGCGCCATGACGATGGCGGCGGCATAAAACACCAGTCGAAGCAGAGCGCCGGGGCCGGAGGAGTTGGGAGACATGGGCGTTACATGCCACAGCCGGACCCTGCGTGCCAAGAACGATCTCGCGCCTCACTGATGCGGCTCGAACAGCACCCAGGAACACTCGCGCTGCCCGTCCGCACCTGCGCAACGCCAGTGCCAGCGCACAGCGGGCTTCACGAATGAACCCAGCTCACCTTCCAGAATGCGGAACTGCCCCAGCAGCTCGCCGCCATCACGCACCACGAGCGAGCGCGCCGCCACCGTCCCAGACAAAGTGCCGCCTTTTTCCAATGTCACCGGCCCTTCACACACGAAATCGCCCGAGGCACTACCTGAGACCGTGATGGAGCGCGCGCGCACCTCCTGCAAAAACGTCACCTCACAGCCCGCTGCCACTTCGAGGCGGTCGCAGACGATGCTGTCAGCAATGAGTCCGTCCGTATCGATCAAACGTGATGGCAGCTCAAAAGACTCCTGCTCGAAGCGCCGCAGCTTTTTCATGCAGATTGGGCAGGAAGGCGTGGTAAAATCGCCCGCCGTGGTAATGACGAAGAGAAAATCACTCTTATCGCCCGGCAGAGCCCGCACAGCGGCATCCAGCGCCACCGCGTCCACCGCTTCGATGCGCAATTCCTGCGCCGTGCTCAGCGCCGCCGGGCTGAAGCCCGCAGGCGCAATCAAAATGCCGCGGGTGTTGCGGGCGGTGCGCACCTCCTGCGCAAAACGCTGCACCGTCTCCGGCGTGGCCCCCCACTCATTCCATGGGACGATCTTCACCATCGCCCGCGCGGCTTTCGCCGACCTGGGCTCTTCGATCATGCCAAACAGCACCGCTCCGTCCGGCATGATGCGTGATTCCGCCAGCTCGCAGCCTGCTTCCGAGGCGATCGCACGCGCCAGCTCTGACAGACGCGCCCAGTCCAGGCCCGCGATCAACTCCGGCGACCACCCGGCGAGCCGGTCCACGCCACCAATCGGCCGCAGCGAAAAACCTGATTCTTCGAGAGTGACGAACGGATCGAGCATGGGCGGGAGGCGGGAGACTGGAGCTGACGGCTGGTTTTGACAATGGACAGCACCAACCAACCATTGATCCCACCATCGGGCAATCGGACATCCAACCTCTGGCAGCGAGCAATCCGCCTTGCCGCGTCCCCAAAACCCTGTTTCTTCCGCGCCACATGTCGAAGGCCGTCAAAACCGCAGAAACCAAATTTTTCCACACCGGCAGCGCCAAGGAGCCGTTCACGTTTGCCACCGGCGCCCAGCTGCCTGAAATCACGGTCGCCTACGAAACCCACGGCAAGCTCAATGCCGCCAAATCGAACGCCATTCTGCTGTTTCACGCCCTCTCCGGTAGCCAGCATGCCGCAGGCATCACCACCGAGGTGCCGCATACTGATAAACGCTGGACCAAAGACATCCACACGGGCTGGTGGGATCTGTTCATCGGACCAGACAAGGCGCTGGACACCAAGCGCTACTTCATCATCTGCGCCAACTACCTCGGCGGCTGCTACGGCAGCAGCGGGCCGGCTTCGATCAATCCCGCCACCGGCAAACCCTACGGCAGCACCTTTCCCGAGGTGCGCAGCAGCGACGTCGTCGAGTCCCAACTCGCCCTGCTCGACAGCCTCGGCATTAAACAACTCCACGCCGTCATCGGCGCGTCTGTCGGCGGCCTGCTAGCCATCAATCTCGCAACCCTGCATCCTGAGCGTGTCAAACTCGTCGTCCCCATCGCCAGCGGCTGCCGCACCACGGTGCTCACACGTCTCACCCTGTTCGAGCAGGTGCTCGCCATCGAAAACGATCCGCACTTCCGGGGTGGCAACTATTATGATGAGGGCAAAGCACCCGAGTACGGGCTGGCCCTGGCCCGAATGATCAGCCACAAAACCTTTGTGCATCTAGACGCCATCGAACGCCGCGCGCGGCAGGATGTGAAGAACGGCGGTGCTTCACTCTCGTGGTATCGTGTCCAGCACAATGTCGAGAGCTACATGCTACATCAGGGAAAAAAATTCGTGAAACGCTTCGATGCCAACACCTACCTGCGCATCGCCGACATGTGGCTGCGCTACGATCCGCTGGGCGACGCCAAGGTGAAAACCTATGCCGAGCTGTTCGCCCGCAGCGCCGCCGCCGGGCAGCATTACCTCGTTTTCAGCATCGACAGCGACTTCTGCTTCTACCCCGAGGAGCAGGCCGAGCTCGTCGGCCACCTCGAAAAAGCCGAAGTCTCGAACATGCACATCACCGTGCACTCCGACAAAGGCCACGACTCCTTTCTTCTCGAACCCCAGCTCTACACTCCGCATCTATCGTTCACCCTTGATGGCCGCTGGAACAAAGGTTCGTTGGATCGTCCGGTGCAGGAAGTGGAGTAACCTCATGTCCATGCAACTCACATTCCTCGGCACCGGCACCTCCGTCGGCATCCCGGTGATTGGCTGTGACTGCGCGGTGTGCCGCAGCGCCGATCCGAAGGACAAGCGGCTGCGCAGCTCGGTTTATATCCATACGCCGGAGGCGGCGTGGGTGGTGGACACGGGGCCGGATTTCCGCATGCAGTGCCTGCGCGAAAACATCCGCAGTCTCGACGCCGCGATCTTTACGCATCCGCACATGGACCACCTCACCGGCTTCGATGACCTGCGGCGGTTCACCACCGAGGCGGATCATTTCCTGCCGATCTACGGCACCCCGGAGTGCCTTGCTGTGCTGGAGCGCATGTTCTTCTATGCCTTCAATGGCGAGAACCGTTACCGAGGCTATTTGAAGCCTTTTCCGAAACCGATTCACGGTCCGTTCCATCTTGGCGAAACGACGATCACGCCCCTGCCCGTGCAACATGGCAAGGTGGACACCATCGGTTATCTCTTCTCACGTGGCGGAAAAAAACTCTGTGCCTACATCCCCGACTGCAAGACGCTGCTACCCGAAACGCTCGAAGCATTGAGAGGGGTCGATACCCTCATCATTGACGCCCTGCGCCATACGCCGCACCCCACGCACATGAGCTTTGAAGAAAGTCTGGCCGTTCAGCGCGAACTCCAGCCGCGCCAGACTTGGTTCACCCACATCCAGTGCGAGATCATGCATGCCGTGGAAGACCCTCAATTGCCGCCGGGCGTGAACATCGCCTACGATGGGCTTAAACTGGAGTGGCCTTGAAAATGATTCGTGCAGGCAGGAATGACCAAAGTGTAAATCCGAATGACGAATGAAGCTCCAATCACGAATGACGAGCCGTGCGTTGTTCCGGTGCGCTCAGACCTGCATCGAACTCATCTCCAGATTCGGACGTCGGCATTCATTCGTCATTTCGCCGTCCTCCTGCTGCTCACGCTTTCCGCCCGTGCCCAGCTCATCTCCGACTGGGATGCCGCCGCTGAAACCGCCGTTGTATTCAATCCAGCCTTCCCTGGCTCCGCCGAACTCGCCACCTACTACGCGGAGAAGCGCCACATTCCGAAAGAGCGCGTCATCGGCCTGCGCTGCTCGCAAGAAGACTCCATGTCACGCGGTGAGTTCGAAGCCCAGTTGCGTGGACCGTTGCTCCAGCTTTTTGAGTCCAGGCACTGGTGGAATGCAGCACCGCCCCTGCCGGGCAAACCGCTCACAGGCGACGGCATCCCCTCCCCGATGGCTCCGTCCAACAAGGTCCGCGTCTTGGTGCTCATACGTGGCATCCCCTTTCAAATCCGCCGTGCAGCACAAAAACCCAAGCAATCCGAGGAAGACGAGGCCAGCGTCGATTCCGAACTGACCGTGCTGGGCCTCACCAATCCGCCAGTCAAAGGCGGTCTGCGCAACCCCTACTTTGACCAGCAGACGCGTTTCCCCTATGCGCAAAACTCATCTGGCCTCCTGATCGTCGGCAGGCTCGACGGACCGGATGATCCCACGGTGAAACGCATGATTGACGATGCGATCTATGCCGAACAAACCGGCCTGCTGGGCCGCGCCGTCATTGATCTCGCTCAGAAAACCGGCGTGTATCAGGACGGCGAGGACTGGCTCAAGAACAGTGCCGAATCTTATCGCCGCGCAGGCATCCCCGTATTCATCGACCGTTCCGAAGACGTGCTGCGCGATGGCTGGCCGCTGCCTGACACGATTCTCTACTTCGGCTGGTACACCGATCACATCGTCGGCGCGCTGGCTTCGCCCGCCTTCCATTTCAAGCGCGGGGCCATCGCCTGCCATCTGCATTCCTTCAGCGCCAGCATCATCCGCTCTCACGACCAGGCCTGGGCCGGCCCGCTGCTCTCGCACGGGGCCGCTGTCACCTTTGGCAATGTGTTTGAGCCCTACCTCGCGCTCACGCTGCACTTCGACATCTTCAACAAGCGCCTGCTCGAAGGCTTCACCGTCGGCGAGGCGGCCTGGAATGCCACACCGGCGCTGTCGTGGATGAACGTCGTCCTGGGCGATCCTTTGTACCGACCCTTTGGCAAAGGCATTGGGGGCAAGCTCGGCGAAGGCACCGACCGCGATTACGCGCTCTATCAAGGCATGGCACTGCGTCTGGCAGGTGAACCGGATGGCCACATCAAAACCACGCTCACCGAATTCGCCGAGAAACGACAACGTCCGCGTCTCCTCGAACTCACCGCCCTGCTCTCAGCCCTCCAATCCAAACTGCCACAGGCCATCGACCTGCTCGAACACGCCGAATCCACCACCCAGGATCCTGCCGAGTTGCTGCGTTTGCGGCTGTATCGGGCTGAAATGCTCCGCCGCAGTGAAAAAGCCGATGCCGCGCGCAAGCTGCTGCGCGAGGTGCTGCAAGATGACCGCTTCCAAGAGCTGCCCTCCCGAACTGCCGCTGCATCCCTGCTCAACGACCTGGGCGGCTGAAAACCTCTGACATAGAATGCGGCAAAAGTGGCAGTCTGTGCTAAAACCCGACACCCATCGACCGTTTGATTCTAGCCGTCTATTCCTACCCCAACCATGAAGATCACCACCACCGTTCTGTTTTCACTTTGCCTGACCCTCACGGCCAGCGCTGAAATCCGTATCTGGAAGGACGCCTCAGGTGCCCACGAAATCAAAGCTGAACTCGTCAGTGTAGCCGGAGGCAAAGTCACCCTGAAGCGTGAAAACGGTACCCTGCTCACCCTGCCAGTCGCCTCCCTTAGCAAAGCGGATCAGGCTCTTCTCGGCGGCGGCTCCAGCAGCGAAGGCGGTGGCGCTCCGGGCGACTGGCCGCAGTGGCGCGGCCCAGGCCGAGACGATGTCTCAAAGGAAACGGGCCTGCTCAAAAAGTGGCCCGCCAGTGGTCCAAAGCGCCTGTGGGTGAATGAAGAAGCCGGGCTCGGCTATTCCGGCTTCGCCGTCGTCGGTGGCAAGCTCTACACCATGGGGTTGTACGACGCCGAGGAGAAGCTCATCTGCATCGACACTGCCACCGGCAAAAAGCAGTGGGAAACCGCCGTCGGCCCGATTCTGAAAAACGGCTGGGGTGACGGGCCGCGTGCCACCCCCACCGTCGCCAACGGCATGGTTTATGCCACGAATGGTACTGGCGAAATCATCTGTGCCGATGCTGCGACGGGCAAGATGGCTTGGCAAAAGAGCATGACCAAGGATCTCGGCGGCAAAATTCAGGGCTGGGGCTACACCGAATCCCCGCTCGTAGATGGCGACCTCGTCATCGTGACGCCCGGCGGAGCCAAGGGCGCTGTCGCCGCACTGGACGCGAAGACCGGCAAGGTGGCATGGCAGACCAGCGACGTGACGGAGAACGCGCAATATTCCTCCGTCATCCCAATCACCCAGGGGGGGGAACGCGAATACGTGCAACTGCTCATGAACAGCATTCTGGGCGTCTCCAAAACGGGCAAAGTGCTGTGGAAAACTGAATTCCCGGGCAAAACCGCCGTGATCCCGACCCCGATCTTCAGCAACGGCCAGGTGTATGTGGCCGCCGGTTATGGTGTCGGCTGCAAGTCGGTGAAAATCGATGGTGGCAGCGTGACGGAAGTGTATTCCAATACTAACATGGTCAATCACCATGGCGGCGTGATTCTCATCGACGGCCTGCTCTACGGCCACTCGGACAAAGGCGGCTGGACCTGCCAGGATTTCAAAACCGGCGAAATCGTCTGGCAGGACAAAGGCATTGGCAAAGGTGCGGTAACCAGCGCTGATGGCATGCTCTACTGCCTCGGTGAGAACGACGGCACCGTCGCCCTGGTGGAAGTATCCAAGAAAGGCTGGCAGGAAGTCAGCAGCTTCAAACTCGAAGCCACCTCCTCGCAGCGCAATCCCAAGGGCAAGATCTGGACGCATCCCGTCATCAGCAACGGCAAGCTTTACCTGCGTGACCAGGAGTTCATCTCCTGCTACGATGTGAAAGGCTGATGAGCAGCGCCATCAAACAACTCGGAGGCAGGGCCGCATGGCTCTGCCTCTTTTTTATGCTCACGCACTGCGGACCTGCACCACGCATTGAATGGCAGCTGCTCTCGGACGAGTTTGCGCCTGCCTGGCAAGCCGCCGGCATTCCCGAGGAAGGCAAAGTTACAATCCAAGACGGCGAGATCGATCTCCAGCCCGGCCAGCCGCTGACCGGCGTACGATTGGATGCCCAGAAATGGAACACCGCCGGAATGCCCGTCACTCGCTACAGCATCGAATATGAAGCCATGCGCGTGGCGGGAAATGACTTCTTCGGCACCGTGACGTTTCCAGTGAACGGCTCGCATGTCTCGCTCATCGTCGGCGGCTGGGGCGGCACGCTGGTAGGCATCTCCAGCATTGACGACATGGATGCCAGTGAGAACTCCACCTGCGGCAATGCTAGGTTTGAAAACAACCGCTGGCACAAGGTGCGCATCGAGGTGCGCGATGATGATCTGCGGGCCTGGATCAATGATAAGCTGTTCGTCAACACCAGCACCAAAGGCTGCAAGCTCGGCCTGCGCCCCGGCGACATTGAAAAATGCCTCCCCTTCGGGTTCGCCAGCTATGCCACGCAGTCACGCATTCGGAATGTGCTGATACACCGTCTCTAAACTATCCGACGTGAGGCTTGACCTTGCAGGGCCACCCCATATCCTCCGCACTCATGTCAACCGAGCATTTTCAACGAGGGCAGGTCATTTTCCGTGAAGGCGACAAGTCACAGGAGGCTTATTTCATCGTCAGTGGGTTGGTTGAGATCTCCATCAACACGTCTCACGGAGTCCAGTCACTCGCCAAGATCGGCCCGGGCGAGATCTTTGGAGAGATGGGCATGATCATGGATCGCCCGCGCTCCGCCACCGCCACCGCGCTGGAAAACACCACCCTGGAAACCATTGCCGAGGCTGAGTTTGAGCAGCAGATCATCCAGCGCTCTGACCGCTTGCATGTGTACCTCTCCACGCTGTTCGAGCGCATTCGCAGGACCGACCTGCTGCTGACCACGACCACCAATGCTACAGTGCCGTTGATTCCCGCCAAGCCCACGCCCAAGCCGGCCAAGGAGCCGGTCTTCCGGGTCAAGATCCGCTCGCACTACGATGAGACCAGTCTCGACCATCCGCCGGTGGAGAAAACCATCACCAAGCTGCCCTTCCGCATCGGCCGCACCTACTTCGACACCGCAGTTTCATCACTCGCCCGCAACGATCTTTCCATCGAGGAGCAGCATCCCTACCAGCTCTCGCGCAATCATTGCGAGATCGACTTCGAGCACGGTCATTTCGTCCTGCGTGACCGCGGCAGCAAGCTCGGCTCCTGGGTGAATGGCGAACACGTCAGCGTCGATGCCGGCTGCATCACCAGCCTGCTGAAAACCGGCGAAAACAAGATCATCCTCGGCAACGCCGACAGTCCGCACCGCTACACTCTCACGATTGAGGAGCTGGAGTGAGCTCACGCTTCACTTCATCTGCACGATAGCCAAAGCCGGGGCCGCTGAGCGTGCTCAGGTCCACGATGCCGTTGCGGCGCTGGAACAGGCCGGGGTGAATCTCCTGCTCGGGCAGTGAAGCGTCAGGATAGAACTGCATCGCATTGCACTCCACGCCCTGAATCGTTCCGGCGTGGGCGGCGAGGCGGACGTGTGGGATCATTGCGAGCATCGGATTGGTGAGATCCTGCACCATCAGCGGCATGCCGTGCGCTTTGGCCCAGCACAGGCTCAGCAGTGCGCCGGTCTGCGTTTTGCAGGTCTTCAAAGCCACCCCGGACCAGCCAAGACGGCGCCCTAGACGAACGAATTCCCAGTCATGCGCACTTTCATCGAGGAACAACGGCTTGCGCGCTGAGACGCTGCGCACGTCGATCTGGTGCGCCTCCAGGTCATACGGGAACGGCTGCTCCACATAAAGAGTGCGGGCGTAAATATCGGGCTCATCACGCAGCAGACGGTCGAGGATGTCATTCACATAACCGGGCTCTTTGACGGTGCAGTTGAAGTCAGCGCTAAGCCATTTGACGCCACCGGCGAAACCAATGCGACCGATCCGCTGCATGCGCTCAAAATCCCAGGCCGCATCCGTGCCGCGCAGCTTGACCTTGAGACATTTCAAGCCGTCACGTTTGATCCAGTCCGCCAGCAGCAGCGGATGCTCGTCTTTCGGCTCAGTGCCATTCAAATCTGACGCTTCCAGCGCATCCACTCCGCCGACCAGATGCCATACGGGCAGTTGTTTCGGGGCATCCATCACGAGGTAGTCCTGCGGATAACGTCCTTTGAAATCAATGCCGCTGCCCACTTCAGGTGTGATGAACGCAGACAAATCGCGGCTCATGAACTCCGCATTGTAAGTGGAGTAGATGTCGCGGTTGTGCAGCACGCCATACGCATCATGCACGGCGATGTCGAAGGCGCTGAAGGCCACGAGCGAGCCGAGGTAGGGCATCTCATCCCCGCCCGCAGCAGCATTGGCCTCTTTCAAGGTCGCCGCCAGCGGGCCATGCATGAAGTCCTGGCCGATCTCCATCGGATGGCCAGTGAAGCCGCTCTCCACGAGGCGCTTGGCCAGCAGCGTGGAAAAATCCTGCATACGCTGCGCACGCACCGCCACGCTCAACCTACTGGGCCAGACCCATGACACGCTGAGCGGCGTCTCGCCCCATCCTTGCGCGGTTTTGCCACTCCGGTCCGCCACAGTCACCCGCACCCGCAGACAGACGACATTCGCCACGGTTTCCGGACCGAATTTCAGTGGCACACGCATCGTGACGGGCAGGAAAAAAACTTCGGCGGCGGTGACACGAACGTCGGTGGGCTTGGTGGTGGTGGACATGGGCGCAAAATGAAGCGCCTCAGCAGGCCCGCAAAGAAAACATTGCCGTGGCAAGCCCCTACCGCTTCATTCTCCGACATGCGTATATGGGATTTGCATTGCCACATGTCTGGCGTCCCCGGACTGACTCCGGAGGAACGCCTCAAGGCGCTGCTCGTTTATGCCGACCGCATGGGCATTGAACGACTGTGCGTTTATATGGGCCTGAAGTGGTCACAGGACCCCTCTCCCGCCGATCTGGTGCAGCAGAACAGCGAAGTGCTGCGCGCCATCGCGAAATTCCCTGATCGTGCCTTTGGATTTGTCTATCTCAGCGCCAGGCACCCTGAGGAAAGCCTCGCCGAACTGGAACGCTGCGTGGCCAATGGCCCGATGGTGGGCGTGAAGCTGTGGGTGGCGGAAAAATGCAGCGTGGCCGCCATCGATTCGATCATCCGCCGCGCCGCCGAACTGAAGGCGGTGATTTTCCAGCACACTTGGTTCAAAACCAACGGCAATTACCCCGGTGAATCGACGCCCGACGATCTCACCACACTGGCAAAACGTTTCCCTGAAGTCCCCATCATCTGCGGCCACACGGGCGGCAACTGGGAGCTGGGCATTCGTGCGATTCGTGTTCAAACCAATCTCTATGCCGATCTCGCCGGCTCAGATCCCACCGCAGGATTCACGGAGATGGCGGTGCGTGAACTCGGTGCGGCGCGCGTCATCTACAGCAGCGACTGCGGCGGTCGCAGTTTCGCCAGCCAGCTGGCGAAGGTCCATGGCGCGCAGATCAGCGATGCCGACAAACAAAAAATCTTCTGTGACAACCTGCGCGGCCTGATGCTGCCGATCCTGCAAGCCAAAGGCATCCAGGCGTGACCTCAGCCCTTCTTTTTGCCGAAGCCAAAGAGGCGCTTCAAGAAACCACCGCCTTCTTTTGTCTCGGCAGCTTCCGTGTTCGGGGCATTCGGTTCAGCCAGCCGGCGGCCACCTGAGTCCGCTTTTTCTTTGGCAGGTTTCTTGGCCGCCACTGCCGGAGTCGGCAACGATGCAGCCCACCAAGCGGGGGCCAGCGCGGCCACTGTCTGCCATGCCTCCAGTCCGGCATGCCAGACCAGTGAGTCCGACACCAGCTTTTTGACACGAACCAACTCGGTCATGGCCTGGTCATCCATCGGACCCTCGGCTGCGCCTGCGTTGTTGTAGTACCAGTTCATCTTGAAGTACCACAAGGCTACGCTCACATCAAAACAGCGCAAGGCAGGAGGAAATGCTTTTCACGAGGCGCGACATCGTTCAATCTGCCCGTATGAACCGCCGGAATTTCATGCTGGCCTCCAGCGCCATGCTCGCAGCCACATCCTTGCGCGCGGTGGAAGAGACGAAACTGACCGACTGTCATGTTTATCTGGGCTCACATCCTTTTCGACAGCTCGGTGCTGAGAATACTGCGGAGTTCATCCAAGGTCTGGCCGCACGCGGTGTGACCGAAGCCTGGACCGGTGCGTTCGAAGGCATGCTGCGGCGTGATGTGGCCAATGTGAACCGTGAGCTCGCCAAAGCCTGCCAAAACTCCATTCTGCGCCCCTGCGGCACCATCAATCTCTCCCTGCCTGACTGGCAGGATGACGTCAAACGCTGCGCTCAAGATCACGGCATGCGCGTGATTCGCCTGCATCCGAACTATCACGGCTACGACTTGCAAGCGCCCGCCTTTCGCGAACTGCTTTCCCTTGCGGCGAAGCATCGCCTGCTCGTTCAGCTTGTGGTCCAGATGGAGGATGAACGCACCCAGCACCCGCAGGTGCGTGTGGCCCCCGTCGATCTCAAACCGCTCTCAGGCATTTTGCAGGAGATGAAAGAGTCGCGCCTCATGCTGCTCAATGCCAACGCCGCCATGCTGCTCCGCCATTTGCAGGACTGCCCCAACGTCTGGCTCGATTTCGCGATGATCGAAGGCGTGGGCGGTGTGGAGACCCTGCTCAAAACCTGGCCGCTGGAGCGGCTCGTGTTTGGCTCATTCGCCCCTGTGTTTTACTGGGAGTCCGCCCACTTGAAAATGCAGGAATCCGCGCTCAATGCCACGCAATCTTCGGCAGTGCGGTGGCAGAGCGCCGCAGCACTGCTCGCCTGAGATCAGGCTTGCGCCGCTGCCCGGCGGAGATTGCGCTTCAGGCCGCGAGACGCAGCGGCTGAGATGCAAAGCAAGTGTTGCGGGCACCGAGCAAGAGATCGCAAATGCGCTCGGCGGCATGGCCATCACCAGACACAGCGCGCGTACGACTGGCGCTGGCGCGCCAGACCTCGTCGATCAAAGCAGCCTGCAGCATTTCGCGCAGGCGTTTGGGATATCCACCCACGAAGCGTGCACCACCGCATGCCGCAGTTTCCGCACATTCGCTGCTCTCTCGCAGCACGATCATCGGTATGCCCAGTGTGGTCACTTCCTCCTGGATGTCCCCAGCATCAGATACGATCAACCAAGCCCCGGAAAGCAGATGGGCGAAGTCGAAGTATTCCAGCGGATCGATCATGCGAATGCGCTGATGGCCATCCAGTTCGGCGGCGGCGGCGGCACGCACGGCCGAATTCTTATGCACCGGGAAAATCAGACAGAGGTCAGGCTGGCCCTCAATGAACTCGCGCAGCGCCCTCAGGTGCGGGCTCATCGTTTCACCAAAATTTTCATGGCCATGGGTGGAAAGGATTACAAGGCGCCTGCCTGCGGCCCACTGCTGCAACAGTTCCACCCTTTTGCCGGGGCGTTTCGACGCCAGAGTTTGACGCAGCGCATCCACCGCAGTGTTGCCCACCACATGGATCGAATCCGCCGCGCACCCTTCGCCCAGAAGAGCACGACGATCCCCCGCGGTGACAACAAAGTGGCGGGCTGCAACCCGACCAACCCGCAGGCGGCGCCTTTCTTCCGTCAGTGGGCTCAGCGGGTTTCCTATGGCCTGCGCGGCATCCAGATGTCCCACAGGAATGCCGCGATTGTCAGCAGCCAATGAAGCCAGGACGGCGGACGCAGCGTCTCCCTGCACCAGCACAAGGTCAGGCTTTTCAGACTCAAGCACAGAGTCCAAACGATCGAAAAGGCGGCTACCAAGGACACTGACACTTTGTCCAAATCGCGTCGTCTCCAGATGATGCTGAACGCGAATGTCGAGCCGTTCAAAGAGGGGCCGCAGCAGGCCCTCACGCCGCCCCAAATTGACCACAACGAGGTCAACTCCCCGCTTCTCCAGCACCTTGATCACAGGCGCAAATTTGATCAGTTCCGAACATGTGCCGAGACACACAAGAATCTTGGACGGCTCACGGTTAATTATTTTGATCATATCTTTAAATATGATGTTAAGCACAGTCTTATGACCCACAAGTAAGTTTAATGTTATTCATAAATATTGAATATTGGAAATTATAATTTATCAAAAATGAGATTTTTTACAGCAATTGCAATGATGCTAGGCGTCCTCTGTCTAAACCCATGCTTACGCAGTCTGAGTGCACCCAACGGGGTACAAGCCGTTCAGTGGTCGATGCTTCATGCGGGATTTTTCGCCTCGCAGATGCCTCGTTTTCAGAAAGAACCCTTCATCCACGGCTGAACTGCTCCTTGCGCTCCAGCGCTCTGCATCCATCAATCCTACTCACTCAAATTCCCTCCCCCGACCATGATCAAACTCACCGGCATCGCAGACGAAGCAGGCGCATCCTTGGATGTGCAAATCCAGGCCCATCAAGAGCTCGGCTGGGACAGCATCGAGTCACGCATCGTCGAGTTCGACGGTGTGAAGGGCAATCTGCATGAAATTCCCGAGGCCACCTTCGACAAAGTCGTCGCACGTCTGGCCGAGAAAAACATGCAGGTCAGCGGTTTCGGCTCCCTCATTGGCAACTGGGCCAAAAAGATCACCGACGACTTCAGCATCACCGAGGCTGAGATCGCTCGTGCCATCCCGCGCATGCAGCGCCTCGGTGCCAAATTAATCCGCGTCATGAGCTATGCAGTCTGCAAAGACGACAGCGGCAAGGACCTAGAGGAGCAGTTTGCCCCTGAGCGCATCCGCCGCATGACAGAGATCAACAAGCGCTTTGCCGACGCCGGCATCACCGTGCTGCATGAAAACTGCATGAACTGGGGCGGCATGAGCCCCACCTATGTGAAGCGCATGGCCGAGGCCGTGCCCGGCATGAAGTGGGTCTTTGACACCGGCAACCCCGTCTTCATCGACGACCGCGACAAGCCCGGCCAAAAGCAGGACGCCTGGGAGATGTATCAAGCCGTGAAGCCCTTCATGGCCCACGTTCACGTCAAAGACGGTATCTGGGACAAGACCAAGAACGACGCCGTCTATACCTTCCCCGGCGAAGGTGAAGGCCAGACCGAGCGCATCATGAAGGATCTCGTCGAAACCGGCTACAATGGCTACATCAGCATCGAGCCCCACGTGGCCGTCGTCTTCCACGGAGCGGGTGCCGCAGATGATCTTTCCCCTGAGCAGAAGGCCAAGGAGCAGTACGACAGCTACATCAAATACGGTCGCATGTTGGAAGCGATCCTGACCAAAGTGGGCGCAAAGCTGGGCTGAGTCCAAGGTGTGGGGGGGCTCTGCCCCCCAGTAATGATTTACGAGGGGACAGAGTACCCCGCTCGTTGTTCAAACCTCAAACACACCCGTCCCGCCTGCGAGAAACATCTCCCAGTCCCGCACGCGGTGGTGGTTCTTGATGAGGTGCGTCACGGGAATCTCGCGTGGCACCGCCGGACGGCGCAGGAGTTTCAGTCCTGCCTCCTCAGGCAGTTTGTTGCCTTTGCGGCTGTTCACCCTGCGGTCTGCCAGCACGCAGTTCTCCCAGTTGCTCGCGCCACCACGGGAGACGGGCACGATGTGATCAATGTTGCCCTCATGCGGACGCAGCTTGCGGCCCGTATACTGGCACATACCGCCATCGCGCTCCCAGATCGCCTTGGCACAGAATTTGGGGCGGCGCTTGGGCACTTTGTCAAACCGGGCCAGCACCAGCACCGAAGGCACACGCACCGGACCGTGCACGGTCCCAATGCTGTTGTCTCCTTCGCGCACCTCCAGTTTCAGCCAGTCCTCCCAGGTCACGGGTCGCATGTCGCCAGCTGCGTGTATATCCAGCGCGGTCGCATTGCCCGCTGCCATCATGCTGAAGGACTCCATGGGCGTTTTAGAGTCGATGGCCTGCCAGTGCCGATTCAGCACCAGTACGGTCGTTTTGGTCAACGTTTCATTCATGCACAGCTCCTAAGTTGGAATTTCGGCACGAAGGAACTCACACGCTTGGTGATCGTTCCTTGATGTTGGACCCCTATGCTGGCGAGTCTTCGCCATTTGCCAAGTGCCAAGATCGTTTCCGCGCTCGAATAGGCGAAATGCCGCCGGGTGGCCAGCCCGGCGGCACAGGTCATTTGGCCAGAAACATCTCCCAGTCGCGCACCTGGTGCGTGTTGCGGATCAGGTGGGTCACAGGCAGCTCACGCGGCACAGAGGGTTTTCGCAGCAGCTTCAGACCCGCCTCTTCAGGCAGTTTGTTGCCTTTGCGGCTGTTGACCCGCTTGTCTGCGAGGACGCAGTTGTCCCAGGACGTGGGTCCGCCACGGGAAAGCGGCACGACGTGGTCGATGTTCCCTTCGTGCGGACGCAGCTTGCGCCCGGTGTACTGGCACAGGCCACCATCGCGCTCCCAGATGCCACGCACGCCGAACTTCGGTCGTTTCTTCGGCACTCTGTCATAGCGGGCCAGCACCAGCACCGAAGGCACGCGCACCGGACCGTTCACGGTGCCGATGGCATTATCGCCTTCACGCACCGGGAGGCCCAGCCATTCCTTCCATGTCACCGGACGAATGTTTCCATCCGCTTCGATGTCGAGCGCTGTGGCCGCGCCGGTGGCGATCATGCTGAAGGCCTCCAGCGGCGTTTTCACGGCGATGGCCTGCCAGTTGCGGTTGAGCACCAGGACGGTGGATTTTGTGAGGAGG
>Ga0114968_10000831_pt1 | contig 23487 bp, 15 predicted proteins | sample M_130807_EF_Meta_FD_87020 | JGI IMG/M metagenome (GOLD analysis project Ga0114968, IMG submission 87020) | Freshwater microbial communities from Lake Montjoie, Canada to study carbon cycling - M_130807_EF_MetaG | ecosystem: Environmental > Aquatic > Freshwater > Lake | place: Lake Montjoie... | reverse complement strand
GTGATGGTGCCGGTCAGGAAATTACGAGCGCTCGTCTTCATGGCGGCAGTGTGCCAGCGAACTCACCAGCGAGGAAGCAACTTGCCCGGGTTGAGAATGCCTTCCGGATCCCAGGCCGCCTTCACGCGAGAGTGCAGATCGCGCGCGGGCTCGTCGAGTTCATCGGCTAGGGCCAGGTTCTTCATGTTCCCGACACCGTGCTCGCCCGTGATGGTGCCGCCGAGGTCAAGTGCAATGCGCATGAGGTCATCGAATGCGAGCACCCCTCGCTCCGCAGCCTCGCGATCACCACGGGGCGTAAGGATCGTGGGATGCAGGTTGCCATCACCGGCGTGACCGAATGTGCAGATACGTACGTCGCGCGCCGCAGCCACGTCTTGGAACCGAGTCATCGCCTCGGCAAGGCGCGAACGCGGCACACCCACATCGTCGAGCAACCAGTCGCCGATTGCCTCGATCGCCGGGATCGCCATGCGGCGTGCCCCGACGAGAAGTTCTGACTGCTCCTCGTCCTCGGAGCGATAGGCCTCCATGGCACCGTTGCGTTCGCAGATCTCCACCATGCGATCAGCCTCGATACCGGCAGCGTCCCCCGGTGCGTCGAACTGTGCGACCAGCATCGCCTGGGCGGACGGGTCGATACCGATCGCACGCCACTGCTCGACCGCGTCAATGGTCTGTCGATCCATGATTTCCAACATGCTGGGCGTAACCGACTGCATGATGTCGGCGACCGCACGGCCCGCATCCGCGATATCGGCGAAGAGTGCGACCGACGTGGTCGCGGGCGGCGGAAGCGGACGAAGTCGCAACCGCGCCATGGTGACGATGCCGAGAGTGCCCTGGCTGCCCACCACCATGCCGGCGAGGTCGTAACCCGCGACACCCTTGATGGTCTTTCGACCCAGCCGCGTGATGCGGCCATCGGCGAGCACAACTTCGAGCCCGAGTACGGCCTCGCGCGTGACGCCGTACTTCACGCAGCACAGGCCACCGGCGTTGGTGTTGACGTTGCCGCCGATCGAGCAGAAGTCCTTGCTGGCAGGGTCTGGGGCGTACCACAGACCATCTCCTTTGACGTGGTCGCGAAGCTCGGTGTTCATGATGCCCGGCTGGGTCTCGACGTAGCCGTCGATCGCGTTGACCTCGAGCACATCGCGCATGCGCTCGACGCATACGATGAGCGATCCATCGATGGCGTTGCTGCCGCCAGACAGGCCCGATCCCGCTCCACGTGGGATTACTGGCACGCGATTCTCGTGCGCAGCGCGCATCACAGCGGCCACCTGCTCGGTGCTGCGCGGGAACACCACCGCGAAGGGCTCACCGTTGGCCGTACCCGTTGAGCGATCACGCACGTATGACGCGAGCCGGTCGGGATCAGTGACCACGTCACCGTCGTTCAGCACAACGGCACACGCCGCGAGCACCGCGTCTTCGGGGGTCACGACCGAAGGCTACCCACCTGGCGCGGCTGCTGGCCCAACCGTGCAGTGGCTGTGACGCTGGGCACATGCTCGATCTACCCGTGCCGCTTCTGATCATGTCGGTCATCGGCATCGTGGCGTTCGCCGCATCCGGCGCACTCGTAGGTGCGCGGGCCGGCATGGACTGGCTGGGCCTCTCGTCCCTCGCCGCCGTGACCGCCATCGGAGGCGGGACGCTTCGAGACCTACTGATGGCACAGGTGCCCGGCTGGCTCACGGACTTTTGGATCACGGTCGGGCTTATCGCCGTGACCGTCGTCGCCGTGTGGATCTCCGTGCGCGCCTTCCCATGGCAGCGTCACCAGCGATGGATGGGGCGCCTGTTCACGCTGTCGGACGCCGTCGGCCTAGCGGCGTTCACCGTGACCGGGACCGACATCGCGCGTCGGGGCGGATTCGGGGTGGGGCCCACAGTCGTACTGGGAGTACTCAGCGGCATTGGCGGTGGCGTGCTGCGAGACGTGCTCGCCGGGCGTCGCGTGCAGATCTTCACCGGCGAGATCTACGCCCTGGCGGCTGTCGCGGGCTCGATCGCCTTTCTGGCAGTTGGTTCTTTTGCCCCGGCATGGGTGGCCTCGCTGGTCGGAGTCGCACTCGTGCTCCTCGTTCGCCTGGGCGCCGTAGCACTCGGCTGGCGAGTTCCCACGCTGCCCGGCGAGCCGGATGCAGGAACGGATTCGACCTAGGAAGCGGTGAATTTGAACAGCAGCGCGGGGCTGGTCATGCTCGCGTAGTCGGAGTCGGCCGCCTTGGTTGCCGTGACCAGACAGAGGGCCGCCCCGCTTGCCGACACTGTCGTTGACGTCGGCTGACTGCAGTTCGTGCCCACGACCGCAAATGTCACAGCCCCAGTACCGGACCCGCCGGTGGTCGTCAACGTAATAGGCGATCCCACTGTGCTGATGCGAGTCGTGTTCGACACCATCAGCCATAACTGCGGGCTCAGAGTTGTTCCAACGGTGAATCGGAAGTACAGCGGTGGACTGGTGGCGCTGGCATAGGTGGAATCAGCCGCCTTTGTCGCCACGACGGAGCACGTGGTTGCGCCCGCCGCCGTCAAGGTCGATACGGTCCCCACCAACGTCACCGAACACCCGACTCCGGACACTGTCGTGGACACATAGGTGGTCGCTCCGGTGCTCGAACCGCCCGACGAGGTCAGCGTGATGGTCTGAGAGGTCAATGCCGACCGAGTGGTGTTCGATATCCGCAGGGGATCTTGAGTGAGAAGTGCAGAGACAGCGGAGAACTTGAAAATCAAAGCAGAACTTGACGCGCTCGCATAGGTGGAATCAGCGGCCTTCGTCGCAACCACGGAGCACAGCGTTGCCTGCGAGGCCGAGAGGACATCTGACGCGATCGAGCAGCCCGTGCCCGTGTACGAATAGGTGAGGGCCCCTGAGCCCAACCCACCTGTCGTCGTCAAGGTGATGGAGTCGGCCGTCGTAGCCGCCCGCGTGGTGTTCGAAATGCGCAAGGGGGTCTGGGGCAGCAAGGCCGCCGACGCTGTGATGAACCAGAACCTGAGGGCCGGGCTGGAGATGGCCGCGTAACTCCCCGACGCGGCCTTGGTTGCCACGACGGAGCAGGTGGTGGCGCCCGCCGCCGTCAAGGTCGATACGGTCCCCACCAACGTCACCGAACACCCGACTCCGGACACTGTCGTGGACACATAGGTGGTCGCTCCAGAACCCGTCCCCCCCGATGAGGTCAGCGTGACCGACGCGCCCACGGTCGCGGTCCGCGTGGCGTTGGTGATGATGAGGGTGTCCTGATCGGCGGCATGAGCTTCGGTAATGCCGATGCCGGCCATGAAAGCCATCGCGAGAACAGCGGCCATGACGATGCGCGCGTTACGCCTCATGAACACCTGCCCCGTAGACGATCTCGACATCACTCCCCTCTCTATATCGGCCGGCAAGCTCAGCCTATGAGGCAGATTCCTGTCGAAGTCACATGCCTCAGGTGTGGCCTACGGATTGGTGAACGTGAACGCCACCGAGGGGCTGGTTTGGCTGGAGTACACGCCCTCGGCTGCCTTGGTCGCGATGACACTGCAACTGGCGGCATAAGAAGCGCTCAATGACGTGCCGACGATCGAGCACCCGGTGCCGGACACCGCGTAGCGGGCAAGGCCGCTGCCCGGGCGGGTCATGGTGCCCCCGACCACGATTTCGCCGTCCGACTGCACGGTCACCGCGTACACCCTCCCGTTGAGATTCGATGAACCGGCTGAGGAATTGAACGTGGTGTCGGCTGAACCGTCCGAGTCGAATCGGGTCAGTCGATTGGGGCTTTCACCCGCCGCGACGATCTGGCCGTTGGCCTGCAGAGCTATGTCGCGCACGCCGGCGCGGAGGGTTGATCCCACGTTGGTGTTGAAAGCCACGTCAGGCAGTCCCGTGCTGGAGAAGCGGGCCAAGGAATTGCTGGGTGCTGTGAAGTAACCGGACAGCACGATCTTGCCATCAGGTTGAAGGGCGACTGCATACGCTCCACCGTCAAGGGTCGAGCCCACGTTGGCGTTGAACGTTGCATCCGGTGCGCCCGTCGAGTCAAGGCGGGCCAGATAAGCCCCGGGCGCGGTGAAGTCGCCGGCGATGACGATCTTGCCGTCACTTTGCACAGCGATCGCCGTCACCCAGTAGTCCAGGAGGGTCGCCGGAATCGATCGAGTGGCATTGAACGCCGTGTCAGGGTTGCCATTGGAGTCGAAGCGGGCCAGGTAGTCGCTCGGTGCTCGGAATGATCCGCCGACCAGCACCTTTCCGTCACCCTGCACAGCGACAGTCGCCACCCACTTGTTCAGCGGCCCAAGATTCGTTGCGACATTGGCATTGAAGGTCGTGTCCGGACTACCGTCGGAATTGAACCTGGCCAAGTACCTGCTGGGTGACGTGAAGTCACCACCGACAAGAATCTTGCCGTTGGACTGCACCGCAACAGATCGCACCGCATCATTGAGGACTGAACCGACGCGAGTGTTGAATGCGGTATCGGCCGTGCCATTCGAGTTGAACCGTGCCAAGCCGCTGCTGGGATAAGTGAAGGACCCTCCCACCACGACCTTGCCGTCGGATTGAACAGTGGTGGCCTGCACCTGACCATCCAACGACTGCCCTGCCGCTGCCGCGTTGAACGTCGCGTCAGAGACAACGGTGCCCACGCTAGTGAGCGCATAGGTGACCGTACCGTTGCCGGACCCACCACTTGTGGCGAGCGTGATGGGGGTCCCTGCGACGCTGCTTCGGTACACGTTGGAGATCACCAGCGCGGCCTGCGGCGCAGCACTGAACGTGAACGTTTCGGGATCACTGGTCTCGGACAGGTAGATACCCTGCGCTGCGCGCACAGCCCTGACCTCGCATGTCGTCGGCTGAGTCACGACAATGTTCATGCCCGACGAACCACACCCGGGACCAGACACGGTCAGCGAGTTTGTGCCTGCACCCGAGCCACCCGACGTGGTGACCAGCAGTGCCGTCCCGGCAACACCCGTCTTCACGGTGTTGGAGATCACGAGCGGTGTTTGTGCGATGCCCGCGAAGATGAAGGCGACTTGGGAACTCGACTGGCTGGCATAGAGCCCCGACGACGCCTTGACTGCGGTGACATAGCACGTTGTGGGTTGGCTGGCACTCAGGGCCATGCCTGAGGCGCTGCAACCGGCACCCGTGACGGACAGTGACTCGGTTCCTGTACCCGAGCCGCCGATGGCGAGCACCGTGATCGGAGTACCGGCCGGGCCGGTTGTCACGGTGTTTGTAATGAGGTACGGGTCCTGCGCGATGCCGGCGAAGGTGAAGCTTGTGGGCGAGCTCGACTGGCTGGCATAGATGCCCGACGCTGCTCGCGTCACCGTGACAGTGCAGGTGGTGACGCGTGTGGTTGTCAGGACGTCGCCGGTCATGCTGCAGCCGCTACCTGTGACGGAGTAGGACAGTGCGCCGTCGCCCGAGCCTCCGGCTGCCGTCACGGTCAGAGGCGTGCCAGCGACCCCACTGCGGGACACATTGGTGATGACGACCGCCGCTTGAGCAGCGCCTGCGAACGTGAAGGTCACCGGTGCACTCGTCTCACTTGCATAGACGCCGGATGCGCCGCGAGTGGCGGAGACCGTGCATGACGTGGGCTGCGAGGCCGACAGAACTGCGTCGCTCATGCTGCATCCCGTGCCGCTGACCGAGTACGACATCGTGCCTGACCCCGAACCGCCAGAAGTCGTCACCGCGATAGGCGTTCCTGCATTGCCGCTACGCGAGGCGTTGGAGATCACGAGGGCGGCTTGCGCTGCGGCAGTGAACGTGAAGACGACCGCACTGCTGGACTCACTCGCGTAGATACCCGAGGCGGCCTTTGTCGCAATGACTGTGCAGCTCGTCGGTTGGGTCACTGTGAGTACTGCGCCGCTCACGCTGCATCCGGTGCCCGTGGCGGCGTACGAGACAAGGCCAAAGCCAGTGCCTCCCGCGGTTCCCAACGTGATGGGGGTGCCGGCCGGTCCTGAGGTCGAAGCGTTCGAAATCACCAACGCGGCTTGCGCCGCTCCCACGAACGTGAAATCGACCGGGGCAGAGGTTGCGCTCGCGAACAGTCCCGAGCCAGCCTTGGTCGCCGTGACGGTGCAGGTGGTGGGTTGTGACGCAGAAAGAGCATCGATCGCGACGCTACAACCGGCTCCGGACACCGCATACGTCACTGCGCCAGTGCCCGAGCCACCCGACGTCGTCACCGTGATGGGTGTTCCTGCGATACCCGAGGTCGAGGCGTTCGAGATCACCAACGCCGCCTGGGTAACTCCGTAGATCAGGAATGTGTAGGGATCGCTCGACTTGGCCGCGTAGATGCCGTCCGCAGCCCTTGTCGCGATGACCGTGCACGTTGTAGGTGCGGTGGTGTTGAGAACCAATCCCGAGACACTGCAGTCGGTTCCGGTCACCGCAATCGACAACGCCCCATTGCCGGAACCGCCCACAATGTCGATGGTGATGGGGGTTCCCGCGGTGCCGTTCCTGGACACATTGGTAATCAGCAGCGCTGCCTGCGTCACTCCTGAGAATGTGAAGTCGACCGCGGCGCTGGTGGCGGCGGCGAAGATGCCCGACGCTGCCTTCGTCGCGGTGACGCGACAGGTGGTGATCTCGGTTGCGCTCAAGGACGACCCGGTCATCGAGCAACCGGTGCCGGAGACCGCGTAGGTGACAGCACCTGATCCGGATCCACCGGAGACGGTTACCGCGATGGGCGTCCCCGCCAGACCCGTTGTCGTCGAGTTGGAGATAGCAAATGCCGCCTGGGGAGCTGCGGTGAGCGTGAACATGACGGGGGCGCTGGTCGCGGAGGCGTAGACACCCGAGGCAGCCCTGTACGCGGTGACCGTGCACGACGTGGGCTGAGTGACGGTCAGTGCTGCACCAGTGACAGTGCATCCCGTGCCGGAGACGGAGTACGTCACAGCGCCCCGTCCCGAGCCGCCGGAGGTCGTCAGCGTGATGGGCGTCCCCGCTACTCCCGATGTTGGCGCGTTGGAAATCGTCAGCGTCGATTGTGCTGCTGCAGTGAACGTGAATGACACCCGGGCACTCGTAGCCGTTCCGTAGATTCCCGAGGATGCCTTGGTGGCGACCGCCGAGCATGTTGTCGGCTGAGTCGCGGAAAGTAGCGCCCCGGCAACAACGCATCCGGTGCCCGTGGCCGAGTACGTCACCGCTCCGCTGCCTGACCCGCCAGTAGTGGCGAGGGTGACCGATGTGTCCGCGCTGTTTGTCCTCGTGGTGTTGGAAATCACGAGGGTGTCCTGAGTAGTAGCCGTGAACGTGAAGATCACCGGCGCGCTTGTTGCTCGAGCGAATACTCCGGACGGTGCTTTACTCGCTGTGACGGTGCAGGTCGTGGTCTCGGTCGCGACCAGGTCACTGCCCGTGAGTCTGCATGCGGCTCCCACGACAACCAGAGTGACAACACCCGTGCCTGACCCACCACCGGTGGTCACGGTGACGGATGTTCCGGCGTCCGCGCTGAGGATGGCGTTGGTGATATTCAGAGCTGCCTGCGGCACTCCAGCGAAAGTGAAATCCACAGGCGCTGTGAATGCCGGACCATACGATCCCGACGCGGCCTTGGTTCCGATAACCGTGCACGTAGAGGGCTGTGTCGCGGTGAGCACCGCTCCAGTGACGGTGCAGCCGGTTCCTGTCACCGAGTAGGTCACTGCTCCCGACCCTGAACCACCCAGGCTCGTCACGGTGACGTCACTGCCGGCCGGGGCGGTCCTGATGGAGTTGTTGATGTAGAAGGTGGACTGCGCCACTCCAGTGAAAGTGAACGTGACGGGCGCACTCGTCGTGAGCGCATAGACACCCGACGCTGCCTTCGTTGCTGTGACTACGCAGGTCGGCGAGATGGTCGCTGTTACGGTCATGCCATTGACGCTGCATCCCGCTCCCACCACCGACAGTGACCGGGCCCCCGAGCCTGAGCCTCCCGCGGTCGTCACGGTGAGCGGGGTGCCCGCGGTACCCGACGTCGTGACATCGTTGGTGATGGAAAGGGCCGTTTGGGTGTCCGCGGTAAAGGTGAAGGACGTGGACAGGCTCGTCATTCGAGGGAATTGGCCCTCAGCCGCTTTCGTCGCCCACGCGGCACACTTGGTCGGGATGCTCGCCCTGAGATCTCTGCCGTTGATGCTGCAGCCAACGCCGGACGTCGAGTAGGTCACTGCACCGTTGCCCGATCCGCCCGAACTGGACAAGGAGATCGGCGTTCCCGCGACTCCTGTCGCAGATGGGTAGGACAGGACAAGATCTGTCGGGGACGCAGCTGCAAAGGTGAAGACCACCGTCGTGCTCGAGACCTTCGCATACGGCCCTGACCCTGCGCGGGTCGCGATCACCCGACACGTCGCGGGCAGATATGCAGACAACAGATTGCCACTGAGCGCGCAACCCGCACCCGTGACGGCATACGTGGTCGCTCCTGTTCCCGAGCCGCCCGTGGATGCGAGAAGGATGGGCGTACCGACATACCCGGTCGTGCTGGAGTTTGTGATGGTCAATGTGCTCTGGGCAACGCCCGCAAACGTGAACTTCACCGTGGGGCTCGTGGCACGGGCGTACGTCGAATCCCCTGCGCTGATTGCCCACACGGTGCAGATGCCAGGCTGCGCCGCATCCAACGATGTGCCGCTCACGGTGCACCCGACGCCCGACACCGCGAAGGTCACGGCACCGGCGCCTGACCCTCCACCCGTGGTCAGGGGGATCGGGGTTCCCGCCGTGCCTGTGTTGACGACGTTGGTGATTGTCAGCGGAGACTGAGGCGCCGTGCCAATGGCCCAGGCGGTGGCAGTGGTGGGGAGCGCAAAAACCAGCACTGCCGAGAGAAAACCGAGGGCGCCGCGCCGTGATGTCCGCACCAGCCCCCCAGCCGTCGTGGGAAATTCGCCCTTGTCCCTGTGTAGTTCGGCACGAAACCGTCCCACCGGAGAGATTGTGGATGACCACTTGGAGCTATCTCCAGGCGGGGCGGACGAGTCGTCTGCCCAGGTGCCCTGCTCTGGGCATCTTTAATCGCGTGTCCAGCGCGCCGCTAAACTCGCGTGTCCACGGCTCCGTAGCTCAGGGGATAGAGCAGAGGTTTCCTAAACCTTGTGTCGGCAGTTCAATTCTGCCCGGGGCCACCACACGTGTCATGGGCGTCAGAGAAGAAATCTCCGATTGCCGGGACGGGGTCTAGGACACCCGAGCACGTCGCGTGCAGTACGAGGGCGCTCCCGACCCGTGGAAAGTCAGGCGGCTGACCGCCAGGTCACGAGCATGCGCCCGCGACTGTCCAGAAGCTCTACGGTGCTGTCGGCAGTGAGCGCACGCGTAAGGGTGACGATGCCACCGGGCTGGACGATTCGAGCTGCATTCGTCACCGCGTCATCCGCCGCGCGCGTGACGCGAAGGGTCACCTTCGATCCGCGACGCAGTTGCGTGGCCACAGTCGCCGACATGACTCCGGCGGGAGACACGCGTGAGCGAATGACGCGGACGCCCTGCGCCACCTTCTGCGCCGCGACCGACGTCGCCGGTGCGGAAGCCGCATCAGTCGTGATCACCGCGGGGCTGGCGGCCGGCGCGCTCGCGGGTGCCGTGCAGGGTCGATCGAGATACATGGTGCGAAGACCAGCAAGGTCGCCGGGACTGAACTTGCCCTGATTGTTGGGAAGGCCGCCTTGCGGATACATGATCGAGGTGAAGTCCTCGACATGGCCGAACCCCATGGCGTGCATCGACTCGTGGATCACCAAGGCCACTCGGCCCGGACCGTCCCTGTATGAATACCAACCCGGTCCAAGATCGGGACGCGGCCACTCCAGATGCCGCCAGTCCCAGCCCACCCACTTGTTGAGAGTCCAATCGGACTTCGTGTCGAACGTGACGTATCCCTTGTTCCAGCCGCTGAATCCGCCATAACCGGCTGCATTGGGGTGGCCTTGCGCGGCTAGATCACCCCAGCGAAACACGAGGTCCGAAGGAGATCCAGCAGGAACCTCGGTGAATATCAAGCCTGACACCGGCTGAAGTGCGGCAAGCCCCGCGCGCACATCATCGATCATCGTGTTGCGGCCCGGGTCCTCACCACTGCGATCGAAAGACCATCGAACAGTCTGACAAGGCAGGTACGTCGCCGAAGTCGAGAGCGGTCGCCATCCGTCATTGAACGTCTGCCCCGCCGTGACGGTCCACCGCTCCCCCGCTCCCGGAGTGCCAGCCGCCCAGGCCGCGGGACTACTCGCAACACACAGCGCGATCAGAGGTGCGGCGAGGGCTGCTGCAAGTGAAGACGTCACGCGCCGACGTCCACTGGTCACCCCGGACGACTTCATCGCGACAGCACGTACTGCGCCGCGTTGTGCCCGGGAATTCCGGAAACGCCACCGCCTCGACGTGCACCGGAGCCGCACATGGCGACGTTGGGCAGATCGGTCTCCACACCCCACGTGCCGACCAGTGAGTCATCCTCCACAAAGGGCCAGTCCAACGGTGTGTGGAAAATGTTGCCGGTTGGTATGCCTAATGCATTTTCGATATCGACAGTGGTGTTGACCTCGATGCACGGTGCGCCCGATGCATCGCGCCACAGGCAGTCTTCAATTGGCTCTGCCAGCACGGAATTCAGGCTGGCCACCACTGCGTCCAATGCACTTTGCCGCATCGTCGCATTGTCATGTGCGAACAAGGAATGGGGAGTGTGCAGGGCAAACACCGTCAGCGTCTGTGCACCGGCTTCCTGCAACTGCGGCCCCAGGACGGATGGGTCGGTGAGGCTGTGGCAATAGATCTCCGCTGGGACAGGTGACGGCATACGCCCATGCGACGCCGCAACGAACGCTGCCTCCAGCTGCGTGTACGACTCGTTGATGTGGAACGTGCCTGCAAAGGCATCACGCGGGTCAACAGTCGCATCCTTCAGTCGCGGCAGTCGACTCAGGAGCATGTTCACCTTGACCTGCGCCCCACCGTCGAGATCTGAGACAGGTGCGGTCTGTGTGCGACCTAGGAGCCGCTCAAGGACAGACGGCGCGACATTGGCCAACACGTCGGTGCACTGGAATGTCTCTTCGCGACCATCAACCATGGCTATCACGGTTGCGCGCGTGCCATCGCTGCTGATGGAGGTGACTGGTGAATTGACGCGAACGTCAACGCCCAGGCTGGCGGCCTTGTCAGTGAGCGCCGCGATGAGCGCACCCATGCCACCGACCGGCACATCCCAGTCGCCCGTGCCATTACCGATCACGTGGTAGAGGAAGCAGATGTTCTGATGCAAAGACTCATCGTGTGCGCTGGCGAAGGTGCCGATGAGAGCATCCGTCAAGACAATCCCGCGTACAACGTCGTTGTCGAACGTGCTCTCGAGAATCTCGCCGAGCGGCTGCTCCACAAAATCTCGCCATGCCGCGTCGTTCGCGACAAGGTCCTTCATTTGTGCACGCGACATCAGCGGCTGTGTCAATGTGGGAAACATCGTGACGGCGAGGTCCGTCGTGCGATCGTAGAAAGCACTCCAGGCGCGTGCATCCGACGTAGAACCCGTCAGTCGCCGCATGTGGTCGCCCAACGTGAGGTCGTAGTCGACCGGCACCGCAAGGCCACGCGTGGGATCTTCGGGGTCGGGCGTGTAGGACGAGATGCCGCGCCGGATCGTGGTGAGTTCGATGCCCAGTTCCTCGCGGATCTTCATCGGCAGGAGGGAGATGAGGTAGGAGTACTTGGACAGGCGTGCATCAACTCCGTCGAATACCTTGGCCGAAACGGACGCACCCCCGAGAACCGATTGCGCCTCGAGGACCGTCACCTTCCTGCCCGCCATCGCCAGGTAGCAGGCGGCCACCAAACCGTTATGGCCACCGCCGACGACCACGCAGTCAGTTGTGATCGCCATGTCAGATTCCCTTCAGGCCCATGTCTCGATAGTAGAGCGATGTGACGTTTGGTCACCATTGAAGTCGGTACAGTTCCGCATGCCCAAATCGCTCTTCCAGCTGATTCGCGAATCTCCGTACCGGGGGCTTTTCCTTGGTGAAAGCCTGCAGGGGTTCGCAGTCGCGGCCATCGCGACCGCCATGATCATCAACGTCTCCAGCAGCACCGGCAACGCAGCGCTCGCCGTGGCCGTCTCCGCCGCCCTGGCCGTCGCCGCCCTCGTCGTCTCCCCGCTCGTGACGCCCGCCCTCGCGCGGTACACCTTCTTTCAGTCCCTCGTCTGGACTTACCTGCTCGCCGCCGCCGTACTGGTCCTAGCGAGCCCGCTGTTCTTCCTCAACATCGGCGTTCTTCCCCTGTCCTTCGCCCTCATGCTGATCCTCGGCGCCACCAACTCGTTCCACACACCCGCGCTGTACGCCACATTGGATTGGTTCGTCGGCAAAGAGAACCTGCCGCGAGCAATCTCGTCGGTGAATCTGCGTGCCGGAATCGGGTGGGTGGCGGGGCCTATCGTCGGCGGGTTGCTCGCCGGGGTGCACGACGGTGCCGTGCTGATGCTGATCGTCGCCACTGCCTATGTCGCGGCGACATTGCCCTATCTGGCCAACCGTGCGCTCTTCGCGCAGCGGCAGGCCGAGCTCGAGGCCCGCAAGGCCAGCAACCCGAGCTGCGTTGCTGATGCAGTCGAAGACGGTGTCGTGGCGTACGCCGGGCACAACCCCTGCCAGTGCATGCAAGCACCGGTCACCAACTCGTGGTCATTCCTCACGGTGCTGACCGTGCCTCGACTCGCCTTCACCGTCGCCATCTTCATCGCCATCTATTTCTTCCTCGGCGCCTTCACCAGCCTCATGACACCGTGGTCGATCATCGACCTAGGACTGGCCAAGATGATGGCGGGCATCGTCATCACCGTGCGATCGCTCGCGTCATTGCCCGGCGTCGTCATCATCAACCCGATCCAGGAACGCCTGGGCATCGGTCGCACGCTCGTGCTCAGCACGATTGTGCTGTGCATCGCAGCACTGACAGCCGGCTTGGCTCATAACTGGGGATTGATGGCCGCCATCGCTGTCGCCGTCTTCGGGCTCATCTTCTATCCGTTAACCAACAGTCTTCTGCAGAGCCTCATCACCATCGTATTCGGCGAGGAATACCGCGTGCCCGGGCAGACCCTCATCGCCTTCAGCAAGGGCGTTGTGGCGATCGCCTACCTCGGCGTGGGCGTGCTGGCCAACCACATCGGCGTCAACGTTGCTTTCATGATCACCGCTGTGCTCGGCACGATCGTCATCGTGGGCATGCGCGTTGTGACACGCTCTCGCTGGAACGAGGTTATGCAGACCTACAACGACAACGTCACAGTGCTAGCCCGCTGAGTTGAACGCCGCGATCGATAGTGGCGTGCCGGCGTACAACTGCACACCTAACAGACTAAAGGGCGCCGCTGTGTAGAGGTACCACGTCGTCCCGTCGATGCCGAGCGCCTTGGAGTCCGCATAGGTCTGCTTGATCAGCGCGGCACCCTCGGCATCGGTGTACTTGCGACCCGGAGTGGGCCCCGGACCTGCGACGCCGTAGTTGACCTCGGTGTCGTAGATCAACTTCTTCAGGCCGGGTGACTTGGACGGCAAGGCTCCAACGACAACGCTTTCCCAGTTGAGAATGTCGGCGACACGGCCGGAGGGGCCCTTGTTGCCCGCAGGGTAGGTGTGGATGGCATAGCCGTCGTAAGGGAAGCCGGCCTTGCCAAGTGCCTTGACGTACGGCGTGACGAACTTCTTCATCGCCGGGCGCAGACGCGTGGTGACCGATGCGGCCAGGACGAGGGCATTCGGGTTCGCCGCCTTGATGATGTCGTTGGCGGACTTGGTCATCTGCGCCATTTGCTTGGGAGTGCCGGCCCAGAATGTTTTGAGATTGGCTTCATTCCATACTTCATATGCCGAGATGCGAGTGCCGTACTGCTTCACGACCGCGCTGACGTAATCAGTCCAATACGACATCTGTGCCGGCACGCTGGCGGTGCCCAACCCCCAACGCGGATCCCCCTGATTCGGATTCTTGGCCGCCCACGCGGGTGTGAGACCAAGGACGAGCATGGACTTGAAGCCCGCCTTCTCAGACGCGGAAATCTGCGCATCAAGATTCGTGAAGTTAAAAACGCCCTTGGCTGGGTTGACGTCCTTCCATGCCACTCCGAGGTCCCAAATCCGAGCAAGCCCCGCTTGGACCGGCAGGGGACCAGCCATGCCGACCTCGGGTGCCACCTCAATGTTGCGAACGTACGCAGCGGGCCCGGTCGTGCGCTGCAACTGTGCGATGCCGCCCGTGCGGATTCCTTGCGCACCATCCGTGGCTGCCTGAGCAAGCGGGGCCGCGACGATTGATGCGAGCACGACGGACATGACCACAAATGTTTGTGAGCGCATGCCTTGACGATACCTGACGTGCGCGCTCGCGCCACGACTGCGACAGTGATTCTCAGGCAACGACTTCGATGGTGGCCAGTGTGGGATCGCTGCTGTAAGCCACCCGTCCTGTGCGCCCAGCGATACGCACGGCCTCGATGAGTTCGGCAGTCACGCGTTCTCCCGGGGCGATCAGTGGAACACCCGGTGGATAAGGCGTGAACTGCTCAGCGCTGATCTCGCCGGCCGCATCGGTCAAGGCAATGCGACGGCGCGGCGCGAAGTAGGCATCACGGGGCGTCATCGCGACATCAGGCTCCACACGCCACACTGCTGTAGGCGAGGCTTCGCGCGCCGGTCCGCGCATCGACTCGATCATGTTGATCATGAGTGAGGCCATCTCGTCAACGAACGAAGGTTCATCGGCAATGGTGAAGGTCAACACCAGAGTGTCCTGATCCGCGGTCTCCGCTCCGTGACCGATATCCCACAGTCGTTCGGCCATCTCCGTACCCACCACGCCAGTGCGCGGAAGCCACAGGGTGAGCTTCAATGGATCGACCGCGCAGTCGACGGTGCTCTCGTCGATCACCACCATGCCCGCCACGCGTGCGACCTCGCGACGTGCACGAGCCACGGACTCGATGAGGGGATCGAATACCGACGACCCCGCGCGTTCGAGCACCGCACGAGTGGCGTCAATCGACGCAAGCAGGGTTCCCGAAGGTGACGTGGTACCGACAAGATCCACACAGCGATCCAACGCCGCTCGACTCACGAGTCCGTCTCGCATCGTGACCGTGGCGGTCTGGGTGTATCCCAGCAGCGCCTTGTGCACGCTGGTGATGGTGAGGTCGGCACCATTGACGATGGCACCTCGACCAGACATAAAGTCCAGATGTGCACCCCATGCCTGGTCGACCACCAGCGGAAGGCCTCGCGCATGGACGATCTCCGCGAGTGCGGCCACGTCAGTAATGCTGCCCACGTATGAGGGTGACGTGATGAACACCGCGGTGGCATCGCTCGGAATCACCGCGAGACTGCTCGCGGGCATGCCCACGGGGATACCGAACTCAGGATGAATCGTGGGATAGATCCACACAGGGCGGGCGCCGGTCACGACAAGTGCGGCTTGCACGCTTCTATGCGAGGTGCGGTCCATGACGATGGGCTCACCCGGGCGACCCACCGTCGTGAGTGCTGAGATGTTTCCCTGGGTTGAGCCGCCGACCAGGAAGCGGGCGTGATCTCCCCCTATCGCCCGGGCCCACAGGTGCTCGGCCATCGCGAGATAACCGTGGGTGTACGCGTTGTCGTCGACCCCGCCCTGCATAGGAATGTCGTCGCGCACCAACGGACCCAGGAGGTCAGCGCCGATCGCGTCGTGGGTGAAGCGATACCGACCCTTGTGCCCGGGAATCTGCATCGAATGCGCTGCGCGGTCGCGAGTGGCAAGCCAAGCGCGGGCAAGGGGTGCATCGGTCATGTTTCCTCCGTCCGCAACGCCGCGTCCCGAAGGTCGAGCGTACGCAGAATTGTGCGCGCAAGGGTGTCGGGGAGTCCGTCCTCACTTCTCATGCGCAGGACCTCCTCCTGCTCTGCTCGGACCATGGCACGAGCTGTCTGCACAAGAAGTTGTCCTTCGTTGCCTCGAGCAGGCTCGCCCTCATCCGAGGGATCGTCTATGAGTCGCCGCTCGGCAACCTCGCGAAGGTGGTTGGAGATTGACATGGGCATCGGGGTGCCCGCAGCCTCCATCGTCATTTCGATTTCCGACAGCCGGTCGAGCGCCGCGCGCGCCAGCATCGCCTCCACCCGCCTCGTGGCTTCGACCTCGTCCTCTGACGACACCTTCAGAGCACGTGCAAGTGGCGCGATCGTCATCGACAGCACGACAGACACCACGATGACACAGAACGTCGTCGCCAGAATGACATCCCGGTAGGGAACGGCCTGACCCGTCGCGTACACAAGTGGCACGGAGAAAGCGGCCAGAGCCGAGACCGGGCCGCGTGATCCTGCCCACGACGCGACGACAGCCCCGCGCCACAGCGCATGACGATTGGGAAGTCGCGTGGCTGCACGGCCGAGCGTCACCATCGCGAACACGAAGACAAATCGAGTAGCAATAAGTGCAACCACGATGACGGGCACCAGCACAAAGACCTTGGAGGTATTGGCAGCCATGACATTGCCGACAACGCTCGATAGCTCTAGGCCTACCAGGAAATATGCGAGTGACTGCAGGATGAAAGTGACGTGCTTCCACAGCGTGACGCTCTGAACGCGACCGGTGTGAGCGGCAACCGAATTTTGCGCGTGGGCGATGATCAGTGCGCTGACGACGACTGCAAGGATTCCTGAGCCGCGAATCTCTTCGGCAGCCACGTAGAGCACAAAGGGAATGACGACAACCAAGGAGTTGACGGCCACCACATCCGAGCTGCGTCGCAGCAGCCACGACGCCAAGAACCCACCGACGGCACCGACCCCCACGCCACCCACGACCGCCAAGACGAAGAAGCCGGTGATCTGTAGACCCGTCACACTTCCCGCCGCCGCAGCCACCACTGCAACTTTGAGGAGAGTCAGGCCCGACCCGTCATTGACCAGACTCTCGCCTTCGAGCACAGAGACCAGATAGCGAGGCAGTCCGGCCTTGCGGGCGACCGACCCCACCGCAACCGCATCCGTAGGGGCAAGGATCGCGCCGAGGGCGAAGGCGAGCGCCAAGGGAATGGCCACGATGGCGACGGTGACCCATCCGACAACCGCGGTGGTCGCGACGACCAGTCCGATGGCAAGAAGCATCACGGGGCGGCGTACGCGCCGAAGATCCAGATAAGACGAACTCAACGCCTCGCCGAAGACCAGCGGGGCGAGTACGACCACCAGAATTGTTTCGGGGTTGGGAGGTGCAGACGGCCCGATGGGCAGGGGGCCGATGACAGCGCCGGCAATGATGAGGACCAGGGGCGCATTCCAATTCAGCCGCCTGGCCACCAGCGCGACCAGAACCGCAATGGCAGCGGATCCGCCCAGAGTGATGAAGGTGTCGGTCATGGCGAATAGAGCCTAGGCTCGCGGGGCGCCCTCGTGCGGCGTCAGGCCACTTGGAACGATCTTTTGGCCAGTCCGAAGAAATAGCCGTCAATCACGGTATCGACCGCCTGCGCGGGGTCGGTCGCGGCACCAAGGGTGACGAACAATGGCAGTAGGTGCTCAGGCGTCGGGTGCGCAAAGGGCAGGCCGGGGGCCTTGTGGACGTAATCCGCGAGGGAATCAACGTCACCACTGTCCAGGGCCGCCTTCGCCCACAGGTCAAAGTCCACACTCCAGCCCGGGGGCTCGGCCGCCGGACTCCAATCGAGCAGATGCGGCAAGCCGTGGGTCAGGAAACCGGAGCCGATGACCAGGACACCGTGGTCGCGCAATGGCTTGAGGCATCGACCCAGGTCGAGCAATCGCTGCGGGTCCTGGGACGGAATTGACAGCTGCAGCACGGGGATGTCGGCTGCCGGGTACATCACTTTGAGCGGGACCCAGGCTCCGTGGTCGAGACCGCGACCGGGGTGCTGTCGCAGGCCTTCTCGGGCGGGCAGTGCTGCCGCCAGGAGCGCCGCCAGGGAGGTGGCGTCCGGAGTCTCGTAGGTCATCTCGTAGAACCGGGGAGCGAAGCCGCTGAAGTCGTAGATCAGGGGAATCGACGCCTGAGGTGACGACAGCGTCGCCGGAGACGATTCCCAATGGGCCGACACGATCAGGATTCCGGTAGGCCTCGGCAGGTCCGCCGCCCACGCACTCAGCTGCCCCATCCAGAGCGCATCGTCCAACAGCGGCGGGGCGCCGTGGCCCAGATACAGAGCCGGCATGGTTATCTCCGGCATCGGTGCATGTGACAGGGACACTCCGCGAGTGTCCCACACAATAGTTGATGGATCAACTATCTGACCTACGGCCCCCGACACACCGGGGTTGCACGCTGGCGCTCACCAAGGCCATCCGACACGCTTCGCCCATGACCACGGGGACCTCATCGACTGACGCCACTGCCACACGCGTGCGCACCGGACGCCGAGCCATCTGGCTCGCGATCGTCGTAGCCATCATCTGGCTGGCCATCGGATCGTTCGCCGGACCGCTCGCCGGCAAACTCAGCGAGGTCCAGAAGAACGACAACGCGTCGTTCCTACCCGCATCAGCGGAGTCCACGAAGGTCGCCGACGAGGTCGCCGGCTTCTCCGAAAACCAGTCACTGCCCATCCTCGTCGTCATCACCAAGCCCGACGGCGGGGTGCTGAGTCAGGACGATGTGGCGACAGCCACGTCCTTCGCCGGCACCATCCCCGACCTGCCCGTGGGCTCGTCGACGATCGGCGCCTTTCTGGACCCGCAGCCCGTCCTCCCCTATCCCGCACAGGACGGTCAGGCAGTTCTCATCAGTGTCCCGCTCAACGCAGACAAGGCCACGCAGAAGGTCGGGAATGAACTCGTGGTGCGTGCGGCTACCGAGAGCATTCGCGCCGCCGCCGAGAAGGTCACGACCGTTCAGATCAACGTCACCGGACCCGGCGGTATTTTCACCGACCTTTTGACGGTCTTCGGATCCATCGACACCACTCTGCTCGGCGCTACAGCTCTCATCGTCGCGATCATCCTGATCTTCGTGTACCGCAGTCCGTTCCTATGGCTCATCCCTCTGCTCGCAGCCGGCATGGCTTTGTCCGCGGCCAGCGCAATAGTCTACGTGCTTGCCAAGAACGACGTGCTGGTCCTCAACGGCCAGAGTCAGGGAATTCTCACCGTGCTGGTATTCGGCGCAGGCACCGACTACGCACTCTTGCTTGTGGCGAGGTATCGGGAAGAACTCCATCACTTCGAATCTCACACTGACGCCATGCGCGCTGCCATGCGTGGTGTGGTGGAGCCCATCGTCGCCAGCGCCGCGACCGTCATCATCGGTCTGCTGTGCCTTCTGCTCAGCGAACTCAACTCCAATCGCTCGACCGGCCCGGTGGGTGCCGCAGGCATTGCCGGCGCACTTCTGGTCATGCTCACGTTCCTGCCCGCACTGCTGGTGATACCCAGTGTGGTGCTGCCTCTGCTCGCATTCATCGTGCCGACGGTCACTGGCCTGGCACTGCACCTTGCCGTCAATTCGATTCCGATCGGACCCTTCGCGGCAATCGGTGGCCTTCTTGCCGTCATCACCATCATCGGCTGGATCGTGTTCGGCATCCTGCGCATCGCGAGGCCCACCTGGGGTCCGTTTTCGTGCACACGCTTTCCTGCAGGTCGCTGGGCCTTCTGGCCCAAGGTTCCCCGCAGCGGCGGCGAGGACGAGCGCATGTCCGGCATCTGGTCGCGCATCGCGGGCGGCATAGCCCATCGACCACGCATCACGTGGATCGTCACCGCGCTGGTGATGCTCATCTTGGCGTGCTTCACCTTCACCTTGAAGTCCAGTGGCATCACGACCACGCAGGGATTCATCAACCGCACCGACTCCGTCATTGGCCAAGAACTTCTCGCCGAGCACTTCCCCGGCGGGCTGGGGACTCCGGTCATCATCCTGGCCAATTCGAGTGAACAGGACCGGGTGCTGTCGACGGTCAAGGAGACGGACGGCATTGCCGCTGCCACGTACTACACCGGCGTACCGGTGATGTCCCCGGCCGCCCAGTCCGCTCCCCCCAAGGTCGTCGACGGTCGTGTGGAAATCGAGGCAACTCTGGCTGCGGCCGCCGATAGCCCTGAAGCCAATGACACCGTTCAACTTCTGCGTGAACGGGTCCATGCCGTCGCGGGAGCCGACGCGATCGTGGGTGGGCAAACCGCATCGCAGCTCGATGTGGACCAGGCTTCACTCCATGATCGAAATCTGATCATCCCGGTGGTGCTTGTGGTCATCTTCCTGGTGCTGATCGTGCTGCTTCGAGCTCTTGCCGCGCCGTTGATCCTGATCGGCACCGTGGTGCTGTCGTACTTTGCCACCTTGGGCGTGTGTGCACTGCTGTTCAATCACGTTTTCCAGTTTGCGGGTGCCGATACATCGTTCCCACTTTTCACGTTCGTGTTCCTGGTCGCACTCGGCGTGGATTACAACATCTTCTTGATGACTCGCGTCCGAGAGGAATCCAAGAAGCTCGGGACTCGACCGGGAATTCTCAAGGGACTCACGGTCACGGGCGGTGTCATCACCAGTGCCGGCATCGTCCTGGCAGCCACCTTCTTGGTACTTGGCGTGCTTCCGTTGGTCGCACTTCGTGAGATCGGCGTCGCGGTCGCCATCGGCGTACTGCTCGACACTTTCATCATTCGGTCGACCCTTGTGCCGGCACTCGCGTACAGCATCGGGCGCAAGATCTGGTGGCCGAGCGCGTTGGCCAAGGCAGACCAGCCCGACAGAGAACCTGAACTCCAGAAGGTCAACTAGCGGGCTTGGCCTGCCGTCAGTACGACTGATTGCGTAGGGCCGTTGCTGGTTGTTGGTTCTGCCGGCGGGGCAAAGAGTGCGTCAACGCGTTGCTTCAGATGGAAGAGAGTCGGGCGCGGCACGGCACTCTTCATCGGCTTCTCGGCCGCAGTGAACGAATCATTGATCTCATTTTGCGGGCGGGTCACCTCGCCGGGATCCTGAGTCGCCTGGGCGAGGTACGCCTGCCATGCCTGGTTGTGGCGCACGTAGGCGTCCTTGGCGCGCACAATCGCGGTGTGCCACGGAAGAACGCTCACGGCCTCGACCCCGATTCCGGCCTTCTCCACTGCATCGTGACCTGCACCCGCGACTTTCTGGATCTGCGCATTGAGCTTGGCGCGCTGGTCAGGTGTGAGTTGCCCCTGTGAGGCGAACGCATCGAACGTCGCCCCCAGATCGCCTTGAAGGGTGCCCATGGAGTCCTCGGACACCTCGACCTTGGCGACTAGGGCGTTCATTTCCGCATTGCGCAATGCCCAGTCGGTCACCACCAGGCCGCCCACGCCCAGAACGATGAAGAACACCAGGAGAGCAAGGACCGGGGGAAGCCATCGAGGGGTCGCGCGACTGGCCTTGGGCGGGCTGGGGATCTGCGGCGGCATCGTCACCGGACCATTGTCACCCACTACCGTTGGTGACGTGACCGCGGTGGCTTCAGATTGGCGAGTGGACTACGAGCGCCTGTGCGCCACCCTCGTAGAGCAGTATCGGGCCATTCCCGCAGGGGCACCCGTCCGGCTGGCCAAGCGCACGTCCAACCTGTTCCGGCCACGCGCCACGTCCACGACTCCCGGACTGGACGTAGCCGCCTTTGACGGCGTCCTGCACGTTGATCCAGTGACTCGCACGGCAGAAGTCCTCGGGATGACCACGTACGAACACCTGGTCGACGTGACCCTGCCCTATGGACTCATGCCGATGTGCGTGCCGCAGCTGCGCACCATCACTCTCGGCGGTGCGGTCACGGGACTGGGCATCGAGAGTGCCTCGTTCAAGTTCGGTACGCCGCATGAGTCCGTCATCGAGATGGACATCCTGACCGGCGACGGCGACATCCTGACGGTCACGGGTTCCGACGACGATCCGAACCGAGACCTGTTCTACGGATTCCCTAACTCCTACGGCTCACTGGGCTATGCCCTGCGGTTGAGAATTGAGCTTGAGCCCACCAAGCCGTATGTATTCCTGCGGCACGAGAGATTCGGGTCGGCATCAGACATGGCCGATGCCCTCACGTCACTGTGCCTCTCACGAGAATTCGAGGGTCGTCGCATTGACTTCCTCGACGGCACAGTGTTTTCGCCCACCGAGCAGTACCTCACGATCGGCACGATGCTCGAGCAGCCACCCGCGGGCTCGCCGCCCAGTGACTACACGGGGATGAACATCTACTACCGCTCCATCCAGCAGCGCGAGTCTGATGTCCTCACCATCCACGACTATCTCTGGCGTTGGGACACTGACTGGTTCTGGTGCTCACGGGCATTTGGCGCGCAGAAGCGGTGGGTTCGTCGCCTGTGGCCGAAAGCCAAGTTACGCAGCGACGTGTATTGGAAGATCGTCGCACTCGACCGGCGGTTCGACTTCACCGGTCGATCCGCGCGTCTGCGCCACAAGCCATTCCACGAGCCTGTCGTTCAGGACATCGAGGTTCCCGTTGATCGGCTTGCCGAATTCCTGGAGTTCTTCCATCGCGAGGTTGGGATCGAGCCGATCTGGGTTTGCCCCTTGCAACAGCGCGATCCCACCGCCCGTTGGCCCCTCTATGAGTTCGATCCGGCAGTCCTCTACGTAAACGTGGGTTTCTGGTCGGCCGTCACGCTCGAGCCGGGCGAGGACCCGGCCGATGGTCGGGTCAACCGGCGCATTGAAGAGGTGGTCACGGCCCTGGATGGCCGCAAGTCCCTGTACTCCACCGCCTTCTATGACCGGGAAACGTTTTGGTCGATCTATGGCGGAGTGCAGTACGCACACCTGAAGTCCCATTACGATTCTCACTCAAGGTTGCGGGGGCTCTACGAGAAAGTCGTGGAACGCCTGTAGGTCGTCCAGCAGCAGCGTCGGTTTCCCCACTGGCGCGCACGAGATTTGCCGCACGGCAAGGAGGCAACACCATGGCTATGACGCTGGCGCAGGCGTTCGAGCTCATTGTTCCCGCCGAGCGAGGTGTCGGATTTCGCGCCTACGACGGATCCACCGCCGGGCCGGCCGATGCGGCGGTGACCCTCGACATTCGCACCCCGCGCGCTGTCGAGTACCTGGCCTCCTCCCCCAACCAGCTCGGTCTGGCCCGCGCCTACGTCACCGGCGACATGGAGATCATTGGCAGCGCCTATGACGCCATGACCCGGCTCTACCCCATGCCGATGGACCATCTCACGGCCGGCGACAAGCTCAAGTTGGGCCGGCTACTTGCCGGCAAGGCATTCAAGCGCCCGACCCCGCCGCCGCAGGAGCGCACCCTTAAGGGCGATCGCCACTCCAAACGTCGCGACGCCGAGGCCATCCATCATCACTACGACGTCAGCAACCTGTTCTACTCCTGGGTGCTCGGCCCATCCATGGCTTACACGTGCGCGGTGTTCCCCGATGCCGACGCGAGCCTTGAGGTTGCGCAGGCGACCAAGTTCGAT
>Ga0114968_10000829_pt1 | contig 23499 bp, 30 predicted proteins | sample M_130807_EF_Meta_FD_87020 | JGI IMG/M metagenome (GOLD analysis project Ga0114968, IMG submission 87020) | Freshwater microbial communities from Lake Montjoie, Canada to study carbon cycling - M_130807_EF_MetaG | ecosystem: Environmental > Aquatic > Freshwater > Lake | place: Lake Montjoie... | reverse complement strand
CACCAAGTTCAGTACCCAAGTACTCATATGCTTCATCTAATTCTTCTTGTGTGAAAGCAACACCCTCTAAATATTCTTTGATGAACATTTCAAGACCATACCATACAGTTTCTTGGAAACGACCACCACGTGATTCCATGTATGAATAAACTGTTGTTGTGTTATCCTCATAGAATTTATGGTGTGAGTATTTATACGCATCACCCATAAGTACAAGGTTGTTAGGTTTATCCAATGCTTTTGTGATAATACCTTCTAATGTTTCGATTGAAGACCAATCTTTGTTTTTGATTGCTTCTGCCAATCTAGTTTTAATCACTTCTTTAAGTGCTAAACTTCTTTTTAATCTTCTAGTTTCTGATTGCATACTATTTTGTTTTTATTATCATTATATTTTTTCCTAATTTTTCAGCTTTTGTGATACTATCTTTGGTTCCTTTACTTTCACCATCCCAAAATGCTATGATAGTATCGGCATTGTTAACAATATCGGTATTTCTAAGTGGACCAGCTGCTGGTCCATGTTTCTTCCAATCTGGTTTAAAGATAAGTGTTTGAATGTTATTTTCATTTGCATATCTTTCACCCAATGAATCAGCACCTTTCGCACCACCACTAACCAATAATGTTATTGTATGATGTTTTAAAGTTTCTTTAACCAACTCATAGTCATTAAAACCTCTGCTACCAATTACTGCTAATTTCATGCGATACTTTCTCCGTATTTAGCTTTTGCTTCTTTTATTTTACCTTCACCAGTGTTTTTACTGATTAATTCAGTTCTATGTAAAAAACGTGTCAAAGATTCAAATAACTCTTGGTGTTCTGGCATGATTTCACTACTATAAACGTCAGATGGGTTTATCCAATGCAATGATGCAATATCATCAGATGGTTCAATACGTCCCCATAAGAACTTACCAATGAAAAGTGTTGTCATAATACCAGACTCTGTTTTACCATAACGCCAATCATTTATAGCAGCACTACAAACATATCTAATATCGTCAATTTCAGCGTTTCCACCAGTTTCTTCTTTAAACTCACGTTTAGCTGCTTGTTCCCAAGACTCATCAGTTCTATCAACAAACCCACCAATAAAACGATAAAACTCTTCGTTTGGTTTTTTAGCCATAAGGATTTGCCCTTTGTCGTTGTATACGGTGATATCTACTGTTGGATATGTTACTGGTCTAGCAGCATAAGTTGCGTGGATTACACCAGCTCTAAAGTCTTCTGATGCCAATATTTCTCTTGACACTTCTTTACGTACTTCAGTACCAGAATAAAATACATCTGTTGTGTATTCAATTACTGGATTTTTACCACTATAATAAGGAATAAAAGAGTCACGACTACCATACAATACCGCTGATAAATCACCATAAGGTGTTTTGATTTCAGCATCAAGCACTTGTGACCATTTAGCATCTGAGCGATTGTCTTTAAGTGGTAACACAACTGCTTTAGGATAAGCCTCTTGTATCATTGCTTTGCGTGATGCAAAGTCTAAAGGATTATTCTTAGTTCCAGATATTACTGAAACACCTAAAAATATAATTACTTTCTTGTGGTTTTTATAAACCATGTTAAGTAAATTTCTTTGTCCTTCATGCAATTTATGCACTTGGAATCTAGCAACCACTACACCGATTTCATAATCGGATGGGTTAATATTTGATTTTGCTTCCATATTTTAATTTTATAATACAAATGTACAAAAGAAAATCCGAATAAGCAACTTATTCGGATTCTTTTTTATCTAATAAACCCCATGGTTGATTTTTCTTTCTCAACTTGGCTTGAGTAGAATCCTTTATAAGATTCTTTGATTAACGAAACAGTATCGGATAATGACCATTTTTCATCATCTTCAGACATTTCTTTAATATTATCAGATAAGTTAGCAATAAATGCACCAGTGATGTTTGGTTTTTTACCATTTATATTCTCAGTAAGTGCATCATACACTTCTTTAACTCTCCATTGTTCTGGTAAATGAATGTTACAAACTTTAATTATTTGGTCTTCATCTAAGAAACTATAATCTAATGTAAAGTTAAAACGACCTGGTCTTTCGGCAGCTTTATCAACCAACCCTTTGTCATTTGTTGATGCTAATAAACTAATTTTACGTTTCTTAACACCATCAAAGAATGATAAGAATTGGCCTAACAATGATGTGTAACTTCCATTATCACGTGAACCTAAGAATAAATCGATGTCATCCATAATGATTACAGCGTTATCAAAAATTTCACAACCTTCCATAATCATGGTCAAATCATTTGTTGAAAGAAATTCTGGAATAACAAATGTTACATTAGGTATCAATTTTCTAGCTATTTCACGTATAGATTCTGTCTTACCCGTTCCTGGTTCTCCATTTAACAAGTATCTAGCGTTCCCACCTCTCTTTACACGTGAGATAAAATGTTCAATAAATTTCATTTGAATATCATTCAAAATTAATTCATTTGATGACTCTTCGATATCAATTATTTCAATACCTTTAAATCTACCATCCCTTAACTTAACTTTGATACATTTACCTTTGTATTCTGAGTTATTAAACGAAAGATGTTTAATTTTCTCAATGATTTCATGTAACTTGTCGTTTGACACTCCATTTTGAATTGTAATGTGAAGCTGCACTTGTACTTCATTTCTATTATCAACAAAACTTTTTGTTTGAAAAAAGAATTTATTATCATTATCTGGCATATTACATTCATACCAAAAAGAAGCAGTATTATCAAAACTTCCATTCAAATATAGTCTACCTAAAGAATCTGTTGAACCATATGATGTAACTGTAACATCTTTTTGTTTTCGTTTAAAACAATCATATAGATAACTATTTATCAACGCCATTTCAACAAATGTACTTTCTAATGAAAGACTAGTGTACGTGTTATCATCATCGTCATCATCTTCATCATCATCAGATTCTAAATCAGAAATATTAAACCCACGAGGTGGTAAATTAATATCAATTTCCCCCAATAATGGATTACGTCTTTTCGTCATTTTTATAATTTCATCTAATGAAATTTCAACCTCTTTAACTTTCTTTTTACTTTCCATTTTAATTTAATTTTAGTGGTGTCCTACTTTTTCTACTTCTTTTTGTGACATGATTTGTTTCACATCAGTATAATGTATTGGATGATAATCTGTAATGCAGCAACCAACATCCAATACTTTTTTATTATAATACCAATCATAGTTGGTATCTTTCATTAATGACCCATGACAATGACCATGTAAATGCCAAGCACCGTGGTGTGCCTTGTCCCAAGATAATATTGGGTAGTGCATCATCATAATTTCTTGCCATTTTCTAGGGTTATCTTCATCCATTACTGATAAATTGATATAATCACTAACCGTTTCGAAACGATTTAGCTTTCTAATGTCCTTTTCTTTATCATGGTTACCCAATATGTAATGAATTTTACCTTTTAATTGATTGACTAACTCTTGTGTTTGTTTACCATCCTTGTCAAAAGATAAATCTCCTAAATAAAACACAACATCATCTTCTGCAATATAATGATTCCAGTTTTCGATTAGTGCTTCATTCATCTCATTAACGTTTTTATATGGTCTTCCATCGTATTTTATCACATTTGCGTGACAAAAATGATAATCAGATGCAAACCAAATACGTTGATGGTCTAATTTTAATCTCATAATTGTAATAAATAATTAAATGTTAATAATAATTGTGTGTAATGCAGCACTTGGTCTAATCCAATCACAACAAAAAAGTCATGATACTTTTCTTCTTTGTATAATTTACTAGTTAATCTACTCGTAAAATAGTCTGTAACCCAATGACTAGCAAATATCGAAGCAAATGATGTCCAAATACCTAAACTAGTAACATGAATAGATGTAAAAGGAAAAACAAAAGCCCATAAAACAATTGTTGCAAATGTATATACAGATACGTGTAATGTAAGATAGTAGTTACTGCTACTTTTTCTAGTGCTCATGTGATGGGTCTGTAAAATAAAATCCGCAAACCAATGTACTACTAATATAAATAAAATATACCAAATCATGCTAACACTTCTTTAACTATTTTAGATACTACTGCATTATCTGCTTGACCTTTATACACTTTATTGAACGCACCCATCATTTTACCAACATCATCAATACCATCTTTTTTAAATGTTCTGATGATTGAACGAATACTAATTTCATCCATTAACTTTGGTAAGTATGGTTTGATGTATTCTAACTCTGCTAATGATTCAGCAGTATTGGTTTGTTTCAAAGACTTTTCAATTTTCTTTAAAATACCCATAACTGTTTCATCATCGTCTTTACCAGAGCGACCAGATTCATTTTGTATTTCACCCTTTACAACACCTAAAAAGTTTTTCTTTTCCATTTCTTTAGCTTTAAAAGCTGCCATGAAATCTGTGTTGATTCTTTCTTTTAAACTCATTTTATTTTTGTTTTTTAGTTACTAAATAATAGTGATAACCCTTATCACCATCTATAGCATAGAACGCATATTTTAACTCACCACTTTTTACCTTTTCTAAAAAAGGAAGTTTTTCATCAGCCTTAGCCTCTAACGATAGTCTAACATATTTGTTTTCACTTCGTTTAACTTTAGCCTCAGCTTGTTCTTCAACTATTGGTTCAACTATTGGTTCAACTTTAACCTCTTTTTTAGGTTTTTCCTCAACAGCAGTTTGAACCCTTTTCTTAGGTTCAAGTTTAACAATAGGTTTTGGTTCAGCTTTTTTACGTTCTTGTGCCATAATTTAATTATAGGACAAATGTACAAACAAAAAACTGATTAAACAAATTTTTTTTATTGTTTTCTTTGAAAATATTTGAAACGATATTTGAAACCATTTTCTTCATAAATGGCACTTTCATTTATCAACACCCATTCATCTGGGTTAAAACCTTGTAGGTAAGTGTCACCTTCAACTTCAGCCAACACTTCTGTAAGATATAATTTTTGAGCGATTGGAAATAATTCTTTATATATTTCTGCACCACCAATAACAAAATGTTCTGTAAGACCAAAATTAATTGATGATAATTCATAACCTCTTTTTATAAGGTCGATATCGTTCAATACTGTGGCACCTTCTGCTTTGTATGTGGTATCTCTGGTGATAATAATATTATCTCTATTAGGTAGAGGTCTAAACTTCTCTGGAAGCGATTCCCAACACTTTCTACCCATGTAGACACGCTTTCCATCAGTAAGTGATTTAAAGTTCTTTAAATCGTCTGGGATATGCCATGGCAATTGATTATCTTTACCAATAACCATATTGGTAGACGCAGCAACTATAATACTAATCATTTCTCTTTGCGTATTATTTTACCATCTTGTTCTGTAATTGATACATACGTATCATTCTTACCATAAGCAAATGGTGTAAAAACTTTTGAATAACCTTGATTCAACCAACGCTTAAAGATTAATTCACCTTTTGCGTTAAATAGGTACAATTCGTTACCTAATATCTCTTTTTTAAACGTCCCTTCCATAATGAAACTATTGGTTTGTAAATATAAACTAAATTAACTATGATAACCATAAAGTTTAAAAAAACCAATGGGTATCTGCCGTGATAATGTGAATACGTTATAAATAAAATGCAACCTATCACATTCAATAATCTTAACAATACTATGTCTTTAACAATAAAAGATATTAATACTATTACTGAGGCAAAATATGCCAAAATTTCCATATAAAAATCCATTCTTAATTTGGGTATCTAATCACATAACTGAATATGTATTCAGCTAGGAACTTAATGTTATTTTCGTTATAATTCATATTAATTTAATTTTAAATTAGTTAATAATTCACAATTTAAACAATATAATGGTGCTTCGTCACCTATTGGTGTGTTAATATAAGGAACACCATTATTTGTTCTTACTTCAAGAACTTTACATTTTTCGAATTTACAGTGAACATAACACATAACAGCATCACAACGATTACATAAAGCAACTGGTTCACCAAAGCTAATTGAGATTTTTGGTTTCATTTTTTATAGCAATTTCTTTTTCCTCAGTGCTTAAAAGACCTTTACCATATTTCTCAATTCTTTCGTAATACCTTTTTTTAACTTCTTCAGTTATTGGAATTGGTTTACCTTCATCATTAATTCTAACAAACTTTATGTTTGTTTTTATTGCGATTTCTTGGTCGCCAGTATAAACATCATGTTTTCTTAATTCTACATACAAAGTTATAGAAGTTTTTCCAAAATTCAAAACTTTTGCATATAATTTAATTATGTTATTTACCTTTACTGGTTTATCAAATATCAAGTCATCAATTTTAACTGTTACAACTCTTGGGGTATCACATATTTGTGCTACATACGCTGCACTGCTTTCATCAATAATTGATATTAACCTACCACCGAATACATTTGAATGTACACCGACATCACTGGTCTTGCATAAATAGGTTGTTACTAATTCCATATTTTCTTGTTTCACGAATTAATTAATTAATACTAGTTGACCTTTCTTTCACCTTATTATCTAATTGGTCATTATTTAAACAGTAGCAGTCACCTTTGAAAACCCAACCTTCGTTTGTTCCAACGTTATCCACTTCCCCCTTTTTCTTAAATATCGCTTCTTCGAAAAATTTATCTTTTTCTTTCCACCCAATAATCCAACCTTTTGATAAATCAGATAAAATAGCAACAAAACAATAGTAATCACATTTCTGTCTTATGTTGTAAGCGAATATGTTAGCTCTGTGATATGGTTTTGGTTCAAAGTTTTGTAATTTTGTTTTAACATCGACTTTTTTACCTCTGATTATCATATCATAATCATATGAACCAACATATTTTGTTATCTTTTTAAATTGGTCCCAAACAATCACTTCACCTAATGCACCAACTTCGTTGCCTTTGCCTTCAGTCACTGACCCTTTCAAAACATTAAACTCATATAATTCTTTTGCTCTTTGTTTTTGGTCGTCAGTAATATCAATTTCAATCATTTCATATTATTTTATTTTAAATGTTATATTAAAGCATTTTTGTTAATTGCTTGATTGATTCAGTAATCAATTCGCTTTTTAATGCGTATTTATTTTGGTCAGCAACGTCAATTAAAATGCATAATGTTTCACAAACACATTTTATGTCATTTACAATCATTTCACGTGCTTCATCTTTATTTGTTGGTGATGGAATTTCAGCACCTTTACCAATCAGTATTGGTTGCTCTCTTTCTGTGTCTACGTCAATAGTAATAAGATTCTTCATAATAATTTTTTACTAAATATACAAATAAAAAATGGGTTTATCAAGTATTTATATATGTAAAACTTAATATTATGGCAAAAGCAGTTAAAACAGTATCTTCTACTAAAATTAGTAAAGGTAAAAAGAAAAGACCAGGAGTTCATTCTAAATGTAAAACTTCAGTATCTAAAAACGCTAAGAACTATAAAAAGAAAAGCGTAGGACAAGGTTAAAAACAAAAAAGGAGCTAATAGCTCCTTTTTTTATTTTCTCATTAATTCTTTTCTTTTTGATTTGTTTGCTTTATGTAAACCTTTTAATTTATCTGGAATTCCTTGTTTTTTAGTTTTTGAAACAGCTTTTGACGCTTCTGAACCAGCTGGTTGTTGTCCATGTAATAATAATGCAAAATTTTTGTTAGTACAACAAGCTAATGAATCATCATAATCAATAGGTAATCTTTCATTAATTGCTTCTTCTTCACTAAACACAACTTTAGAATATCTTAACCCATTATCTACAATTGTGTTATAATTTTCTTCATCCATAGAAGCAATTAAATTCATATTGTTAGGTACAGATGATTTATTATTAATCCAAAAAGTTAATGATGTTGTATGTGTATAAAATGTTATTTCTGGAAATTTTTGACAAACTTTAATCCAAGCTTGGAAATAAGAATTAGAAAAGAAATCACCACCTTCATGAATTCTAAAAATTTTAGAAGTAAAATTAGCATTTTCTAATGATTCAATTATTAAGTTAGCCATGCCATCAACACCACCAGTTTTATTAGCATCCTTCAATAAATTTAAGTTACTAAAAACATTTTTATTTAATGAAGGATATTGACCTTGTTCTCTAGCAGCATAACATTGAAATTTAGTTTTTTCACTAGCTTTTTTAACAGCTGAACCATCTGAAAATCTTTTACCCATTTTAGCTGGAAAATTTTTACACGCTGTTGCTGCTGGACATGTAAAACCAGCTGGTAATGATAATGAAGGCCAGTCTAATTTTGTGTTAGATTTTGAAAACTTTAATAAACACACATTTTCATCTGTCGTTGGTTCTGATGGTTTATCTCCATGACCATATGGGTCAAAATCTTCTTCTTCTCTTAAATAAACTGATAATTCATTTAATGCGTCTATGTTTTCTTGTATATTACCAGAAAACGTATAATAATCTTTAACTGTTTCAAATAATTTAATTGAGTCTTCAGTTAAATTTGTTTTTATTATACCTTCTCTTAATAGTTTTTTAATCATGATATCTATTTTAGTTATAAATATCAAAAAACATTATAAAGTAAACTTTTCTATCTCAATAAACGGTATAAAACCATCTATTCTTGTTTCAGCAACATCTTCGTAATGCTGCAATTCTTCTAAGAAGAAATTACCCATAGTATAGTTGATAGTTAAAAACGCTTCCTTTTCAGCATCCCACATGGCAACATGTTTTCCTCTCCATCTATGACCATTGTAATATACACCACCAATCAAGTCTTTTTTAGGTATCATCCTATCAACCATTTCTTCTAATTCAGCAGCATCTTTTTGTTTCTGACGTTTCTTTTCCTCTTTATGCTTGATTAGATTTTCTTTTACTTCATCAGCTTTATCTTTGCCAATAAGTTCAGTCAATTTATTATATTGTTCTGGTTTCATAATACGTTACATGTTGGTTTATTAATAGTTGTGTACCCGAAGAGATTCGAACTCTTGACCCCTCCGTTAAAAGCGGAGTGCTCTACCAACTAAGCTACGAGTACATATGTACCCCCGATGGGACTCGAACCCATGACCCCTCCATTAAAAGTGGAGTGCTCTATCCAGCTGAGCTACGAAGGCGTGTTTTTTCCATTGACACTCGTAACCAGCTTGGCCGAGTGCCTTATCGTTTTATCTTTCGCTTAATGTTGATAGAATTTTTCATAATTTTTAGTTTTTTTATAATTTTATTTTAGTGGGGGCGGCTGGAATTGCACCAACGTTTTATCAAATTTACAGTTTGCGTGAATAATTTTGATTTTTGCTGCAAACATTCTTTAATCTAAAAAGGCAGAATGTGATTATCTAACATTTCAACACCCCCAAGTGAGCGAGAGATGGGATTCGAACCCACGACCCTCTGGTTGGTAACCAGATGCTCTACCACTGAGCTACTCTCGCATTTGTTAAGTTTTAATTTTCACCAGACTTAACAACTGGCTGAGAGCAGATATTCAGAATCGAACTGAAATCCCAGGCTTGGAAGGCTAGTATAATAAAACCATTATACGATATCTGCAAATTTCGAAGAAAGACAGTCACGGCCACCTCTAGGTTCTTTCTTCTATTGTTAACCGAGGCAAAATGTGGCTCGACCCTAGTTAACACATGTTTTTATTTTCTACCTTTAACCCACCCTTCATTTAGATAGGTATCAATCTCTTCTTTTTTAATTTTTTTATTTAAACCATCTTTGGTTATCCAACATGTACCATATTGACTGTTTGTTTCACCAACTCCAGTACCTTTTTTAGTTTCACTCATTTTTTGTTTAGCATCATCAGAATGTGTTTTTCCATTCCAATCATAATTAATCTTTCTTTTTTTAACACCATTGATGAATGCTAGTTTCATAGAATCCGATAACTTTTTCATTGTTATTTTTCTATATTCACTATCTTTTAATTTATCACGTAAAATTTGTTGTGCTAAAACACCACCTTTTTTACATGCTTCTAAACTAACAAACCCTCCAGTTCCACCACACATAAGGTTCATACAGTTGTTATCTAAAACCATATCTTCAGTAATGGCTTTTATTTCTGCTTCAATCAATAATTCACGTGTCTCAAAGAACTCTAAAATCTCTTTATTATGATTATCAACACCATATTTTCTTAATGATGCTCTTAATCGTCTTCCACTTCCCATATAACCATCATCAATGTTACATGTACTGTGCATTCCTATATACCATCTACCAGTAACCAAACAAGTAGTTTTGTATAGGTAATGTATGTTTGCTTTTTTCCTTGCCATATATCTATGTTTTATTATAAATATACGACAAGGTACAAAAAAGTCAAGCGAGCCTTTGATAGGATTCGAACCTACGACCCCTTCATTACAAGTGAAGTGCACTACCAATTGTGCTACAAAGGCATAATTTTTGTTGGAGGGGAGGGATTCGAACCCCCGTACCCTTACGAGAACAGATTTACAGTCTGCCGCCTTTAACCACTCGGCCACCCTCCAATAAATCAAGATAGCATTTTCTGATTCAAATTAAAAGTTTGATAGTTGTAAAATTGCTGAAGCTATCTTTTATTTTTCTTTTACAAATGTATAAACAATTTTTAACATATGCAAGTTTTTTTGTGAAAATTTTCACTTTGTTGTCCCACAAGGGTTCGAACCTCGACTCTTCTGGCTCAAAACCAGACGTGTTGCCAATTACACCATAGGACAATATTAACTTCCCAAAACTTGTTTTTTAAATGGCTTTTGGGAAACCATTATTGTCGAATAGGCTGGATTCGAACCAGCGTGCTCGGCATTCCAAATGCCGCTAGATAAACCGCTCCTATACTACTCGATAATTTACATTCCTACTATTGTATATGTATAACCCAAAATAAACCAATATGTCAAATAACGTTCCTACATTGTAATTTGGTGTAGGTACCAAATAAAAAAACCCGAAGTCATTTCTGAAATCGGGTTTGGAATATCTTGTAATTAAGAATCTTTATTCTTCGTTACTCAACAGATATAACATACCCGATACACTCGGCTTTCCGCCTTGCGTTTGTTTCGGTTGATATGTCGTAAATGTTGTTTTCATAATTTCTCTTTTTTGTATAGCTTTGTGCTACTGTTTTAATTAAATATACTCTTATTGTTAAAAGTTATACAAATGTACGAACTATTTTTACATTTGTCAAGTTTTTTTACAACTTTTTTTAATTATTTTTAATTTTATTTAATTCATCCCTTATTTCAGCAGCTTTTTCGTACTCTTCAGCAGCAATAGCTTCTTCTAATAATTCTTCTAAAGATTTGTGTTCGTCTTCATCAAATGGTGCATCTGACACTTCTAATTTAACAATTTCACCATCTTCAACTTCCCATATTGTTTTTTTAAAATACAATTCATCTTCATTGAAATACTCAACTCTAGATGGGTCGCCATATTCATTGTCTATTTTAAACTTTTCATCTTCATCATCTATTTGCTTAGCACTAGATAAAATGTTTATTAATTTAGATAATCCGTCACTAAATTCTTCTCTTGAAGGTTTAGATTTCTTTTTTGGTTCTTCAGAATTCTTTTTATTAAAGAATTCGTCAAATAGTTCATCAAATGTTTTCATTTTTACTTTTTTTTTTAAAAATTTTTCATGTAACCCAATAATCTTGTCTTTAATGAGTTTGATTGGATTCATTTTGTAAAGGTACATAAAAAATCCAAAAAAAACAAATGCTAACGCATACATAATCGCCATAGTCATCCAATAATTTTTTGTTAATAACGTAATACAGTAAACAACAACATCATAACCCAATGGATTAACAAATAATGCTATTGTTACAAATAAGTTTCCTAAAACTCTTTTTTTTAATCTAAAAAATAAGTGCGACAGCAATAAGAACACAAATGCCAATCCATATAGAATGTACATTGTATTCCAATAATCGTTGGTTAACTGCATCAGTTTGAAAACCAGTATGTCGAACCCTAAAGGGTTCAGAAAAGTCGCTATCATGAGGCAAACTGTCCCCACAACTTTTCTGCTTACTGTTACATTCACTATCCATTTTTTTTTAATTAAAAACAACAACCTTAACTCTGCTTAAAAGTTGTTCTTATGAACAAAGTCTTTATTATAAATATCTAATAAAACTAAATATACGTCTTTTTTTAAGATAATTAAAGTTTTTATCGTTAGCATACGCTTCTTTTTCAAATGAAACATTATAATACCCCTTTCTATAATACTCAATAAGATACCAAATATAGAATGGTATAATTAACATTTCAATTTGTTGTCTTAGGTGAATCCTTTCATGGTTTATCAACTCTTGCGTTGCTACCACTTTGCTATTCAATATAACAAAAGGGTAGAACGCCATAGCTGCTGGTAATTGACCACCACCTAAAAAGAATGTCAAGAACCTTAAAAACCTATCACTTACTATTATCATCTTCAAAATTGTTTTGATAAACCCATATATGATTATATAAGTTTAATATTGTTAATTCTAATTGAAAAGATGGTGAATGTTCACTCTTATATCTGTCTAAATTACATTTAACCTCAAAGAATGTAATACCATCTTTAAAATCTCTAATACGACCAAACAACTGTATCTCATAGAAGAGATTTTTAAACAATCTTAATTGACCATGTGCAATTAGACCTAATTTACCAAAAAAATTTATCATTGTTATGATTTTAATAATATTTCTTTTATGTCAGCAACCACTTTTCTATGACCCTCACCATATGGTGTCCAAGCTAATCCCATTTTCTTTAAATCATAGTGTTTTAAGACTGTTGAATATTCAGTTGTACCCTCTGGGTTACCAATAATATAAATACTATCAGCCAATTCAGCAGCCAATCTGATATCGTGTGTTGAAAATATGATTGTGTTATATTCGTCAGCATCCAAAATCTTTTGGAAAGATGTTTTAACTTTCTCAATGTTTCCAACGTCCAATCCAGAGAATGGTTCATCCAAAATCATAAAATGTTTAGATGATAACATTTGCTCAATGATTGCAGTTCTTTGTCTTTGACCACCAGATAACTCACATGAGTATTTATTTTTGTGTTCTAATAAACCCCATTCAGTTAAAAACTCAGTAATCAACTTATCTTTCTCTTGTTTTGTCGTTTTACTTTTTCTTAATGCATATTGACAAATCTGATATACTGTTTTATGTCTGAACAAAGTGTATTTTTGGTCAACAAACCCTACATCACCTTCAGCCAATATTTTTGCATCATCTGCAACTTCTGTAGCCATATCACTTATCAAAATCTGTCCAGACATTGGTTTAACCAATCCAGTTAACGCTTTGAACAATGTAGATTTACCTCTACCAGAACGACCTAACACCGCAATTGTTTGTCCAGTGGAATCGTGACCATCTCTTACTATATTTTTCTCAATGATTGAAACATCTTTAAGAATTGTTTTTCCTTCATACCCAACGCTAATCTTATCAACGTATAATATTGTATCTAATTCTCTATAACTCATGTCTTAATAATTTGAATATCTGAATATTAATTTACGTAATTTAGTGATGATAAAGTCCAATGATAACCCTACAACTACAATTATAATTTGTAATGCAATTACTCTACCATTGTCACCTAACTTGTCACTATTTTTGATTAAGAATCCCATACCACCAGCTGCTGCTAATATAGACTCAACAGTTACAAGCATCATCCATACAATTGCTAAGTTTTGTCTTACCAACTCTAACACGTAATCTAATCTACCTTTTATAACTACTTCCCATAGAATTTCCCAACGATTGCATCCTAGCGTTTTTGCATGGTCCAATTCTTCTTTGGGGATGTCTTGTATCATTTGAATAAGAGAAGTCGTTAGAAACGTTGTCATGAACACTACAAGCACCCATACTTGAAGACTTCTAGCATCGTTAATAATGATAGCTAAATAAAAAGCAATACCAGTCAATGGAAGATATCTTAATTTAGATATAAATGTACCTACTGGCTTCATAATTGGAATTGCTGTTGAATATGCAATGACCAATGAGATAATCACTGATAAGAAGACAGCATGTGCACATAACGCTATTGAACTAACAATGTGAACTACTAATCCTTCAGCCCATAAATCACCAAACCCATGAATAACTTGTGTTGGTGTAGGGAACATATGTGATGTTCCAAACATGTTCAAAGTCCAAAATGTAAGTATTGCTATTAGCCAACCTAACATGATTGTACCTCTTGATGTACTTTTAAGTTCTTGAAACGGTTTAATTAAATTTTTCATATTTTTATTTTTAATGGTTAAAAAAAATCCCTAACTAAGTTAGGGACTTTAATTTAAATAATGTTAGATTATTGTAATAATGTAATCTCTACACGTCTGTTTTTCGCTTTACCAGCAGCTGTTGCATTAGTCGCAACTGGGTCAGTGTCACCCAAACCATCCACAAATTGGATACGAGTTCTAGGGATTCCACGATTAACCAAGTAATCAACAACTGAGTTAGCACGACCTCTAGACAATACCATGTTTGATTGTGGGTTACCTACGTTATCAGTATGTCCAACCACTTTCAATTTAGTTTGCTCAGCTTGGATTAACAAGTTGTAGATAGTTTCTAGAGTTTTTTCAGACCCTTGGATAGTTGTACTTGCAGTAGCAAAGCTAATATTCCATTGACCATCAGCCATTACTTTTGTTTTATTCTCAGCGTAGTTAAACGTTTGTGTTTTACCAGCATCAACATCAGTAATTGATTTCAAAAAGTATAAGTTAACAGCATCTTCGTATTGTACAACACCATCTTTACAAGTTTCATTGAAACCACATGGGTTCAAATCTGTCAAGTACATAGATACTTGGTTGTATACCGCTTTATATCTGTTGTTACCATCAGTGATTCCGTAGTATTGCATAGCATCAGCGTAGTTAAACACTCGTGTACCACCAATATTGTAATCTAAACCACCTTTTGTACCTTTTTGACCTTTAAACATTTTGTACCAATAGTCAGCTGTTTCAAAGTTATATGTTTTTGCAACACATTCAGCTGCTTTACGAGCCCATTTGTCATATTGTTTAATTTGGTTAGCAGCAGTATATGATTGTTTCAAGATATTTGTTACTTCTTTTTCGTGTTGTAACGCCCATTCTTTAACAACTATGATTGATGTAGCCATTTGGTTAACAAAGTCTTTTGTAGATACAACATCTGTAAAGCCAGTCAATGCATCAAAAGCCATTTTATCACCTGGTGTCCATGTAGTTGCACCATCAATTTTTCTATTTACTGTCTTACCAGTTAATTTACCATCTTTAACTTCTTTCAAAGGCACAGTAAATCCAGTGTTTTGAGATTTAATTAATTCTTTTACAGAGTTGATAAAGTCATCATCTTGTGATGGTACAAAGTTCAATGCAGATGCATCATAAGTTGTTGGGTCTGGGTTAACTGGTATACCATTTGCAGATGCATAGTTTACAGCAACTACCCAATCCCCATCACCGATTACAGACGATACAACAGCACCTCTAAGTGTTTGTGGGTTATCTTGCCATACTTTAGGACCGATTAATTTGTCCTCACCATATGATAAACCGATAGCACCGATATTAACAACATGATATTTACCTTTACCAAATTTTTCATCTAACGCTTTTTGAGTAGTTGTAATATAAAAAGGTACACCATCACCCATTATCGATACAGCAAACGCTGATTTTTGTGATTTTGGATAAGCAACCCCTTTGCTAAATTCCTCAACAAACTTGATTTGCATATCACGTAAACCACCAACCATGTCTTGACGAACGATTTCTAAATTTACATCGGCAGCTTCCATAAGCGACCCTTCAGCCGTTGTTGGTCCACCATTTGCCACAATCATACCAGAATTACCATTCCATGCGTACTCAGCGATTCTAATCAACTTGCTTTCGTCAAAGTTACTAGACACTTCAGTAGATGGTAAAGGTAATTCAGCACCTTTAGTTACATTGTTTAAGTCGTCACCATTAATAGCTAACGCTTTCATTTCTTTTGAAACTGCAACTCTTAATCCAGGTGCGGCCATATACACAACTGCTAAAACAATTGTTAACCCAACACCCATAATTAACATTTTACTTAATTTGGTTAAACGATTCCATTTTGCCGCTAAACCACCTTGTACTCCATTAACATTTTCCATTTTTTTCTTTTTTCGTTTTTTACTTTAATAATTTATTTTTGTTTCTAAGATTAAAATCTGTATTTTTTAATAGATTTAATCCACTCTAACAAACAAGAGATTTTTACGTGATTCGATGTTTTTGACATTTTCTTTTTTTTTAGTTAAACATTTAATTTGATATTACAAATGTATGGAGAATATTTTAATTCTCCAAACATTTTGCAACTTTTTTTAAAATAATTCTCCAAATCCTCCAGATTTAACTTTATCTGATTGAGAAAGAGTATATTCTGGGTTTGAATATTGTTTTGCTTGTGGTATGATATCTTGACCAACTTTGATTTTATCAGCCACAGCATTCAAGTTTGCATACAATTCATCAGAATCTAATGAGTAGTTACTTGTAAGTGTTTCGATATCTCTCAAGTTACCAGCAGTAATTGCGATATCATTAGCAATAGTTGATGTTACAACATCCAATGCATAGTCGAATTCCCATCCTTTTGTGAAACCCATTGCTGATTTAGCAGCACTAGTCGCAGCGTTAGATTTTTGACCGAACTCATAGTCTTTCTTCAACATATCGATAGTTGCATCAAAGTCTTGGATTTTGATATCCATAACAGTTTCAACCATAGTAAGTTTTTGACCCATTTTCTTCATGATAGCGGCACGTGAACCATACTTTTGAACAAAGTCTTTAGATTGGTTTAATTTGTTGGCTACACGTTGTGCTTCAGCCAAAATCTTTTGTAATTCAGATGCTCTGTTTACATAATCATCTTCTGATTTAGCATCAATACCCATCTTTTGAACCATAGCATCCATTTCATGCTTAATCTTTTCAGCTTTACCTTGTAAAGAGATGATACGTGTTTGACCAGATTCAGCTTCTTTCTCAGATTTATCAGCTTCTACTTCCATCTCAGTTTTTAATGAAGCGATGTTACCTTTAGCTGTTCTGAAAGTACGTTGATTTTCAAGCATTTTTTGTCTTTCGATTTCCAACTGAGCAAATGGGTCATATTTGATAAGTGCTTTGTGTAAGGAACGTGTAAATAAACGAATCGCTTTCACAATCACTGGTGCCATAATAACTCCAGCTATAATCAAAACACCAGTTGCTGCTACAGCTAAGAATTGTCCAATTGCTTGGAAAACTGGTGGTAATACATAAGTCCATGTTAAATAACCCACACCAATAAGTGCTGCTAATTTAAAGAACCAGAACATTCCTTTTTCACCTTTACGGAAACTTTCTACTTTTGCAGAGATTTCGTTTTGGTCAAAGTGTTTTAAAATTGGCAACTCAGATAAATTTGCTTTAAATGATGTTGCTGTTTCAGTTTTAGTTTGCATTTTTCTACTTTTTATAAATTGTTAATAATTCCATTTTTAACTTGTTCAATAGATTGAACGATTTTGTTTTTAGCCATGTCATTTGCTGACAATTTGCTATCTACTTCACTCATCATCGGTGCATACTTCACATCGATAACTGATAACTTGTTTTCTCTGTCAGCAATCTGAGTTTGGATTGCTTCTAGTTGTTGTCTTAACAAAGATAATTCACCTACAAGAGATTCATTCTCATTTTGTTTTTGAGTTGTTAAGTCTTGTTTCTTAGATAAACCTTTTGAGTTATAGTCTTGGTAAACTTTGTTAATTTCAGCAATATAAAACTCTGATTGTTGCACCAATTTATCTTTTGAAATAGACTTGTCCATAGCACTAGCCATAGTCAATGCCATAACATAGATTTGTGGGTTTGTTGGTCCAGCTTGCATCACAGCTTGATAAAACTCATAGAAGTCATACCCAGGTTGGTTTAATGAATCAAAACCATTTTGGTACAAATCAAATGCTTTCTCTAAATGCTCATTAGACACTTGTGTTGGTATAGTAGTTGTTGGTGTTGGTGTTTCTGTTTTACCAAAACCAAACGCACTAAATAACCCTCCACTTTCTTCTACTTGAGGAGTAGAAGATGGAAACTTTGTAGTCGCAGCAGTATTAGTTGGTTTTACAGTTTCCACTTGTTTTGGTTGTTCGTTAGCGTTTTCATCACTAACGATGAATAAATCTCTTAATCCCATTTCTTAAATTTTTAATGTTGATACAAATGTATACATAATATTTCAATTATGCAAACTTTTCTGGAATTTTTTCTATATGTCTTGTTAAAATAATATAAGAACACCACGCAATGTCTATTGTTTGCTCAAAAAAACCTTCTTGTATTCTATAATGTGACATGTCACAATTCCACAAAGCATTTTTGATACCTTTCGCAAATTCTTCTATTTTTGTTGGTGTAATTCTAGGAACTGGAACTTTGATTGTTTCTGGTAGATATTTTTCTTCCAATTTATGATACCATTTACGATTCTCATAAAAAGATTTTAAATAACCTTCTTCATCTTCTTCCCTTTTTTTGTCATTAAACCAATATGGTTCTTCTTTTTTCTCTAAGGTTTCCCATTCAGCAGTTTCTTCTTCTGATACTTGGATAATTGTTCTAGATTTTAGCATATCTGTGCTAAGTGTTGGTAAATGTAGTGCGATGATGTATTCACCGACCATCATACCTAATTGGTAATTTAATGTCATTATTAAATTTTTAAATATTCGAAATTCATACTGGGCTCGAACCAGTGTCTGATGGCTTAACGCCCTCCGTGGTGCCACTCCACTAATGAATCAACTATCTCCTTTTGCTCGGCAAAGCTCCATTTGATAGAACGGATTATACGGTTTCAACTAGATTGCCGTCCAGTATCTTTTGTACTCCCCAATTTTGTTGAAACAGAGTGGATTCGAACCACTATCTCACTCTTTGTACGTACCGCAGAGCGTAATACCATTATACTACTGTTCAATCCTTTTGGGCCGAGAGTTTTACCTCCGAGCTTCCACCACTTTGTTTTACTAAACAAAGAAAATAAGAAGAACAGAGACTAGTGGGAATTTACCCATTGTGGCCACAATCTCATTCAACTTACGGTTACAAACCGCAATAATTGAACTAACACTAGTTTGTTCTTGTACAGCGTGTAGGATTCGAACCTACGACCCATCCACCACAATAAAGCAGCGGTGCTCTACCAGCTGAGCTAACGCCATATTTGAGTACCAAGATTGCTCTTTTTGTGCTACCATTACACCACACGCCCAAACCTCTGTTAGGACATGCTGGGATTCGAACCCAGACCGCTTGTTATCCATACAATTTTTGAGTTTAATTGCTGAAACAATCTTTTAATTACTCTGTTTAAGGAGCAGAGGACTCCAATTTGGGGGGACAAGATTAACTTTTTTTCATACGTGCTCTAACCAGCTGAGCTACAGACTACTTAAAGTCTGATGGGACTCGAACCCACGACCACGGCATTAACAAGGCTTGAATTTTTGGTTGCTGAAATAATCTTTTTACCCTTGTAACATTCTACGCAGTTCCCCACGTAGAATATCATTGCTAATTACTTACCAGCTGGTGCAACGTTAATTGAACCTACTGAACCAGCTTTCGCTCTTTCGATACCAGCAGAACGCTCAGCATCTAATTGTTCGTACAACTTAGTAACTTGTTCTTGTAAGAACGTGTTTTGTGTTGCTAACGTACCAATTTTTGCAGCGTTTTCAGCAGCAACAGCTTTGTTCTCAGAGTGAATTAATTTAATTTCATTCTCGTACTGAGATTTTAAAGTTGCAGCTACAGTAGCTACTTCTTTCTTAACTGTTGCTTCAGTGTTTGTTCTAGAAGTTTCTAAATCAGAACGTAAAGTTGTTAAGTCAGATGTTGAGATAGATGTGTATCCGTTTGAACGTAACCACTCATTTACAACTCTTTCTTGGTTAGCTTTGAAAGACAATTCTAACTCAACGTCATATTGTCTACGTTTCTCAGCGTACTCTACTTCTAATGAAGAAATTGCTTCTTCTTTGTTAGCTACTAACATAGTTAATTGCTCTGACTGGTCCGATAAAGTAGAAACTGTTGCAGTTGCTGCTTTTAATTCATTAACAGCCTTAGCGATTTGTGCTGCTGCTTGTCCTAAAACTACTTCTGTATTTGCAGAAGCTTTTCTTGCTGGTGTACTTTTTGGTGTTGCCATACTCTTTTTTTTCTTTTTTTTTACTTTTTTATTTTATGATAATTAATCCAATTTTTATGTTACTAATATACGACATTTTTAAGCAAATGTCAAGTTTTTTAGTAACTTTTTTAAAGAAATTTAAGAATGTAACACTCTCATTTCTAATACTTTTCAAAGAACTTTTTCTATACTACAAATGTACTAACTTTATTTTACGTTTGCAAGTTTTTTCCAAACTTTTTTTCATTTTTTTCAGAAGTCATGAGCCGAGTATTTTTGACCTTCACGCTGGTACTCGTTCCAACTTGGCTAATGCTGCTCACTCTTCTTTTGTCGGAAGGGTTAGATTCGAACTAACACTTAGCGGTTCCTAAATAGCGTTTAAATTGCTGAACTTAATCTTTAAAACAGATTAATCTTTTTGCATTCCGCTGCCTCTACCGATTGGGCTACCTTCCATTATTGTGATTCCGACACGATTCGAACGTGTGACCTACGCATTAGAAGTGCGTGGCTCTATCCAGCTGAGCTACGGAACCGTAATTTAGTGAGTATCATGGTGGTTATGTGAGGCACTACTGAGAAATAATTTAACGGTTTGCCAGCCTTTTCATGTTCAATACTCTAAAGATTCTACTATCTCCATTACTGAGAATCACCTAAATGTGGACCACCTTGGAATCGAACCAAGCACCTACTGATTATGAGTCAGTTGCTCTAACCAACTGAGCTAGAGGTCCATTGTAACCGAAGATAGATTTACGGAATCTGGTAGGTTCTTATGTTTCTACTTCACACACCATTAGAGAGCTGGGTTTTACGACAATACAATTAAGAATGTCTACCTATCCTTAGTGTGTACCTTTCGACACGTCTCTCCACGCTTCCTATCCTACGTCTTTTTCGGTTACGTTTTTTTAGAAATTTAATGTTTTTTGGTTTGATGAACCATAAAGATTAATTTCATAGTTTTCTGGTAATTTAAGATTCTTAACAGTTTCGTTTTTAACGAATTTCTCCCAACTATATGCGATTAATTTCATTAAAGTTTCACTAGTGATTCTGTAATTATCATCAGTTGTAGATTTAAGTAATCTATTTCTTAATGAAATAATTGGTGAACCTTGTTTTAAATCGATACCAGTTGATAGTTTAGTTAAAAACTCATCAGCTAAAACTTCATCAATCTCAGATAACAAATAATGAAACCCACCTAAAATAGTTGCTTTCAATAACCCATTACTTTTTTTCGACATAGCAGCACCAAATTTAATGCTCTCATCAACATTTGTTAATGTTGTGTAGTAACTTTCAATTTGAGTATTTGTCAAAGTTCTACTTTCTGATGCTCTATAAACAGAACCAAAATTTCCGTTTTTAAAAGAGTAAACAAATTTACAAACAGATGCAGCAGTTGTATAATTACCAACACCAGCAATAGCTAAAACATCAGAACCAGTTCTTTTTCTACCGTTATCCATAGTAGCAAAACTTTTAGGGTCAAGACCAGTTGTAACTAAAAATCTCAATGCAATACCAGTTAAAACAATTGCTTGTAATCTGTGTTGACCATTTGACACATTAGCTTTACTGTTGAAAGATATTGGTTCTCCATTGAATGACCAATTACCAGAATTAATTTCTTTAACTAATTTAGCAACATTACTTTGTGAAAAAGGTCTATTTTCGCTATTGTGATTTTCTAGTATTTCAGCTGCTAAATCTGGGGTTACTAAAACAAACCTTACTTCACACTCATGACCGTCAATTACATCACGACCAACTTTTGACCCAATAGTTGTGTACGCATCTAACAAATCAATTAACTCTTCAAATTTTTGTTTGTCGATATCGATATCGACTGTTTTACTCTCATTATTCATACTTATTTTATTTTATTTATATTACAAATTTACTAACTTTTTTTTTAAACTTCCAAATATTTTTAAATATTTTTTTTAATCTAAATAAATGTCGTGGTATTCAATTGCATATGCATTAACCATTGCACCCATTTCAAAATAATAATAGAACATACCTTCACTACGTGAATTTTCTAACATGCTAACTATATAGTTAGCGATTAACTGTAACACTTTTATTTTAGTTTCTTTTTTCATATTACAAATGTACATTAAATTTTTGATTAATCCAAATTTTTGTTTGTGTTTTCTTTTAAAACTTTGTTACCTTTCGTATAAGGTGGGTCGAAAACACAATGTCTGCAACCAGAGCCGCAGCAAGTCCCCCTTTTCTTTAGATAGCGTTCAGTATAAACTATCTTCCCTTTTTCTAGGTAATAATCTATACCTTCTTCAAAACTAAATTTTTCCATGTGGAGATGATGGGATTCGAACCCACATCCTTTACCTTGCAAAGGTAACGCTCAGCCAGTTGAGCTACATCCCCATAAAGTTTGGTAACTATTCTCAAGTTTCGAACCTTTTTAATAGCTTTTAGTATCCATACCCACCAAACCACTAGGTATTTACAATTGGCGGTCCTATGGGGAATCGAACCCCAGCCTCCCGATAGACAGTCGGGCATCTTAGCCGCTGGACTATAAGACCGTAACATCTGTCTTTCCAGATTGTCAATTGTCTCTTCCAATGTCACTCAATCTTACCATCATGAGAGGTTGCATTCCGTATGGGGTTCGAACCCATAATCTTCACCGTGAAAGGGTGACGACTTAACCAATTTGTCCAACGGAACATTTTGTGGACAGAGAGGGAATCGAACCCCCGACACTCGCATCTTCAGTGCGATGCTCTACCAACTGAGCTATCTGTCCTTATTTTTGTTTTACAAATGTATAAATAATATTTTTAATTTGCAAATGTTTTTTTATTTTTTTTCTAATCTTTCAAAGAACGTTTTCCTTAATTTTGTTTTACAAATGTATGAACTATTTTTTAAACTTCCAAACTTTTTGTAATATTTTTTTATTTTTTTTTCAAACCTATATAAACAAAAAAAGGTTGACCTAAACAGTCAACCTTTCAAATATACTATAGTTACTTAATTAACTACATACATAGGTTGACCTCCCTAGGCTAAAATCGGCCTCGGCTGCGAAGAAGTCAAATTCAAATATGTTATTAATTGTTCTCATTTTTTATCTTTATTAATTAAATATACACAAATATACAAAAAGTTCTATAATTTGTCAAGTTTTTTTTATTTTTTTTTTATTTTTTTGTAT
>Ga0114968_10000827_pt1 | contig 23526 bp, 18 predicted proteins | sample M_130807_EF_Meta_FD_87020 | JGI IMG/M metagenome (GOLD analysis project Ga0114968, IMG submission 87020) | Freshwater microbial communities from Lake Montjoie, Canada to study carbon cycling - M_130807_EF_MetaG | ecosystem: Environmental > Aquatic > Freshwater > Lake | place: Lake Montjoie... | reverse complement strand
TGTCACTCACCTGCAAATGCAGCGAGCACAGCTCCAGGCACATCACCAGCACCACCGCCTGCGGATTCGCCTCACAAAACTGCGCCGCCATCCGCAGCGCCGGAAACGCCGCATAGCACCCCATGAACCCCACTGTGTACCGCTCCACACTCTCATTCAGCCCCACCTCGCGGATGATGTGGTAGTCCGGCCCCGGATTCGCAAACCCCGTGCAAGACGCAAACACCACATGCGTGATCTCCCCCTTGGCAAACTGCGTGCACTCCGCCAGCGTCTTGCGCGCCAGCTTCACCGCCAGCTCGCGCGCCGCCTTCGCATACACCGCGTTCCGCTCCCCCGTCGTCGGCGAGCTGATCGTCCCATCCACCTGTGTCCGAAACAGCCCCCCATCATCCCTCAGGAAATCATCGCTCGCGCTATACCGCGTCTCGATCCCCGTCCTCTCATAGATTATCTCCACCATCCGTTTCGCCCTCGGCTCCGTCACCCACCCCTTCATCCTCTCCCGCGCAAACTCATTGCTGTAAATAAACTCCGGCGTCTCTGTGGCGATGTGATGAATGAAAGCAGGCATGAATCAGGAAGCGGAACGTTTGAGGAAAAAGGCGACAACGGCATGCATATACCACGCCAACCCGTATTACGCATCTCCTACCCCAACCAGCCTGCTAGTACTCGCGGAAGTCATAAACTGCCGGTGTAGTTGGCCGACATCCCGCTCTCTTCGCCATTTCCACCGGAACTTCAATCAGGGTCGCAGCAGTCGGAAGAACTTGGAGCCGGAGCTAATCGGCACCACCACGCTGTTGTAGCCCCCCGCCGAAGTAACCTGACGCGTGGAATTAATCCAGCTCGCCGGATTCAAGTCCACCGTCTCCTGCAGAGTCCAGCCCGTGAATGAATCGGGCCAGCTCACATTGAGTGAACCAGGACTTGAAACGGAAACCTCCACCTGCGGCTTCACCACCACGTCATTCACTCCGAGCACAAACGGCGAGAGACTGGGAGTGATGGCCTCGATGACATTCTTCGCAGCATCCACTTTGCAGCTCAACTTTTCCCAGGTGCCGTTACGGAAGTGGTAGATGACGAGTTGGTTTTCATCATACCCTGCCGGCAGCAGGCTTGGATCATAGGCAAATTTAAGTTTGATGTTGCCCGTGTGCACACCGTTGTAATTCAGCTTCCACAGTTGCTTGCGTGTGGCGCTCGGAGTCTGAACCGTTGGCAGCACAAACTCCCCCTCCGCTTCACGTTCCGCCATCTCAGCGTCGTCGGCATCGGAGTACTCACCGAAGAAGGTTCCTTCCTGATCGATGTCGTCGAATTCGAAATCGACACCTCCCACATGCCCGGAGCCGCCATTGCAGCTGCCGCCACCACCGGTGCCGCTGGAGCCACCGCCGGTCACCACCACCTTGGTACCCGTGAGCAGACTCAACACGATGTCAAAGCTGGCACTTTGCCCCACAGACAATGCGCCGAGATCCCAGCGTTGGCCGCCAGCAATCCAGCGGCTCGCCGGTGCAAAGGTGTCGCGCCCCTTTCGCGCAGCAAACGGTGCGCTCTGCCAGTTGCTCTCGATGGAAAGGTGAACCCCGTCCGAAGGCTTGCCGGTGACATGGTCGTCGATGCCGTTGCCCTCAGTTCCATAACTGCCGATCTCAAACGCAGTCGGTGCCACCTTCGCATGGAATCCGATGAGATCTTCAAGTCCGATGCTCGAGCTCTCGGTTCCAGCCGAGTTGATGTCCACCCCCGCCATGGTGGCGTCGTATCGATACTCGGAAAGCTTCCCGGCATAGCTGCGGTTGTCATACTGACCATGCTGGGAGATGAACCCATGCAGAAGCTGGAACAGCTGCAGGTTGCTAATGGCCACGCCACTGATGTTCTTCACGATGAATGTCTGATTCATCACATATCGATTGCTGTTGATCGCTGCGCCCGCATTGGCCGCGCTGGCTGGCGTGACCCCCATCGGCGTGCCCACGACTGTGTCCACCATCTCAAACCGCAGAGTGATTTCGAGATCGTTGTTGGCGATCACAGATTCCGCAATGGGCAGACCATCCAGATTGCTGCCCGCTAGATGAATGCCCGTGACGACATGGAAGTTCGAGTTCGTCTGCCAGTCGGGAAAGAGAAAATGGGGATCCAACCACGTGGGTGTCTGGGTTTGGCCATTGCGTTGGTAAGCCACAGCGCTGCCCCACTCGCCAGAGAGATACTCGCGCCCGACAAAACCAGGCGTGTTGTCGAGCAGGAAATCCGAGTAGCCGAAATCTGAAAGCGTGATGTTCCAGTTCGGATTGGCCAATGTCATCGTGCCGCCAGTGCTCGAGGCGGGACTCACCTGGATGTTATCCACCAGGAAGCGAACCGCGCCGATGGGTGCGTCCGGGAGTTGCAGCACGATTTGGTTAAAGGCGCCGCCCGTTGAGTTGAAGTTGATCGTGCCGACGGGCAGCGTGTCGCCTGCGGTCACAGTGCCGTGCGCGATGCCCGTGCCCACACTCACCGGAGCACCGCTCGTGGTGTCGTAAGCCGTGATCTGCACATTGGAAGGCACCGCGACGTTCAATGCTTCGACCGTGGCAAAATCAATGCTCACTCCTGTGACAGGGAGATCGAACTCAAGCACGAGCGTGGCATTGTCCGCGAGCGGTTCCAGGTAGTTGCCGCTAAATTTGGACAAGACGCGGCCGCTGGCGGCTTCGGTGGTGACTTTAAAGCTATCCACCACCGGCGAGCTGAAGCTGGCGGTGTAGCCGACGCTGAGCTGATCGAGCGGCAGCGGTGCATCGAGAGCGGGCACGGGCGTGGAGGTGTCGAAGTCAAAATGCACACCGAGGGGCGGTGCTTCAAAATTCGCGGTGAAGATGCCATTCGAGGTCGGGGTGAAGGTGTAGCTGGCGGCGGTGCTGACCTCGGTGCCAACGGCGTCGGTCCAGTTCACAAAGGTGTAGCCCGCGTTCGGCGTCGCGGTAAGTGTGACGCTCGCGCCATTCACATAAGAGCCTGCGCCGCTCGTGGTGCCGCCTGCGGCAGGGGCGGAGCTGGTCGTCACGCTGAGGCCGGGGACGAAATTCGCCACCAGCGCGGCACTCGTGCTCGCGGTGAAGCTGTAGGAGGAGTCCGTGCTCACCACGGTGCCGCCGCGTGTCCAGTTCAGAAACGCGTAGCCGTTGCTGGCATTGGCTTGGACGGAGACTTGGTCGCCAGCGATGTAGCTGCCACCACCGGTCGTGGTGCCACCTGCAGCGGGCGCGGAGCTCGTCGTGATGCTCACGCCACCGATGACGGAGAAGTTTGCCACGAGACTGCGATCACCCGTGACATTGAATTTATACGGATTTGCGGTGCTCACGACGGTGCCGTTTTCCGTCCAGTTCACGAATTGATAGCCAGAACTCGGGACGGCATCGGCGCGGGCGTTTTCGTTGAGCTTGTAGCTGCTGCTGTCCATCTCGGTGGTGCCGCCCACTGAGGGTGCAGCGGTGGCGGTGACGTGATAAACCTGGATGAAGCTGGCCGTGAGCGTGCGATCCGCCGTGGCGGTGAACGTGTAGCTGGCCGTGTTGCTCACGGTGGTGCTGCCCTGCTTCCACTTCGAGAAGGCGTAGCCCGGGTTGGCCGTCGCTACGACGGTGACGCTCGATCCATCTGCCACCACACCGCCGCCAGTGAGCGTGCCGCCCAAGAGAGGCGATGACACGGTGGTGATCGTGCGCGTCGTGCCGCCGATGAGGGCAAAGTTGGCCACGAGATTGCGGTTCGTCGTCGCATTGAAAATGTAGCTCGCATTCGCGCTCACCTGCGTTCCGTTCGCCGTCCAGTTCACGAAGTAGTAGCCTGCGTTCGGCGTGGCCGTCACGGTCACGCTGCTGCCGCTGGCATAGCTGGCACCGCCGGTGGTGCTGCCGCCTGCGGGCGGTGCGGAAGCCGTGGTGATCGTGTAGCTGGTCCCTAGCGTGAAGTTTGCCACGAGATCGCGGTCTGATGCGACAGCGAAGCTGAGGGTGGCGTTGCTGCTCACGACGAGGCCGCCTTCGGTCCAGTTCGTGAAAACGTAGCCCGCGTTCGGCGTGGCAGTCAGTGTGACGTTCGCGCCGCCGTCGTAGCTGCCGTCACCCGTTGTCGTGCCGCCTGCGACAGGCGCAGCGCTCGTTGTCACGGTGAAAACAGGCACGAAATTCGCCACGAGCGAGTGATTCACGTCCATCACGAGTGTGTAGCTGCTGTTGGTGCTGACGATGACACCGTTGTCGGTCCAGTTCAGGAAGGCGAAGCCCGCATTCGGTGTCGCGGTGGCCGTGGCGTTGGCACCGATGGCATAAGAGCCGTCACCGGTCGTCGTGCCGGAGGCCACAGGTGACGCGGTGGTGTCGAGCAAGCTCGCAGGCGGTGCGGGGGCACCTGCGGCGGCCACGATGAGCGTGTAGTTCTTCGACACCTCGGGGTTCACCGCATCGGTGGCCGTGACTTTGAACTGGTAGCTGCCGCTGGCCGTCGGTGTGCCGCTCAGCACGCCGGTGACTTCGTCAAAGGTCATGCCCGGTGGTAGATTGCCGTCCTGCACCGCAGTGAAGGGCAGAGCGCCCTCCACGACGACCGTGCGCGCTGCAAAGGCGGTGTTGATCTTGCCCTCGCCGACGTGATCGATAAGGCCCACGGGTGCCTCGACATCCACAGCGGCCATTTGCGAGCCGGTGAAGTCGCCCACGACCTCAAACGTCGCCATGTCTTCGGTGACCGTGACCCATTCGCCACCGACCATATGGTGATTGTAGGTCCGCATGCCTTCGCCATGCACGCCGTCTGGATCGACCGTGTCCGCCATCGCCTCACCGCTCTCACCATCCAGCGGGCCAGTGTATTTGTAGAACTCGTAGCGGCGGGTCACCACCTCATCGCCATTCGGCAGGTCTTCCGGCGCAGCGGCCAGTTCATCATTGGCGCCACCGCCGGGAATATTGCGCTTCTGCAAAATGCGCCACTCCATCTCGACCTCGTCGGGTTCGCCATTGGCCCAGTTTTTGTCATCGAGATCCGCCGGATCATCGCTCACCAGCTCGCGGAGTTTGATCTCCTTGTTGTTGTGCGTGGTCGTTTTGATTTCCTTCACCCACACGGCCTTGCCGAATTCCTTCACCGGCGGCACGGGCGGCACCGGCGGCACGATCACAGCCTGCACTTGAGCTGGGACACCCACAACCGGCGGGTAGTAGGTGAACGTCGGCGTGGCCACCTGCACCGCGCCGCCATGAATCAGCACGCCGCTGCCATTGTCGATGAGCCAGTTATAGCGAATGATGCCCACCGCGAGGCGGAAGCCGACGCCGAAGTGCTCGCCACCGAAGTTCACACTCGGATTCGTGAACATGTGGCCGTTGGTCGCACTGATCGGGCCGCTGGGAATGGCTGTGTAGGCCGCCCAGGAGCCGTCCGGGTTCTTCTTGCTCTCATAGCGGATGCGGCACTTCGGATGCGCCGGATCGGTGTCATCCTGCTCAATGCGCGGCACACCGTAGTGGTTGTAGTTGTAGGTGTAGGTGATGTCGGTGCTACGGCAGTCCTCGATCTCGATCTCAAAGCCGTGGCAGACGCTCCCGGTGTCGTTGACCGTGTCGAAGTTGTTGATGCTGCCATAGGCCTGGCTGGCGCTGGCAGTTTGCCCGGCGATGAGGCTCAGAAAACTGAGCGCGATGAGCAGGATGTGTTTCATGAGGTGTGATGGCTGTTGTTTGAAAAACTTGGCAGTGCCTCGATGTCGGCACGGAGACGTTTGCAGATGCGGTGCAGGCTCACTGCCACGGCCACACGGCTGCGGCCACTGCTCGCGGCGATCTCGCAGGCGGAACGGCCTTGCTGGAAGCGCAGATCCAAAAGTTCGCGCTGATCGTCCGACAGGGAGGCCACGGAACGTTGCACGGCTGTGAGCAGGATCTTTTCCGGCTCCTCGTTGCAGGACGCCTGGCTGCGTTCGTGATCCCAATAGGCAGCCTCGCGCTTCTTCCGGCGGCCATCATCACGCAGGGCGTTCATGGCCATGTTCCAGGCGATCGTGCGCAGCCAGGTGGCAAAGGACGCGCCGGGACGAAACTGCCCACCACGGCGAAACGCCTGCACCAGCGCATCATGGGCCAGATCCTCCGCCAAACTGCCCGGCAAACGTGAGGCCAGCCAAGCGCGCAGCGGGGGGACGCAGCGCTGGTAGAGACGCGTCGCCGCATCCGAGTCTCCACGCAACGCCTGGGCGAACCACGCCGCGCACTCATCGCGCGTGCTGTGTGTGATTGAAGCTGGCGTGCCCTCTTGCATGACTGCTATTCCGCCACACCAGCCGGAAAGGTCAAGTTATCGTTCGGTAATGAGGGCTTGCCGCTTTCTTCAATTGCGGCAGGAGCGTCATCACCAGAGCTGGATGGGATAAGGGCGTGGTATTTAGCCGCATGCCGCAACAGCAGCCGGAGGCGGGCACCCGACTAAACGCGCTTAATCGTCGTCGCGCTCGCGGCTTTGTTCGCCTTCGCCGCCTTCGTTTTCCCCAAGCTGCAACGTCACTCCGATGCCCGGCAGTTTGACCGTGGCCGTGCTGGCATTGTGCCCGGCAAAGAGCGCCGCGATCCACACACCGGCCATGATGGCGATGATCACGCCCCAGACCGCATGACTGGATGAAATGGCATCCTCCGCCCTGCCCGATTTTTTGCCCGTGACCATCGCGAGCGAGATGTTCTCGCGATGCCGAATCGTATGCCACGCCAGCCCAGCCAGATGCATGACGATGACCACCAGCAAGGCCCAGGCAAAGGCTTCATGCAGCTCTTCGATGGCTTCACCGCCGTAGCCGATGCCCGAGATGAACAAGGCCGGAACGAGCAGAAACATCAGCACGGCTGCCGTCGCCGATCCCGGATTGTTTCCCGCGTAAAGTTTCGTCTTCGAAACAGCGGCGCTGATCATGTAGCTGGCGACTTCGCGCGGATGCACCGGGTAACTCGAAAACCGCGAATAGCGTGAGCCGACGATTCCCATCACCACACGTACGGCGAGCAGGAACAACGCGACGATGCCAAACAACATGTGCAGTTGAAACAGCGGCGCATCATCATCGACGAGAAAGCCGATGCCAATCGCAGCGGTGAGTGAGCCGGCAAAGGCCCAGTGAAAGAGGCGGGCAGGAATGTCCCAGACGAGGATTTTGTTCATAGCAGTTGGAGTTTTGGGTTGGTGGCCCGAGCATCAGCCCGGCAGCATGCCGCATCTGATTCAGACCATTTTTCTGCATAGCCATTTCCCAAGCACTTGAACATGGGGTGTTACCCGAACGACGCGCCCCACCGAAAGGCTGGTGAGTGCGGAGGTATATGCCCGTGTGGAACTCCAAAATCACTGGGTGCCAGAGGATCAAGCCGCCATGAATGCAGTATGCGTTATTCACCCCTCATTCCGCCACGGCTGCGGGTGCCTGAAACGTTATCATTTGGTAATAAGCCGCTGAGCTTAGCTGCTAAAAGCGGGGCCGGCGAATCATCCGCCGGCCTCGCCAAATCAGGATCTGGAGATCAGCCGAACGAGTCAGCAAAGATATTGTCCGCCCAATGGAACATCTGCTGCATGCCGTCGGAAGTCGGCTGCGCAGCCTCGGCGAAGGATGCCTCGACACGTTTCATCGCCTTGGTGGCCGGATCGTATTGGAACGAGGCTGTGAGCCAGGCTGCGGTGGTAGAGGTGATGGGGCTGAAGCAGGCGGAACTGGTGACCGGGCTCGGATCGGGGGCCTCGCCGTTGAAGGCGCGGATGATCGCGTTAGCGCAAACTTTGGCCTGCGAGTTGGCCATGTGCCCGGATTTGGGCTGGCCAGTGCCCTGCGAGTCGCCGAGAATATGAATGTCCGGATAGATGGTGGAGGCGTAGCTGAGCGGATTGACCAGCGTCCATTTGCCGGTGGGGTCATTGACGAGGCCGGCGTTCGTCACGATCTGGCCCGCACGTTGATTCGGGATGACATTGAGAACCGCGCTGTTGAACGTGCCCTGCGAGGTCACGATGGATTTCGCCGAAGAATCGACGCTCACGACAGCGGCGTTCGGGATATAGGTGAGGACGCCTTTGTAGGTCCTGCTGAAGGCGTTGCCAAAGTTCACTGGCTCAGCCTGGATGGATGCATTCGCATCGAGCACGATGATCTTGGCACCGCTTTTTTTGCGTTTCAGATAGTCGGCCACCGAGCAGGCGCGCTCATACGGTCCAGGCGGGCAGCGATAGGGCGACTTCGGAATGGTCATCACAAAAGTCTGGCCCTTCGTCATCGCGGAAAGCTGGTTTTTTAGCAGCAGCGTTTGTGGTCCGGCCTTCCACGCATGCGGCGTGAGGCTGGCGTTGTAGTTGCCCGCCGGATTGATGAACTCGATGCCCGGAGCAAGCACCAGCTTGTCATACGAGTAGGCAAAGTAGTCATTGCCAATCTTGACCGTGACCTCTTTCGCCACGGGATCGACAGACAAAGCCTCACCCTGGACGAAGTTCACGCCGCGTTTTGTTTGCAGGTTCGTGTAACCGAGCTGGATGCGGCTCATCGGCAGCGCGCCGGTGACGACCAGGTTCGAGAGGATGCAGGCGTAATGGCTGGCATCTCGATCAATCAAGGTAACGTCAATGTTGCCGCCCCAGAGCTTGAGATACTTCGCCACGGTGGCGCCACCAAAGCCGCCGCCGATGACGAGCACATGCGGGGCGGTCGTGGCCGCGCTGACGGCCTTGGGCAGCGCCCAGGATGCCGAGGCGAGCCCGGCCATTTTGATAAAGTCTCTGCGATTTGCGTTCATGGAAATGAGATGGGTGAGGGTGTTATAGGACTCACTTGTTGAGCGTCTCGGAGCCTGTAGGGGGCTGCGTGGCGAGATAGTTCGCGATGAGGCGGAGTTGCTCCGGCGTGAAGGCCCGCGCCTGGAGATCCATGATGTTTTCAGGGCGACGCTGGCTCATTTCGAGCAGCGTTTTGTACATGTCGGTGGCGCTCTTGCCGCTGATGGATTCAAAGCCAGACACGGCCAGCCCGTTGGTGCCGTGACACTGGGAGCACATGGAGGAGAGCAGTTGTCCGGGTGGTGGTGCCGCCATGAGGCCGGTGGCTGCGAATGCCGCGCCAACAGCGAGTGTCGGGCGCAGCGTGGTGCTGATTGAATGACGCGATTTCATGGTGATCATGGCTGAGTCTGTGGGACGTAGGATCTGAGGATCAGTCGCCACATTTGTTGTGGCGCTTTACAAGCCGGATTTCGCCACACTCCCTGCCTAGGATCACGTTATCATTTGGTAATGGTGATGGAATCGAGTGTTGCGGCCGCAACTCCTGTGCAAACTCGTCACAACCGCCCACATGCACCTGCTCCTCGTCGAAGATGACACCGAACTCGCCCGCCAGACCAGCCTATGGCTGAGTGAGGCAGGGCATTCATGCACCTGGCGGGAAAAAGGCGGTGCGGCGCTCATCGCTCTGGGCACGGAGTCCTTTGACGCGGTGATCCTTGATGTCGGCCTCCCCGACATGGATGGCTTCGCTGTCGTCGAACAAATGCGCGCACGCGGGTTCGGCCTCCCAGTACTCTTTCTCACCGCCCGTGACAACGTCGCCGATCGCGTGCGCGGCCTCAAAGCCGGCGGGGATGATTACGTGACCAAGCCCTTCGCCATGGAGGAATTGCTCGCACGGCTGGAGGCGCTTCAGCGCCGCGCGGCTGGCAGCGCCGCCGCTCCTGCCACACGTCACATTGGCAAATGGACGCTCGATCCCATCAAACGCCGCTTGGTCCATGCCGATGAAAAAGTGGAGCTGCAACCCCGCGAGTGGACACTCCTGGAAGTGCTGCTCGCCAATGAAGGCCGCACCCTCACCAAGAAATTCCTGCTCGAAAAAGTCTGGGACATCCAGTTTGACCCCGGCACCAATGTCGTGGATGCGATGATCTGTCGCCTGCGCCGGAAGATCGACCCTCCAGGCCAGCCGTCCCACCTGCAAACCGTCCGAGGCAAAGGCTATGTTATCAAAGCTGTTCCCTGAGCGCATGCCGTCCACCTGGCGGCTCGGTCTGCTGCTGGCAGTGCTCATGGCCTGCAGCACCGCCCTCTGCATCACCGTAGCCGGCTGGGCCATGCGGCAAAACCTCAGCAGCATCGCCCGCGCCGTGGTGCTCGATGATCTGGGTGAATACGCCGTCCTCTACAACCGCAATGGCCTCAAAGAGCTCACGGACGTTTTTGCCGCTGGCAAGCATGAGGAAAGCCAGGCCGTGCGCATCACCAATCCTAAAGGCGAAACGATATTCGAGCAGACCCCGGACGCCGTCGCGGGCTACAACTGGCCCAAACGACCGCCCAAGGAATTGCAGCCATCGGAGACCTGGCTCATGACGATTCCACACACCGAACGCCAGCAGCAGTTGCTCGTCGGCTGTCAGATTTTGGACGATAAAAATGCCCTCTGGTTCGGCCGCACCGACGCCGAAGACCTCGCCTACGTCGAGCACATCCGTCGCCATCTCTGGTTCGCCGGACTCGCCTCCACCGTCCTCATGCTGCTGCCGCTCTGGTGGTTCGTGCGTCACGTGCTGCGGCCCGTGCAGGAGATGATGCTCAGTACTCGCAAGCTCGCCCAAGGCAGCACCGAGGCCCGGCTTCAAGCTCCCGGAGCCGTCCCCGAACTCCGGGCCTTCGCCTCCGCCTTCAACACCGGCCTCGACCGCATCGACGCCCTCACCGCAGAGCTGCAAAGCGCCAATGACAACCTCGCCCATGAGCTGCGCACCCCGCTCGCGCGCATCCGTGGCAATCTCGAAACCTTCCACGATCACATCGACAACCCCACCGCCCGCGACGCCGCCGCTCGTGGCCTTGAAGAGCTCGACCGCGCCACCGAACTCGTGCAGACCATTCTCACCACCCGCGCCGCCGAGCACAAAGCCTTGAAGCTCCATCTCGAAATCATCGACCTCCGGCAGTTGCTCACCGGCTTGTTCGACCTCTACAAAGCCGCAGCAGATGAACGCGGCCTCACCTTCACCTTTGAGGCCCCCGACTCCCGCTGGGTGCTGCTCGACCGCCAGCGCATCAACCAGGCCGTCGCCAACCTCCTCGACAACGCCTTCGCCTACACCCCGCGCGGCGGCATCATCACCCTCGGGCTCAGCACCCAAGGCGAACAGGCACGCATCTCCGTCCGCGATACCGGCCCCGGCCTCACCGCCGCCGATCAGGCAAAAATCTGGCAGCGCTACATGCGCGGTTCCGCCGCCAGCGCCAACACCCCCGGCATGGGTCTCGGCCTCAGCCTCGTGCAGGCCCTCGCCCACGCCCACAACGGCAGCACCGGCTGCCGCAACCTCGAAGAGGGGGGGGCCGAATTCTGGATCGACCTCCCCGCTGGCGATCCCCTCGCATCCGCCAACGTCGTCTGATTCACAAAAGCAAAGCGCGCCCAACGCCCCTCCTACACTGCTACAGGTCATGAATGGTTTTCGGCGGGAATGCCGCGCGCAGGGCATTGAGCACCGCGAGAACGTCGATGATCTCCTGCGCGATGGCACCGCTGACCGGTGAGAGGTGCCCGGTCGCGGCAAAGCCCATGCCGATGAGGCTTAGAGCCATGCCACCCACCGCACTCTGCAAGGCGATGCCGCGCATGCGGCGGCTGATATGCATGAACTCATCCACTTTTTGCAAGGAGTTGTCCATGATCACCACGCCAGCGGCTTCGGCGGTGACGTCGCTGTTTTGGCCAATGGCCATGCCGACGGTGGCCGCCATCATGGCGGGCGCGTCATTGATGCCATCGCCAACATAGAGCGTCTTGGCGGCGGCGGTTTCTTTGCGGACGATGGCCAGCTTTTGTTCAGGGCTCTGCTGCGCATGGATCTCGGTGATCCCCACCTGCTCTGCAAGATAGCGCACCTCCGACTCGCGATCGCCGGAGACGATCATCACATGTGCGAAGTGGTGCTGCGGCCCGAGGTGCTTCACAAAGCTGCGGCTCTCCGCGCGCGGTGCATCACGAAAGCGCAACGTCGCCGCGTAGTGCCCGTCCATGACAACGACGCATTCGAGACCCCCGGCGATGGCGGGGAGCTGATCTGTGCCGGGAATATTTTGCGCGATGAGTTTGTTGCGGCTGGTCACCTGCATGGCATGGCCGGAAACGGTGCCGCGCAGCCCCTGCCCTGGCTGCTCCCCCACCTCGGTGGCTTCGGGCAGCGCCAGGCCCTCCTCCTTCGCTGCGGCAAGGATGGCCCGCGCCAGCGGATGCTTCGAGTAGCGCTCCAGGCTGGCCACTAGAGTGAGCACGGACTTTGCCTCCAAGCCGGTCGCGATGATCTGCTCGGTGAGCTTGGGCTCGCCATAGGTGAGCGTGCCCGTTTTATCAAAGATGGCGGTGCGGCATCCGGCGATCTGCTCCAGCACCACCGGGCTTTTGACAATGATGGCGCGGCGTGCGCACAGCGAGATGGACCCGATGATGGCAATGGGAATGCCCAGCAGCAGCGGGCAGGGCGTGGCGATGACCAGCACGGCGAGAAACCGCAGCGAATCTCCGCTGAGATACCAAGCAAGCATGGCAACGGTGAGTGCGACGGGCGTGTAGATCGCGCCGAGCTGATCCCCCAGCCGCTGCAGTTGTGGTCGCTTGCTCTCGGACTCACGCATGACCTCCATGATTTTCGCGAAGCGGGAATCCGCCGCCAGTGCGGTCGTGCGGATGGTCAGCGCGCTCTCCCCATTGATCGCGCCAGACATCACCGTGGACCCCGTGGTCTTGGTAATCTGAAAGGGCTCTCCGGTCAGGTAGGACTCATCCATGACGCCGTGGCCTTCTGTGACGACCCCATCCGCAGGGCAGATCTCATGCGGATAGAGCACTAGGCTGTCATCCACGGCGATGTCCGCCAGCGCCACATCGGCAATGGCCGCACCGCTTTTACGGTGCGCGATGGAGGGCATGCGCTTCGCCAGCGCGGCGAGCACCGATGAGGCGCTGCGCAGGGCGTAGCTCTCCAGCGCCTCCCCTCCCGCCAGCATGAGGACAATGATCGCCCCCGCGAGGTACTCACCCAGCAGCAGCGAGGTGATGACAGAGACACCGCCGAGCACGTCCGAGCCAAACTCGCGCTTCATCACCTTGCGCAGCAGGTCATAGAGCATCGGCAAGCCCCCAAGCACGAGCGTTACGAGCAAAGGAATCCGCTGCATCTCCGGCGTGGCACCGAGGCCAAAGCGCAGCACCAGATGCACCGCGATGCACACTATGGCCAACCCGGCGATGAGCGTGGACTTTTTCTGCCACAGTGCAGCCGAGGCCGAGGCCTGAGGCTCAGGGGATGCGGGAGTGGGCTGCGTCATAGAGAGTCTGGTCGGCCAGCATCATTCGGCCAGGCAGCAAGTTTGGCCATGGGGAGTACACCCCAGCGCAACCAGCACGCATCATTCGCAAGGGTCGTCAAGCGCGCCGACCCTCGCCGGTCCCGCGCCTCTTTTTTGAATCTCCGCGAGCCTTCAGATCACGCCGCAGCCTGCGCGCAGGGTTTGATGCGCTTTAATATCAGACCCATCTCCGCCTCGGCTATCTGGCGGTCATAGCTGCCTTGCAGGTTCATCCACACCTCCGCAGGCCATGCAAAATAGCGCGACAGTCGAAGAGCAGTGTCCACAGTGATCGAACGCCTGCCCTTCACGATTTCATTGATGCGCCGGGGCGGTACACCGATATCCTGTGCCAGCCGGTATTCCGACAGACCTAGCGGCGCGAGAAAATCCTCACGGAGCACTTCTCCAGGATGAATAGGGGCGTGTTTTTTCATGCTGTCTGGCGGTTAATGGTAGTCCACGATTTCAACTTCATGCGGCCCATCGCTCTCCCAGCGGAAGCAAATGCGCCATTGATCGTTGATGCGGATCGAGTGCGTTCCTTTGCGGTCGCCTTTGAGAGCTTCCAACCTGTTGCCCGGAGGCACTCGAAGTTGAAGCAATTCCGTAACAGCGTGGAGCTGCGCCAGCTTGCGTAGCGCGGTCCGCTGAATGTCCGGCGGGAAAGCACGGACCTTCTCCAGCCGAAACAGGCGGGCAGTGTCGTCGCAGGCAAAGGAACGGATCATGCATCGTGGCAGGCCCATAGTAACGGGCCGCGTTATCAGTGGCAAGGATGAAAGAACCAAACCATCAGACTCCGGTCCCATTTTTGTCTCCCTTTTTTGCGTCTCCTTGCGGCCACCTAGCTCCGGCTCCAAAAAATCTCTGCGGCTTTCCAGCCTCTGCGGTGTAGAAAAATCCGTCCCATTTTTCCCTTTTTTCCCCTCTTTCGGCCAACCCTCCTCTGTCATTCTGCATTCGTCATTCCGCATTCGTCATTTAGCATCCCCTCCATGCCCACGAACCACCGCTGGAAACCCCTCGCCCTGCGCCTTTGGCGCATCGCGTTGCTGGCGCTCGCGGTCCTTGCCATTCGCCGCTCCCACCCGGCTGCCACGGCACTCCCGCTGACCATCGACCGCATCCATGACTTCTTCCCCGCCGCCGTCTCTCTTTCTCCCCAGAACGGCAGCGGCATGCAGGCCGTCAAAGACGCCTCCGGCATCACCCTCGGCCATGTCATGCAGACCTCCCCGGAGGCGGATGACATCATCGGCTACTCCGGCCCCACCAACACCCTCATCGCTCTCGACTCCCGCGGCAAAGTCCTCGGCCTGCGCATCCTCTCTAGCGGCGACACCACCGACCACCTCGCCGAAGTCGTGCGTGAGCGCTCCTTCTTCAAACAGTTCACCAACCAGAAACCCGCCGACCTCGCCAGCCTGCAACCCCAGGCCGTATCCGGTGCCACCCTCACCAGCAGCGCCATCGCCGAAGGCGTCCTCCGCCGCCTCGGCAAAAGCGCCACCACCTCCCTGCGCTTCCCCGACGCCATCACCCTCGCCGAAGTCCAAAACCTCGAACCCCGCGCCGCCACCCTGCGCGAATCCAAATCCCATCCTGGCTCCCAGGAAGTGCTCGATGCCAAAGGCACCGTCATCGCCCTCGCCGTCCGCACCGCCCCCGCTTCCGACGGCACCGTCGGCTACAAAGGCCCCAGCGACACCTTCATGCTGATGGACGCCACCGGCTCCACCCTGCGCGGCATCGCCCTGCGCCGCAGCTACGACACCGAGGAGTACGTCGGTTATGTCACTGGCGATCCCGCCTTCCTCAAAACTTTCGATGGCATGACCACCGAGAAGATCGCTCACATCGACTTCAACGCCGCCGGAGTCGAAGGCGTCTCGGGTGCCACCCAGACCAGCTACGGCATCGCCGAAGGCGTCCGCGTCCGCGCTGAATCCCTGCTCAAGGAACACGAAGCCCGCCACTCCTGGTGGCAGCAGATCCGCTGGCGCTGGCAGGACACCGGCCACCTCACCATCCTCCTTGCTGCCTTCGTCATGGCCTTCACCCCCCTGCGCGGCCGTGCTTGGTGCCGCCACCTGCACCACGCCCTGCTCGTCATCTACGGCGGCTTCATCGCCGGAGAAATGCTCTCCCAGGGCCTCCTCGCCGGATGGGCCGCCCACGGCACCCCTTGGAAAAATGCCCACGGCCTCGTCCTCCTCGCCGCCGTGGCTCTCCTCGGCCCCGTCTTCACCAGCAAGCAGCTCTACTGCCACCACATCTGCCCCCACGGCGCCCTGCAGCAGCTCCTAGCCCGCCGCCTACCCTGGCAATGGTCCCCCTCCAAAACCATCGACAAGACCCTCTCCAAACTCCCCCTCTTCCTTCTCGCCCTCGTCCTCTTCAGCGTCGCCTTTGCTTGGCCGGTCAACCTCAACGCCCTCGAACCCTTCGACGCCTACCTCTTCCGCGTCGCCGGCTGGGCCAGCATCGCCATCGCCATCCTCGGCCTGCTGGCTTCCCTGTTCACCCCGCTGGCCTACTGCCGCTACGGCTGCCCCACCGGTGCCCTCTTCAAACTCCTCCGCTTCACCGGCGATGCCGACCACTTCGGCACCCGCGATTGGATCGCCGCGTTGTGTGTGACGTTCGTTCTTCTCTTGGCTCCGGCCTGAAACCGGACTACCAGACACCCCTGACATGCCCATCATTTCCCAATTAGAGTCCAAATTCGGTCGTTTCGCCATTCCCAACCTGGTGCAGGTCATCGCCGGATTTCAACTGCTCGTGCTCTTCATGGTCATGGTCATGTCGAAAGAGGCGGCCGCCGCGTATCTGCAGTTTCTCGAGCTGAATCCCACACGGGTGATGCACGGCGAGGTCTGGCGTCTGTTCACCCATGTGTTCATCCCCGGTGATACTTCACTCATCGTGGCGCTGATTGGCACCATGTTCATGATGTGGATTGGTCGCGGCTTGGAATCGGCCTGGGGTGCCTTTCGCGTCAATCTCTACATCTTCGGCTGGATGTTTGCCGTCACTGCGGGAGCCCTGCTGTTTCACTGGCCGGCGCCGGGGTTGTTCCTCTATCAAACCCTCCTCTTCGCCTTCGCGAGCCTCTTTCCAAATGAGGAAATCTACTTCTATTTCATCCTGCCCATCAAAATGAAATGGGTGGCGGCCCTGAGCGCAGGGATGACGGCGTTTCTGGTCATGAAAGATCCCGTGCTGCTCCTTCCGGTGCTGTTGGCGCATTTGAACTTTTTCATCGCCTTCGGTCCCGGATTCGTCAGCGAACGCGCCCGCATGGCCCAGATCGCCTCACGCCGCGGCCGGTTCGAGTCCGCCCAGATCCCGCAGGGCACCTTTTTCCATCAATGCTCCGTCTGCAAAAAAACGGAGCTGGACGATGCGCAGCTCGACTTCCGCGTGCTCGACTCCGGCGATGAAATCTGCAGCGTCTGCCGCGCCAAACGCACCTGAGGGTGAACGCCATGGATGACAAGCTCGCCGCCGAGTTTCTGGAGTTCATGGAGGTGGAGCGCCGCTCCTCAGACCGCACCCTGGCAAACTACGAGCTGGCCCTCCGCCAGTTCCGCGAATGGCGGACCCCCTTCAAAGGCTGGAGCGAACTCACCGCCGATGACTTCCGCGCCTTCCTCTTCGACTTGATGAAGAAGGAACGCGGCCGCGCGACCATCCGCCTCCAGTTCGCCGCCCTGCGCAGCTTCTTCAAATGGCTCACCCGCCGCCGTGGCTGGAAGGCCAATCCGCTCCTCGAAGTCCAGCTCCCCAAGCGCGAAAAAAAACTCCCTGTCGTCCTTACCGTCACCCAGGTGGAGGCCATGCTGGCGCTCCCCCTCACCCTGGAAAAATCCAAGCGCGACGCCGTCTGGGCCCCCGAACGCGACACCGCCATCCTCGAACTCTTCTACAGCACCGGCATGCGCCTCAGCGAGCTCGTCGCCCTCAACGTCGCCGACATCGACACCTACACCGAAACCGTGCGCGTCTTCGGCAAAGGCAAGAAAGAGCGCCTCTGCCCCGTCGGCTCCAAAGCCCTCGAAGCCGTGCAGCGCTACCGCCTCAAAGCTGGCGTCCATGACGGCCCGCTCTTCCTCAGCAAGCTCCGCACCCGCATCACCGGCCAGGCCGTGGACGACGTGATCATGAAATACTGGCGCGCCTCCGGCCTCCCCGTCCACCTCACCCCGCACAAGCTGCGCCACAGCTTCGCCACCCACCTCCTCAACAACGGTGCCGACCTCCGCAGCGTCCAGGAACTTCTCGGCCACGCCAGCCTCTCCACCACGCAGATCTACACCCACGTCTCCACCCAGCGCATGAAGGAAGTCTATGAGGCCGCGCACCCGCGGGCGTGAGGGTGTTCACCGGACTGATACCATAGTTAGTTGAATACGGGTCACCTGCTCAGCAGGACCCGATTCCCTGCGGGCGTCGCACCTGCGTCAACGCACGGCACTTCCTGCCTTTCCCTATGCCAAGGACGGCGCACCTTTTTTGGTGCCTGCGGTGCCACAGACCCGAAACTTGGGACCCGCACAGCGGTTCCCTACCAGCCCTCCGGCGTGCGCTACTCTGGATGGTAGGGATGCGCTGTGCGCGTCCCTGGAATCCTTCGTCCCAGCGGAGACTGCCGCCTCATTGCATCCTCCCCTTCAAAAGCCTTCGCCTCCCTTCTCCAGGAGCAAACCGGCTCTCGCGTAACCTAGCGAAGAGCCGCGTTACTGGACAGATTGATTCGGACCCGTTTTCAATTGCTCATGGTATGAGTTGAGAGATTGGTGCTGACCAGGAGTCTGGTTTAGTCTAGTGCCAATCTCATGACCACTCTGCTCGAAGTCGAATTCCCGGCCACGCTGACATTGCACGCGAAAAATCGTGCAGCCGTGGAGCAGCGCAGCCGATTCCTGCTCGGATTGAAGTATTTCGAACTCGGGGAAGTCAGTTCAGGACAGGCGGCAAAGATGTGCGGCATGGGCAAGGTGGCCTCCCTCGCCGATTGCAGCCTCAGTGGCGTACCAGAGAGCGAACTGGAAGGCGAAGAGCTGGAACGGGAGTTCGCCGATGGCTGAGCCCGCCCCGTCCATCCTCACTTTTTCACCCACGTCGCAATCGGCGTGACCGTATGCGCCGCCGGTTCATCAATGGCAAATGTGATGCACAGGCTTTGCGGACCTTTGGCACCTTCGAGCGTTGCTTTGAGGATGTGTACCTTCTCCTTCACCAGGTCGCGGGACTGCTCGCTGGCGGCTTCCGGCGGCTCGGCGGAGCTGAACGTCGCCGAAGCCGGTGAAACAATCGTCGCAACGAGGGTCTTCCCGCCCTGGGTCAGCTTGGCCGTCGTGCCGCTGGCGCTGATCTCCGCCTTCGTGTGCATGCTCCAGACGATGCCGCCCGTGTTTTTCATGATCAAATCATCCTGCAGCACAATGTAGGGCTTCGGCCCGCGCACCACCATGGCACCCCGATGCACATCCTTCGCCGGTTTGGAGTAGGCCTTGGTCATGTCCACCACGGCCAGTCCCCGCTCCGGGGTCGAGTTGCCCAGCAGCACCGCCGCTTTGGCGTCAGTATCCTGCTGATTGCCGTCAATGACGAGTGTGTTCTGGCCCAGTGTGTTCACAAGGTAGAGTGCCAGGCGCTTCGTGCGGTCCGCGCCCGGTTTGATTTCAAAGCCCGGGGCTTTGTCCAGTTCAGCACCCAGTTCGATGCCCCAGCGCTCCCCACCCGCATCCAGCACAAAACTGCCAATGTCGAGCTGCGCCGTTGTGTCTTCATTTTCACCGCCTTTGATCGCGATGAAGTAGTCCGTTTTCTCCCAGCCGGAGCGCGAGGTGGCCACAAAGCCGCCGGGCTGCGCGTAGTCCATCGTGTCCGCCGTGCCGTCCCCAGCCGCGTGCGGGTTGTAGTAGATGAAGTTGCCGACCTGGCCGAAGTAAGAGGCTGAGACCGCCTGCTTCGTGCCTGGACCAACAGCTTTGATGCCAGGATTGCCCGCGACGCCACACAGCCAGGTGGCCACCCACGGGCGGGTGGATACAGCACCCTTGGTGTCGCCAAAATTGAAACCCTGCCCGGTCGGGCCCATCATATGCATGCGGGCGGTATTGAACTGCGGTATGCCTTCCAGCAGGCTCAGGCCAAGATCACGATTCGAGGCGGCTTTGAGCGACTCTGACAGCATCGCCACGTAATCCATCACCGCTTCGCCCGCCTGCAGGCCTTCGGGCCAGACACCCCCGGGAGCAAACCGGACGATCCCTTTGCCAAAGACTTTGGCAGCCGCATCCGCCGCTTTTTTGGCAATGGCTGGCTCCTCATCCACCAAACTGATGGCGGCGAGCAGCAGCGCGGCGGCAGCACCCATCTGCTTGCTGTCCGGCAGCAGTTTACCCACCTCCGGTTTCGCCGGTGCCTTAGCGGGTGCCTTAGCGGGTGCCTTCGATTTCGTGGATGTCTGGCCGCCGGATTGTCCTTTGGCGCTCTCCGGGATTTCATCACCATCGAGGAAAGCAATGAGGGCGGCGATGCCTTTTTCCGCGAGATACGTGCGCACGCCAGCGGCTTGTTCCGTGTTCAGACCCGTGCGGAACCAATCATACCCCAGCGCGGTGGCCACCACCATGTCGGTCACATTGTCCGCCAGTTCAGGGTGCCAGTCGCGGAACGACACCTTGTCCGTCAGGGCGATGAGTTCACGCACTCCGCGCTCTTGCCATTTGAGATCGCCATCGCCGTAATGCAGCGCCCCGAGGATGCCCATGCGATACACCGCTTTGGGGCCTTCACCGCCAGTGTCGCCATTGATGCGGGCCAGCTCTGGATCCTTCAGCAGGTCCTCCCCAGAGGTCTTCATGACCTCCATGATTTTCGCCAGCAGCGGGTCCGCCGCGATCTGCCCTTTCAGCGCCGCCCAGCCAGCCGCATTGTGAATCATTCGCGGACGCACTTTCGCAATGCCGCTAAGGTAATCATTGGCCGCAGGAGCTTTAAACTTCGCCACCGGAACCACCGCGATCACAGGCCGCGCAGGCGCAGGCTTGCTCGCCACGGCAGCCTTGCCTTTCCCTTTCGGCACAACGGCAGGTGCCGCTGGCGGTGTCCCCGCTGGCGTCGCAGGCATCGCCACGGCGGGTGTGGCTGCAGGTGGGGCCTGCATCGCGGCATAGCGCGCCTTCGCGTACTCAAAATCAGCCGGACTCAAATTGGCAATCGCCACGTCAAACTCCCGTCCGTCCTTGGTCTTGATCTTCAGCGACTTCGCGACCGCATCCACCGCCACCAGCGTTGCCTCCACCGTCTTGCCGGAGGTGTTCGTCCAGGTGTGGAATTCTTCCGCCAGCTGCGCACTGGCGCTGGATGCAGTGATCAGGCAGACGGAGGCAAGAGTGAGGAAACGCGAGGCGGTTTTCATGACGGAATGATGAGATGCCGCTAAAGCAGCGGGTAGGAGCACCAAGGTCAAGTATAAACGCAGATCAGATGCTGGAGTTTGGCGGAAACATACTCCCATCCAACTATTTTCCGGCCACCAACGCGAGACGAAAGCGCCCATCATACTGGCCGCCAGCATGCAGGCGGCAGCAGTGCAGGCAGGCGGTGGGGCGGCGGAATTTGCGCACGCGCTGCACCGTGGTCTGGCAGGCGGGGCAGGCGTAGGTGAGCTTGCGCTCGACCTCATTGCGCGGCAGCGGCAGGCGGTGTTGGGCTTTTTCACCGGCGATGCCGAGATCCGCACAGGCCTGCCGCCATTCGCGACCATGGGGCTCGATACGTTTGCGGCCGCTGCGGTGATAGGCGATCAAATGTGCCAGCTCATGCTTCAAGGTGCGGTCCACCTGGCCTTCAAACTCACGCAGCCGTGGGTTCAGCTCAATGGCCCAGCCCGGATAGCGGGCGTAGCCCGCCGTGCTGCGCAGGCGGGCATTCCACGCCACCGTGACGAGTTTGGCTCCGCCCGGCATATCCAGCGCCAGCAGCATGGCCCGCGTTTGCTCTTCCAATTCCGCATCTCGTCCGTCCAGAATGGTTTCATCGGCTGCATCGGTCGGTGCAGGCGTCAGGTCACGGACCTTGCGAAATGGCACCCAGTGCGGGAGCGCGGAGAAATCAAAACTGAGCTGGGAGAGATCGAGCATGCTCACTTCTTCTTTTTGACCTGCACCTTGTGTTCCTGTTCACCCAGAGCATAGAGCATGTCCGGTGCCACGGATTCGAGGATGAATACGTTTGCGCCGATGGTGCTACGCGCACCAATAATCGTATCGCCACCAACGATGGTTGCATTGGCATAAACCGTGACGTGGTCTTCCAGCGTGGGATGCCTCTTCTTGCCACGCAGTGCCTGCCCAGCGGCGAGCGAGCGAGCCACGAGCCCGACGCCTTGATACAGCTTCACATGATTTCCCAGCGTCGCTGTCTCGCCGATGACCACACCGGTACCGTGGTCGATGAAAAAATGCGTGCCGATCTTAGCACCAGGATGAATGTCGATGCCGGTGCGGCTGTGCGCCCATTCCGTCATCATGCGCGGGATCACCGGCACATTCTTCAGGTAAAGCACATGCGCCGTGCGCTGAATCGCGATGGCTTCGAGCCCGGGATAAGCGAGGATGATTTCCTCAACGCTGCGCGCCGCCGGATCGCCCGCAAACGCGGCTTCGACATCGGTTTGCAACAAGGCGCGCACTTCGACGAGGCCCATCAAAAAGCCGCACACAATGCCGGACACCTCCTCATCACGGTTCTCTTCATTGCCATTCAGCCGCAGGCTGCGGCGCACTTCCACATTCAGGCGCTCACGGATGCTGGCGACGAGTTCATTCGTCATCAGCTCCAGCTCCTGGGAAGACACCGCCTCGTCAGAAAAGAAGCCGGGAAACAGAAGGTGCAGCAGATCCTCGCACAGCGTGGCAATGGCGCGTTTCGACGGCAGGTTGCCACAATCGACGTGGTTGATCCCGCCCACCTCGTGATACGAGGTCATCAGGCTGGTGACGATTTCAGTTTGGCGGCAATCCATGGGTTCACTCAGCGATACCGTGCTGCGTTCTGGATTCAAGCGCGGGGGTGAGATGATTGCTGTGAATAACTCGTAGTTCGCAGCTTCGCCTGACAAATGCAGCCCTGTGTCCCAAATTGTTTCCTCCTCATGATGACTTCAAACGTACGCTTGGAAAACCTTTGGAGACGTCTGCGTTTGTCGGGCGACGCCTCCATCTGGCATGCACGGCTGCTAAGATGCTACGAGGAGACGCAGCGTGCGTACCACACGCTTCAGCATCTCGAGGAGTGCCTGCTCATACTCGACGAAGCCAAGGCCACCGGTTTGATCGCGAAACCGGACCTCATCGAGATGGCGTTGTGGTTTCATGATGCGGTGTATGACCCGAAGGGCAGTGAGAATGAGGCACTCAGCGCGCAGATGGCGCTAGAAGCACTGGGGAGCAGTGAGATGGCCAGCGAGGTGGCGCGGCTCATCATGCTGACGAAGTCACACCAGCCGGGAGACGGCGCGGATGATGCGTGGATCATCGACATTGATCTCGCGATCTTTGCACAGCCCATGGAACGTGTGCTGGAGTATGAGCGGCAGATACGCCAGGAATACGCCTGGGTGCCTGAAGCCGTCTATGAGGAGAAACGCGCAGAAATTCTGACTGGCTTTTTGAAGCGGCAGCAGATCTACCTCACCGCATGGGCACGCGATCAGTTTGAAACACGGGCACGGGAAAATCTGCATGCGCTGATCGATTCAATTTAAACACAGGGTTTTCTACCCCCAGCATTGCGGGCAGGCCAGCGCCGTTCTACAGCAGGAGTCGTGCTCCCATCTCTCAACCAGCTCAAGCTCCCCGATCCCTGGCAGCACCAGGCGGTGAATTTGCTGCGCTCGGGTTGTGATGTGGTCGTCAGTGCGCCAACTGGGGCGGGGAAAACATACATTTTTGAGCTGCTGCATCAGGGGCGGCATTTGCAGGGTCCGGCGATCTACACGGTGCCGACACGGGCGCTGGCGAATGACAAGTACGCCGAGTGGAAAGAGGCGAAGTGGAATGTGGGCATCGCCACGGGGGACATCGCGGA